>OFFC01000864.1_pt1 | contig 18204 bp, 14 predicted proteins | sample 1521271 | NCBI WGS metagenome assembly OFFC01 (sample SAMEA3504123, study PRJEB24116) | mouse gut metagenome | biome: mouse gut; feature: mouse-associated habitat; material: faeces | place: Denmark | collected 2011 | reverse complement strand
AGTATATCCGAGAACGATTGGCTAAGCTGCCGCCGGAGAAGAAGGTGCAGCAATGCGTTTCCTTGATTTGTGGACATCTTAACCGGAATGACCGCTATGCCGCCCAGGAGATCAGCGCGTACGTCCATCGCGTAGTGGAGAACATGACGGAGGACGAGCTGGCGGCGATGGAAACAGCAATTCCTACCTATGCGCGAAAAATCCAGGATAAGATTGACGGGCTGGAGCGGGCATACCGTGCTGTCCAGCTCAAGAAGTGGCTGGACAGCGGGAAGGTGGTATGCAGGGAATCCTTTGCCTTGCCGCAGGTCATTACTCCTACCGAAACGATTGACACCATCCCATATTCCCTGTACGATGCCGAAAAGGACGATATGAACCAGGAGGAACGAAATCTGATCGACGTTGTGGTGGGCCTGGGCAACATGAGATGGTGGCATCGGATCATTGAGCGCAAGGGCTTCCGGCTCAACGGAAATATCAATCATTATCCCGATTTTATGGTCATGACAAAGGCAGGGAAGCTGGTGCTGATTGAATTCAAGGGCGATGACCGAGACAACAGCAATAGCAAGATAAAGCTGGAGTTAGGCCGTCAATGGCAAGCGCAGGCGGGACCTAACTATCGTTATTTTATGGTTTTCAAAAGTACAGATTTGGGGATTAGTGGTGCATATAGGTTGGATGAATTTGCGGAAATTATGAAAGAATTATAGGATTTTCAGCTATATTATTTTTCAAATCTTGAGCAGCAGTAAACAAAGATACCGCAAGGTAAATCATATCTTTATTCTACCCTGCGATATTCTATAAAAACATGATACCTGCGCCCCAGGATTCAATCCACTCTATAACTGCTCCAAAGTCACATCATGCAATTCAAATCCTTAGCAGGGTCATCGGATTATTCTTAGCCCTTGCCATATCTCTCCCGCAAACTCTGGTGTCCTTTCTGATCCTCCCTCCGCAAATCATCTGCCGTGTACAGTTCCCACTTCGGTTCCGGCACACGCAGGTCTAGAATCTGCATCACCTTTGGATAGTGCATCTCAGGGTCAAAGCTATATCTCCCAGCCACAAGGCGCTGCCAGTCAGTCTCTTCTACCAGCTCCGCTTTGTTCGCCTCATAGCTTGTCAGCGCCTGAGTCATGTCAATCCGGCGCAGAAATTCTTCCGCTGTTAATTTACCTTTGAGATATTCAATCCGCGCCAAGCGGGCGTTCTCACTCCATGCATCGTACTGGTCATAGTCCATAGGAATCAGACCATCACGTTCACTCGGTGCAGCGTCCTGCCAACGCAACAGGCGGGCGTACATTCGATCCCGCAGTTGATTGCAGATTTTGAGCGCGCCATCTTGTTCCTCCACCAGGTTACGCTTAAACCGAGCCCCTCTCTGTTTACACGGATATCCATCGGTCACCCGGTCACAGTATCGGGTGACCTTTTTTGTCTTCGGAACAAACCATCCCCAGCAGTAATCACATCGGGCAATCCGCTGATTGTCCTGCTGAAAATGGAGCGCCAACTCCAGGAGCCGCAACCCAAAGATGGAGTTAACTGCAAACGTTCTATGTCCCGGTTCCACATCGGGCAAAGCAGCTGGATCACACAGCCCGCCAATATCGGGATATACTCGGCACAGCTTCTCAAACCGCTCCCGCTGCTTTGCCCGCTCCATCCCATCAAAAGTCATCTCAAGAACATTCCGCAAACATGTCTGCACCCGAATTGGCTCTTCTAAAATATAAAGTAGTTCCGCAGCAGCGTTCAGCAAAAATGAGGCGCTGCCATCGTCCTCTGTCTGCAAACTTTGATGGAGAAGTTCTCCCAACACAAAGAAACTCACCGTGTCTGTTTTCTGCAGCATAGACAGCAGCAACAACGCTTCCGCTACAAAATCCTCAAAGTCAGCCACCGAAATATCAATCCGATCCTCAAACAGTGGATGCTCCTCACGCAGATGTTTGATCTCCCTTCGATATTCCTGGTAGTCGACTTCTGTAGCCGCAATCAAATCCTTTGCGGGCGTGGCAGCGGGAAGTTGTTTCTCCACTCAATCTCCATTGCAGAGTACTGTAGAAAACATTCCTGCGCTTTTCTCCACCAGCAACAGCTGAGACCTACCAGATATCCTGTGCATTTTATCCTCCAAAAAGATTACTTCCTGATGTAAACTCTTTTGATCTCATTATATCATGGATGCAGTCCAAAGGAAAGGCCAGCGAACACGAAGATACGGAAATCAACTTTGTGAGGAAATATTCAAATCTCACTGTTCTGATGAAAAAAGCAATTTTAAAGAGCCTTCAACAGTGATGCTTTTAAGGAAAAACGATAAAATTAGAAACCTCGCTACGGCACAATTTGAATATTGTGAATGTTTATGCTGAAAATTGATTTCCGTGCACGAAGAATTTTTTCTCTCTGCAATTCAATGTTGAAGAAAGGAAAAGAACCACATAATGAAAGCATCTGAGTACAAAAATTATGATGATCTGCCGCTGTTTCTCAATGCAGCAATGGTCGCTCAAGTCCTGGGCATTTCCGCTGCGAGCAGCTACGAGCTGATGCATGAAAAAGATTTTCCCGTCCTGAAAATTGGCGGCCGCATGGTCGTACCGAAAGAAAAGTTTATTGCTTGGGTTGAACAGAATACCACTGGAGGCAGCGCATGAGTAAAACATATAAAAACTATTTCCCGTTGCCGAATGTGATTTTCTCGCTCGGTTTATCTCCTGGAGAAATTGCCGTCTACTCTTATTTGCTCTACTGCGAAGACCGCAAAACTTATCAGTGTTATCCCAGCTACAAAACCATTGGCCGTGCAGTTGGTATGAGCATTAACACCGTTCAAAAATATATTGCCGCACTCGGCGAAAAAGGATTCATCAGTATTGAGAGCACCAGCGTTATCACCAAGTCCGGTCAAAAGCGCAATGGAACCCTTCGCTATACCATCCACCCCATTCAGAAAGCGGTAGACCTATACCACCAGCGCCAACTCCGGCAACTGGAGATAGATGTAGCCAAATCTCGCCTCGCAGCTCAATCCGCTGTGTAACCCCCTGTGAGCCGATTTGTGCCCCGCCCACCGCGCAGGACAACACCAACCACCTCCGCACACTAAAACGCCGCTGTGAGCCCTTTGCGGCAGAATGTAAAGGCGGTGATCCAGAAGCCACCCCGCCCGAAGACGGCGAAATGGGGAGGAGAAGGGAATGCAGGAGAAAGCCCTGGCGCTTTCGCAGCGCCAGGGCAGTCACCTCCACCCGCAGTGCGGGCGGTTGAGGGGAACGGGGACCGACGCTTTTCCGGGAGACTGAAATAGCGGTTGACGCTCGTTTCCCAAAGAATACCGAAAAATCCCGCTGTTGCGGAATTTTCAATGACGCTACTACCAAAGAAAGGATTTTTTTGCATATGAAGAACGAAAAAAACGATAAAAATCGACACACGATCTGGTTGACCGATGAGGCATGGAGCGCAGTGAACTGCCACTACTGCGAAGACAATTGCTCCACCCATAATGAGTACATCGAAAAGGCCATCCGGTTCTATTCCGGTTACCTGGACACTCAACACGCAGGCAGCTATCTTCCCCGCGTCCTCTCGGATGTACTGGAAGGGAAACTGGGCGCACTGGGGAGCCGGATAGGTCGGCTGCTGTTCAAGCTGGCAGTAGAGCTCAATGTGTCCTCCAACATCATCGCCTCAACTATTGATGTCGGTCCGGATGCCATGGAGAAGGTTCGAGGACGATGTGTACGGGAGGTCAAACAGGTTAATGGCGAAATCAAATTCGATGATGCGCTGAAATATCAGAAAGGCTGGGACTGATCCATGGTCCGTCTGATTCAAAAGAGCGGCTACATCAAGCCCGGCAGCGCAGGCGGGTATATGAAATATATTGCAACGCGGGAGCGGGTGGAGAAGCTGGAGGGGAGCGGTCCTGTAACAAAAATCAGGAAATGCTCCTCAGAAATCTGCTCCGTGATTTCCCGGATGCCAAAGAGCTGGATGAGTACAAAGACTACTCCGAAGCTCCCACCTCTGGCAGTGCCTCCGCTCTGATCTCCGCCGCATTGGATGCCAACGCCCACGAAGTTGCTGGCCGGGATGGCTACATGAAGTACATCGCAACACGACCACGGGTAGAGCGCCATGGTGAGCATGGGCTGTTCTGCAGCAGGCCCGTATCACTGAACGACTCACTCAAGGAGATCGAAAACCATCCTGGAAACGTCTGGACCTTTATCTGGTCACTGCGCCGGGAAGACGCCACCCGTCTAGGCTATGACCATGCCGAGAGTTGGCAGAAACTGCTCATGGCACATCAGGTTGAGATTGCGGAGGCAATGAAGATCCCGCCAGACCAACTCCGCTGGCGAGCTGCCTTCCATAACGAGCGCAGGCATCCTCACATTCACGCCATGGTGTGGTCTGCCGATCCGAAGCATGGCTATCTGACAATGGAAGGGATCAACACGCTCCGCTCCAAACTCACTAACGATATTTTTCAGGATGAACTGTACTCACTTTATCAGGAGAAAGATATTTCCTACAAGGAACTCGTCGCTACAGCCCGTCAATCCATGCGTGAGCTGATCAAAAAGATGGGGACTAGGCTCTGCGACAGCCTATCAATTGGTGAAAAGATGCTGGCGCTGTCGCAGTCGCTGGAGACAGCCAAGGGCAAGAAAGTATATGGATACCTGAAAAAATCTACGAAAGCTCAAGTGGATGCCATCGTGGATGAGCTGGCGGAAATCCCGGAGGTAGCGGAGTGCTGTGCAATCTGGAACAAGCTGCGGGATGAGCTGGAAGGCTACTACAAGGACACACCTCGTCAACACCTGCCCCTCTCTCAGCAAAAGGAGTTTCGTGCGATCAAAAATTTGGTAATTCAGGAGGAAGAAGCCCTGCGGCTGGGTGTGTTCACCTTTGAGGATGCAGACATGGACACAGAACATCCAGAAACTCTTCAAGAAGATAATGCAGCGCTGGATTACCAAGAGGCAGTAGAGGCTTGATGATAACTATGCCACCCAAGCGGAGAAGCGAGAGGCATTGCAAACGCTGAAGCAACTGTGGGACTACGGTTTGGTTATAGCTGCCCATCAACTGGGCAGGGCTTACAGGGATGGCCTGGGCGTCCTGCCGTATGACGAAAAAGCCGAGCTGTGGTTCCGCCACTCTGCTGAAGCTGAAAATGATTTCTCTCAATGCGCCTTGGGTACGCTTCTCCTGGAACAAGGGCGGATCAGCGCCGCCATCTCCTGGTACGAAAGAGCGGCGGAAGCTGGGAATCAATACGCACAATACCACGTGGGAACACTGTATCTCCAAGGCAATGGTATTCCACGAGATATACCTCGTGCAAAGGAATTCCTGACCGCCGCCGCTGAGCAGGGCAACCTATACGCTCAATATGCTCTCGGCAAGCTATACCTCTCTGATGATAAGATTCCACAGAATAAAGAACAAGCCGCCTACTGGCTGGCGCAGTCTGCCGCGCAAGGCCACTGGTACGCTCAGTTCCTTCTGGACCGACTGGACAACAATCAGTCCCCCAGCGGTACTGCTGTCAGCAACCCGACTGCTCCACCACATGAGCCGCGTCTTCCAAGAGACACCTCCACCATCAAATCCAACAGGACCTCGCGTGGACAGCAAATTGATGCAGAGGATAAGAGAAAAGAAAATTACCGCAGGACACAAGGCCGAAAGTCAAACTTTATCCTATTGCAAAGAAGCATTCATGGAGGTAAGGCCGCCGACGCAAATCCCTGTTCGTTTCCCATTCTGCGCACTTGATCCAGCCAATCATAAACTTCCCACTTATAAAATTGCCGGTTTCCCTCATGATCCACGATTGTCTCCAAAGCGCGTGCCATAACAGCGTACTCACTTTCTAAGGACGTGAAAAATACGCCGCTATCATCCGTGTTGATAGATACTTGAACCTGCGCACACCTCCGCAGCTCCTCCTCTGAATGGAACAACCCTTTGTTATAGAGCGCAACGATGGGATGTTTGCTGTACTCACGAAATGTGCTAATTTTAGCATTAGATGTTGGATTGCTCTCAACAGCAATTCCCCGCTGTGCGATTTCAAATTGCAATGCCTTCTGTACTGCCGTCAGCGCCTCTATATAGTCGGGCCTTGCAACAATGTTTATAATCTCTGTACCAGCATACTTTACAGCCTCATTATAATGATATAAGTAGTACAACAAGCTGCATTCTGGAATATACCGGATGCCGACATTGTGCGGATACCGCATATTGATGCCGTGAGATTCCCACTCATCCAGCGGAAATGCATTTTTCTTAAAATATCCTTCCTGATACAGCGCTGGATGGTCGCCGCGCAGCATCCAGGAATAACTGTAGAGTTCTATCGAAAAATCACAGGTGTGCCTGCGGTAGCGATACGCCTCCCGGTCCCCCTGATAATAATCCACAGCCGCACACATCATGGAATCCAGCTCATTTTCCCTGATATTGCTGAGGTATACCCGGTTAAAGTAGTATTTAAACTCTTTTTCCAGGAAATGAATAATGTACTCCTGGTGCGGGATGTGATACTTTTGAATGGCATGGTACAGCCAGACAACATTGTCGATATAATCCTGGACAGACAGCGAAATCTGCATTCTCTTCGCCGCATACCATTCTATGGGATTCAAACACAGGGCCAAGGCATGTCCCAGACGGTCTCCACAGTCCAAATCCAGAAAATGGACCGCCTCGTCAATTGCTCTCAGCCCATCGGTCAAGTCCAGAAAATCTTCCCCCACATGGTAGGTTTTTCGCAGTCTAGGTACAGCAGACTGCTGTCCTGATATCTCCCGCAAGCAGGTGTGCTCCCCAAGTGTCCGAAACGCACCTGCTAGGACCTCGGGGCGGCAGCCAATTTCCTGTGAGCACGCGTCTATCCCCAGCACCCGGCAGGCCATACTGGAGTAGCGCTCCCGGAACAGCATAAGCGCACGTGTGATTTTTTCAACTTTTTTGCGGTAGCTTGCGTGCCTGCACTCCATAAGGCTGGTTTCCCTGCCCGCCATATAGTTGTTTTTCAGGCGCAGCAACTCCCGGTCCTCCTGCTTGGTGAAGTGCAGCACATAATAGTACCGGCTGTGCAGCCCCTCCAGTTCAGCCTGTGCCGTGCCGTCCAGCTGCTTCAGGATGTCTGTTTCCTGACAAGTGCTCTCAAGCTCCTGAATGTCACGCAGCATTTCCTCCGCAGTTTCTCTTGGAACGATCCTAACCTCCATCTCCCGTAAATAGGCGTTGCGCTTAAGCGGCTCGCGGATGGCCAGACGCATAATCAATTCTTTTGATTTTGCATCACCCAGAAAATAGCTTTTCCGCCGCTGGATTCGCTGAAAGTAGTCAAATCCGACCCGCTGTTCGGCCTGTACCAGTTTTGTACGCAGCTTAATCATAATCAACAGATAAGCGTAAAACAGGTTATGCTCCACTCTGCACAGCTTGGGTCTGGCTGAATAAATATCCCGAAAGACAGAATACAGAAACCACCGTTCTCCACTGAAAACAGCATACTCCTCCTGATTCGCAAGCTGCTGCCCCTCAAACATCCGGAGCATATAGTCGTATTCCTGCCGCGAATGCTTCAGGGCTGCAATATGGTCCTGGATTGAGCTGCTGTCAATATACAATTCTCCCGGATCTGTCAGCAGGGACTGCACCAGCTTCAGGCTCAAAGCCCTCTGCCCGTCCTGTCCCTGCATATCCAGCAGCTGGAAGCCCTTCAGCCTTTCACACAGGTAGACACGGATCAGCGCGGCCTGCCGGCAGAGTGTAACAAGGGAATCCCCGCGCTGGGCAGTATAGGGATCTTCCGTTCCATCCTGAAAATTTCCCCGCTGCCGCATACTCCAGTCCATTCTGTCTATTTCATTCAGGTTTTTCACATAGACGCCGTCAATCACATTGTTCATCAGGTTCAGCCAGGAAACCTGGAAATAGGGGACCGAAGGCCACAGGTGCATATGGTGCTCTGAAATTCCGCGTTTCAGAATTGCGTTCAATGCTTCATTATTCTGTCCGGCAACAAAATTCCAAGTAAAATGGGTCCGGCTGTTTCTCCCGGCCATCTGATCGTACAGGGCATAGAAAAAGGAAACAGGTATCTCCTCCCCCATGCATCGAATCAGCTCCCGCCAACTCAGAATTTCCGCATACCGGCAAAGAACCACCCCGTTCTGCATAACCAGCAGGTAATCGGTCAGGCTGGCGAGCAATTCAAAGATATGGATTTCCCCCCGTCCTACGAGATGCATCCGGAACCTGTCACGAGACCAAATGGCATCGCTGATAGCTTCCACTCTTTTTTTGCACTCCAGCTCACTGCACTGTGCAAAGAGGCTTTGGGTTTCCAGCGCCAGCCTCGCCGCCTCTTCACAGCCAATACTGTCGAAATACACCTGATTGTGCAGCACATTCGAAATGTCTACCTCGCAAAAGAGTGTCTTTACCAATGCACACAGGTTTTCAATTGCGCTTTCTCTTTCGTCTTTTCTCATACTTTGAAAAAATTCGAGTCCGCACCGGCTACCAGCATATTTTCGACCATCTGCGCAGTCCAATCCTTCAGCAGATCAATGGCTTCACCATCGGAAACCAAATTGACGTCTTTCTTCCTGCTCGACTGGCTGGCTGCCGCAGGGATACATCCAATATGCTTAATAAATGGGCAGCTTTTATATATGTCCGCAAATTTAATCCGCTTTTTCGGCAGGCATTTACCATAAAATTCATCCTGCTCCTGCAATGCGGTGTAAAAGTTGTAGTAAATTGTCTGGCAACATTCCAAAAAGTCTTTTGGCATGGCCTCTGCTTTCACCCCATGCACATAGCCATCACGCTGCCGCTTGAGCAGGTTATACATCATATCAAAATGCTGGAAGGGCAAGGCACAGCTGCCATATTTCTTTGCCCACGCCTTATACTCCTCTTTCAGGGAATGCCGCTCGACAGCTGCCATCAGTTCCGCCATATCCGCATCCTTCTTCAGATCTTCCATAACTCCTTCGGCTAAGTTCACTGCTTTTGCCCTCGCGGCTCGCACGTTCTTCTCTGCTTCGCTTACTTCCTGCGCTCTTCCCGAAGTGTTTCCCAATTCTGTTATTTTCTGCTGCGCCTGCTTTACGGCAAGTTCCGCCTCCTCCACTTTCTTCTCTTCTGCCCTATAGCCTGCAACAGACTGCAAAGCGCCTGAAACTTCCCTTCTTCGAAGTATTTCTGGCAACATTGTATGGAATTGATCAAAATAATCCTCCCAGAAAAACGAATTGATCACAAAATTGAGAATATTAAAGCAGGCGAAATTCGCATCTGTTGTCAGGACACACTCTGTAACATCATGTTTCCATCTGAGCGCGTAATTATGCGTATGGTTGTCCAGCTGAATATTTGTAAAAAACATTCCCAAAAGTTCCAGCGCCTGAATAAAGCGCTTTGTTTCAGCATCGTTAGTTTCCATCCTATCACCGATCACGTGAACGCTGGGGGGCAGGCATTTAATCCTTAGCACAGCCGAAAGCTGGCACCCTATATCGAACTTTCCCAGCTTTCCCCACATATTGGGACGTGGTATGCCCGAATCGTTCTCCCTGGCACTGACAAAGATGGTTGGCAAAATGGTATCTGCCCATGGCCCGGAAATCGATGTGCCAAGGACATTTTTTATTTTGTCGCGCATCTCGTCAATCTGCCCATTCTCAACCAGACGCGGCAGCACAATGGAATAGGAGGCCAAAATGCAGTGTACCATTCCCTTGGAGAAAATGGTCTTTCCCTCGCTTCCGATACGCGTTGCGCAGTAGAGGCTATGTATAAGTTCGCCATAGCTGTAGCCGTTCCACTCGCCGCTGCTGTCGTTTTTATCGGCCCATGGCAGTTTGTTGCGCTCGTTCCGGATATAGGTGACGATTTCCTCTCCCCTGCGGTCAACCGTCCTTTCAAGCCAGTCCGAAAAGATGTCCGCTTCACTGTCAGTCAACGCGAAGCTCTTGAAATGATTATATATGTAACTCATCAGCTTGGAATAACCGCCGTCGCTATTCTGTTCCTGCTCCGACAGCCGCAGGACAAAGACCAGGTCGGTTAGCCTGCGCAGATTCTTTTCCTCAAAAAAGTGCTTTTTCTGTCCCATCGCGTCAAAAAAGCAGCCGTACTGGTCCGCGAGATAACAGAGAGTCAGCTCTTTCGCTGTCAGGCTTTTCGTTTCATTCGGGCAGCCCTCAAACAGAGCTTTCCGACCGCTTTGGTCCAGACTGATTTGCAGCCGCGCATTTTCATTACGGTCCTCCCACCCCAGGTTTGGCATATATATCTTTTGCCGGTTGGGAAGCACCTTGGTCAGGTATTGCTCGACCTGATTGACTGCGACCGCTGAGCCTTGCAGTTTATATTTTTCCTCAATGCAGCAGCGGCAGTTGTTCTTCAGAAAACTTTCATCGTAGGTCGCCAGGACAATGATGCCGGGTATCTTTAAATATTCGTCGATTTGTCCCAGGAGGGTATAGACATTTTTGCGCAGTTCCCCCTTCTGTGTATCAGGCATGTAACGGTCAATATCATCCAGCGCGATTACCAGATACTGCTGCTGTTGCTCCGAGCCTTCCCATTGCGCCACAAAGTCCAGAAAAGAGTTCATCAGCATCTGGAAGCTATCTGCCAAGGAAAAACTGCTGTTAAGCGTCTGAAGCCTTTGCAAAGCGGACTCTCCCTCCAAAAGCGGGCACTTATCGTTTAGCGTCATAACAGATTGAAACACCTGCTCAAACTGGAGATATAAGGCACGAACCCTCGACTGGTCCGCCATATTATTCCCAGGCCCGTAGGGCGAGGTAATCAGCTCTCTCACATAGCGGAACATTCTGGCCAGAATGATGGTCATAATATCTTCACTGGCCTTCAGAATGCTTGTGTCGATATACCGCAAAGCAACAAAAGAGACTCTGTCAAGCTCTCCGGGCGGAAAGAGTCCACTCAGCTCGCTCCGGTACCTGTTTTTCTCCTGCATGAAGTTCATGAAAGAAAGCATGACGGATGTTTTTCCCATGCCCCTTTTCCCAACGAACGAAATAATATTGCTCACTTTTTCGCTCTCCGTCAGATATTTCCTCTCTGGGGCGGAATTTTCCCGACAGATGTCCGCCGCATAAAGGGAAATCGGCGCACCCTCTGTTTGCGCCGACTTCCTCTGCCCGTTGGCTCTGACAATATCGCAGACAATCTGCCCTGCCTGCTGATACTCTTTGCTCATCAGGGAACTATATATCTCGTTTGGTCTATCAACAATGACTCCGTCCGTAAACAGCTTTTGCCATTCGAGCGTTCTGCTCATCGATTGCTTTGCCGAATCCTTCACTGCGCATCCTCCACTTCTATCTCTCTAAAATTTGCGTCTTCCTGCCAATATGGGTTCAATCCTACCTGCTGCATCAGGACGCGGACAGGCACACTTGTTTCGTGATATTTCTGCAACTCCTGCCACTCCCTGCTTTCGCTGCCATACACCCTCCTGACACAATGATTCTCCCAGTATTGAACCGCATCATAACGCGCCCAGTTCCTATACTCAAGCGCTGAAATCGTGCGGCCCATCTCACGGTTAAGAATCATGAGCCAAATGTCTATTTTATATAGATATTGGAGCTCTTTCAACGACAAATTAGAATAATTTCCTAATGGGTCCCCAGAATACCGCAACAAAAGTTCTTTCCGCAGATTCTGGAAGAGGTTCTCTGCTGCAGTATAATTGCCCCGGTACTGCGCCTCATAGCAGCCGGCCTTAAATTTTGCCTGATAATTCAGGCCGTCCAGCTCCGCCGCCTTCCTGTAGGCAATGATAGCGTTCTCCCAATCCGAATAGACCCGTTCCAGATGCCTCCCATACTCATAATAAGCAAAGGAATAAAACTCATCCTTCACGCCGTCGACCATATCCAGAAGCGCCCGGTAATAGTTTGACGATGACATATACAGCGCGGGACTGCTCTTGCACACGGCGGCCGCCAGAAACAGGGTGCTCATATAGGTGCGGTCCATATCGTAGATGCTGTCCAGCTCCGAGAGCAGGGCTTTTGTGCCGGGAATGCTGGTGGAAATTTCCAGGCCGCTGATTTGTGAACATACTTCGTGAATTTTCCGGGCAATATTTACCCTGGCATACCGGGTATAGACACAGGGCGTTTCTATCACGCCCAGGTCGTGATACGTCCGCTCAAATGCGTTCACCATAGCCAGAATATAGGAACGGGTAACCGGATTTTCCTCACTGGCATCAATGCGGCCCTGGTCTTCGCCAAAATGAAACCGCTGTCCATACACCTCTATCATATTGACAATGCGGAAGGACCGTTTGCACTGGAAAAAACCGAACAGATTTTCCCGGAAAAAGATATCCTTGATGGCGTGAAGCTGCGCCCGTTGCATGGCGGCTGGAATTTCCCCATTCTGGTCGTAGCCATCCGTCCAAACCTGATTGATAATATCGCCCATAAGGAGCGCAAAAACGGCCATTCCGTTACGGCCCGCTTCTGTAAATGCTTCCGTACCTGTTTGGACTACGATGCTGCGGCGGTTTCCGCTTTCAATGCTCTCAGGGGGTAGCTTCCCGCTGCTGAACAGAAGGTCAACTGTAGATTCCACATTCGTAGCCGTGCCGCTCACCTGCCGGGCCTCCAGAACAGGGTGGTCGCTGACGATACATCCTATAAACCGCAGGAACTCCTTGACAATTTCTTTTGCAGGCGTCTGGCTTACTGGCCGGACCACGCGGAACATACTAAAACTCATCTATAGTGATACCGCCCTTCATAGAGAGTCTCTGATTGCTATGAATACTCTTATATAGTTTACCACACCGCATCTATTTATACAAGAACTATTTTGGGGAAAAGTGGATATATTGTACAAAATCCAGAACCTTCGCCGTCAATTTGCGGGAATACTTCTCCACATGCAGTATCTTGCAGTCTGTATCAATTTGTGATATGATACTGGAGAATTGTCTTGCGCTTGCGGGAGGGGGAGAACTTATGTCAACCGAAAAGGATGACAAACAATTCAGCGATGCCGGGATATTCAATGCATGGAAAGTTAAATGGAACACCGATGCCTGGCAGTACTTCGGGAAATGCCCTGCCAATATCCCAGAAGAAGAAATCTTCCTGCATCTGTTTGAAAAAGCATACCAGGAGTCCGTTTCAAAGATGCTATACAACAAAAAGAAGAACATGCGGGCAAAGAAACTTTTTGCGGGATGCGTGGCGGGATGCGCCATGCTCCAGCTGGCGGTAGTTTTTATCGCTGTAAGCATTTTTTTGACCGGAGGCATCCCGGGCATGAAATCCAGCCGGTTTACGCTCGTCAATCTGGCTGCTGTAGATGCGCTACTGCTGCTGGCCTGCGGACTTTTCCTGGCGGCGCTTAACGCGTGGAGCCGAATCAAAAAGTATCAGGAGACATGGGCGCGCCATGCGTATACCACCTTTCAATATAAGCAGGTTATGCTGCTCTATCTCCAAGGGTTCCAAAAGGACCGCCGCATCTCCCCGGAAAATTCTAAAGGGACGCCGCTATGCAGACCACCGCTGGAAGTTCTCCGGCATTCTTTCAAAGAGAGCATTTTTGAGATAATGGATTACAATTATAGAAAATTTACGCAAAATATGGAGACTGAAGAGGCCGACCTGATGAAGGACATCTCCGCGTTTCTCAAATAGTATACTATAAATGAGCAAATCAGAAAAATGACAAAAAAGAAGGCATAGCCTCAAGTGTTATAATGGAAGCACGACCAACCACAAAACACGAGAGGGAATGCCTTGTGGAAATTATAACACCGAGAGAGCAGATACGCAAATTCTTTTTTGAGAAGCACTTGGAGTTTTTGACCAGCGTACCCCAGCAGCGGCTTCAAGAAATGATCCTGTCCAGTTGTATGAAGGGGCATAGTGGAAAAATGGTGGACTATGGCGAGTGCGGTCCAGCCCACCGGACAACCTATGGCCATTTTCTGGCTAAGGGTAAGTGGGATGACAAGCGGCTGGAAAAAACGCAAAAACGCGAGAGCTTCCAGACGGTTTCGGAACTCTCCCGCCGAGATGGAACACCTCTTTTTATTAGCATTGGCGACACAGTCCTGCCTAAAACCGCGCCATCTTCAAAGGCGAAACGTCCAACGCAGGGGGCCGGATGGCATTACTCCCATCTGGAGGGGAAGGTCGTCTATGGGCATCAGGTCCATGCCGCCATCATTGGGACCGGAGATACTTCGCTATGTTATTCCCTGAAACGATGCTGCCCGGAAAACGGCACGAAAATCGACATGACCTTGGAGATCATTCGCTCTCTTCCGAGTCAAACGGGGGCCTATCTCCTGATGGACAGCTGGTACACCAACCCTGGTGTTCTTGATGCCTGCCAGGAGAAGGGGTGCCATTTGATTGGTGCGATGAAAACCAACCGTATCCTGTTCCCAGAAGGAAAGCGTGCCTCTGCCTCCGATCTGGCTGCCTCTCTCGACCCCGGCTGTTTTCACCCTGTAACGGTGAAAGGCCGGACCTACATGGTGTATCGCTACGAGGGGCCTCTGAACAAAATTGACCGCGCAGTGGTTCTGCTCTCCTATCCACCAGCTGCGATGGGCAGGAAATGTGCCCTCCGGGTATTTCTATGCTCCGATTCCACCCTGTCTGATGAGACGATTCTGGAATACTATTCTCACCGCTGGACCATTGAGGTCTTGTTCCGCGCTCATAAACGCTATATGGGCTTAAAAAGTTTCATGGTTCGGGCTGCTAAAGCTCTTGATCGCTTGCTGCTTGTCTTAGCCCTTGCCCATTTCTTCTTTTCCTGCGGTCTTGGCCATATTGTGCCCTTCCACATCGGCCTTCACCGCTGCCGGTCTGCTTTCGTCAATTCCTGAATTTGCTCATTTATAGTAGTATATTTACTGATATCCTGTTTCTTGGCTCATGCGCCGCTTTCAAGTCCGAAATATCGGTTATATGCTTTTCCTCTACTTCAGCAGCAAACTGCTGTTGAACCTGGCATGAGCCTTTTTCCTTGCGGAATAGTCTGGCACTTGCTTTTTAGGGTGCCCAAAAACACCGTCTTTGCTCGATAAGCGGATAGTACCCAAGTTTCTCCGTTCTTTGTAGTATAGTTCGCTTTGTGAAAGCCCTACACACTGAAAACGGAGGAATCGACTATGAAAAACAGGAAAAACCTGCCCCTGCTTTTCACCGGGAGCATAGCCACCACCCGCCTACACCATAGTGTCCAGGGAGAACTACAGTGCAGCGGTAAGATTTAGCAGAATTGCAAACCTTACTTGGGCGTTGGGGATGGTCACTCAGGATGAAATCGCCTCTATGGCAGAGCGAGATGATGCGGCAACACAGATCCCAGACAGTGTAGTGGCTCTCTACTGGTTTGATCTGGCGGCGCGGCAGGGCCACACTGCAACACAGTACGAAGTGGAAAGGATTCTGCTCTCCCCTGATCCAGAAGTTCACAATCCCAAATCCGTACTCTTGATGCTCCCCCGGTGCTATCCGCAGGGCCCTAGACTTCGTCTCTGTTCAATAGTGGACGCCCGTTCTGGCTTGTTGTAATCTGTCGTAATTTATTGCCAAAATCCTGGCAGTTGACACACCTTCGGGGTGAAAATGTTCCCAAGGATATTACAAAAGCTGCGGAGTACCTGATCGCCGCCGCTGGACAGGGCAATCAATATGCCCAATATGCTCTCGGCAAACTATATCTCTCTGATAATGCCCTTCCACAAGGCAGACAGCAAGCAACCTACTGGCTGGCGCAGTCTGCCGCACAGGGCCACCGGTACGCTCAGTTCCTTCTGGATCGATTGGACAACAATCAGTCTCCAGCAGTACTGCTGTCGGCTACCCGACTGCTCCACCACATGAGCCGGGTCTTCCAAGAGACACCTCCACCGCCAAATCCAGTGACATCCCATGTGGACAGCAAATTGATGCAGAGAATTCGGGAGAAGAAAATCGCCGCTGGGCACAAGCCGGATGATCACGAGGAACAGAGCTATATCGGCCCAGCCCTGTAGACCTTCAAATTTTGGTCCACAGAAAACAAAGAAAAGAGTAGCTTTCTTTGCCAAAGTGTGGTATGTGTTGTAGCTACGAAAGAAAGGAGTTGATGCCCCATGGCAAAACGCCGTGCCAACGGCGAGGGAAATATCCGTAAGCGGAGCGATCGCCGCTGGGAAGGCCGCTATACCGCTGGGTACGATCCCGTCACCGGTAAGCGAATCATCAAGAATATCCTCGGCAAAACTCAAGGCGAGGTTAAGCAGAAATTGGCAAAGGTCCTGGAAGAAACCAAGGACCTTGATGTAATCCGTGCCGAAGAATACACTGTCGCCACCTGGCTGAAAACCTGGTACGACCTCTACGCCAAACCCAACGTCCGCCTCGCCACTGCGAACCGGTACCAATTGATGATCGAAACCTACACTATCCCTCGGATCGGCAAGATTAAACTCACCAAGCTGACCTCCCGCGACCTTCAAAAGTTGTATAAGGATCTCATGGAAAACGGACGTGTCCATGTAGGAAAGGATCAAAGTCCTGGCCTGAGCAGCACCACAGTCCGCAGCGTCCACCTCATGCTCCACTGCGCCTTTGAACGGGCAGTCAAAGAGCGACTGATTCCCCGTAACCCTACCGATGACTGCATCGCCCCCAAGGTCCAGAAATTCGAGAGAAAGACGCTCCGGCCAGAGGATATGAAAGCTTATCTGGATGCGGCCAACGCCAGAGGGCTCCTCCCGATGTTCTACCTGGCCTTAGTTAGTGGCCTCCGCAAAGGCGAGCTGGTTGCTCTCCTCTGGGATGATCTGGATATAGAGAACCGGACGATCTTCGTCAGTAAGCAGTACGTCCGGAACCCTAACGGAGAACTGACCCTCTCCCGCCCCAAGACCGAAACCTCGGTCCGCAAGGTATCCATCCCCCAGGAGGCGGTAGACCTCCTGATCCAAGAACACAGCAAGCATCCTGACAACCAGTACATATTCCCATCCCCAGCCACAGGAGAGATGTACCACCCTGACTCCGTAGCCAAGCTCCACGAAAAGATTCTCAAAGATGCCGATCTGGATCACATCCCGCTCCATGGCCTCAGACACACCTTCGCCACAGTAGCCCTCCAGAACGGCATAGACGTGAAAACCGTCAGCAGTATGCTGGGCCACTACGACGCAGGCTTCACCCTCCGCACCTACACTCACGCCACCCGTCAGGTCCAGAATCAAGCCGCAGAAACCATGGGAAATTTCATGGCCCAGGTAATGTAACAAAATGAACATAAAAAATATCAGCCAAAACAGGGGAGCGGTTCCTATCCGGACCTCTCCCCTCCGTCGTGGTTCATCCTATTGTGGGTCACGGTGTGGGTCAGCAAAAAACCGCAAAAATTAACCAGCCCCAAAAGTTATCAAAACAAGAAAAATCTCCCCAAAACCAACCAGTTTCAGAGAGATTTTGGAGCTGCTGACCAGATTTGAACTGGTGACCTCATCCTTACCAAGGATGCGCTCTACCGACTGAGCTACAGCAGCGAATGGCGACTCAGAACGGGCTCGAACCGTCGACCTCCAGCGTGACAGGCTGGCGTTCTAACCAACTGAACTACTGAGCCATAGCTTGCCCATTACTGGGCTATATCAAACGGCATAAGCCGTTTTGACCAAATGGCAGGGGCAGAAGGATTCGAACCCTCGGCACGCGGTTTTGGAGTGGATGTGGGAAAAGCATGAACGGACATACAACGGTCTGCTTTCCACGCGGTTGTACCGTTTGTGTTTCCGAAACCCACGCCCCAAAAAGTTTTGATGATTTATTGATGATATTAGAAATTCTCAGACCCAAATCAGAGCAGTTTCCAACCGCTCAGCATGGCATTTTAGAGCGGCAAGAGATAATTTCGTTTGAAATAGTAGCATGGAAATCGGGGTGTGTCAAGCAGGAATTTCTCGCTCAAAATTTGCGCCGCTAAACAAAGAAAAGGGACTTCCAGAAAGCCAAAAAAGTAAGAAAAATGTCAGTGGACTTTTGAGGCACGGTGTGGTATTGTGGTGTGCTGAGAAAGGGGGCCGATATATGGCAAAGAAAAGAGCAAACGGCG
>OFFC01000861.1_pt1 | contig 18235 bp, 24 predicted proteins | sample 1521271 | NCBI WGS metagenome assembly OFFC01 (sample SAMEA3504123, study PRJEB24116) | mouse gut metagenome | biome: mouse gut; feature: mouse-associated habitat; material: faeces | place: Denmark | collected 2011 | reverse complement strand
TGTTCCCGTCCAGGCTTCCCCTTCGGCAGGATCCGCCCCGCCCGCCCCCGGAAAAGCAGAACTTCCCAGCCTCCCAATCTTGTTATCGGACAGCTGGTCAGCGGAAGTAGTTTTGGACGAGGAACATGTATAGAGCGGTTCCGGCTCCGATGCTTAGGAGAGTGTTTTTCTTCCATTTGTGGAGGAGGATGATAAAGGCAGCGGCTATGGCTTCCGGGAGGGCATAGCTGCCGTTTGAAAAGGAGTCTTTCAGGCAATAAATGACCAGCATGCCTATGACAGCATAGGGGAGGACTTTGCCAAGATATGTAATCACGCGCGGAGGCGTTTTTCCTTCCGGGAAGATGAGGAAAGGAAGGAATCTTGTGAGCATGGTTCCTAAAGCAACAGCGGCGATCGTCAGGATTCTTTGTATGGTTGTCATTGTTCCTGCTCCTTTGTTTCTTTTGTATTTTCTTTTTTGCCGGCTAGGAGGCAGAGGATAATGCATGCCATAGACGGCAGCAGGAAGCTCCCGCTTCCGAATACCGCCAGACAGATGGTGGAGCATCCAAGCCCGATTAATGCGGGCTTGTGGTTTTTTGTCTTTTCCCATTGGTCGATAAACATGACAAGAAATAAGGCCGTCATGACAAATTCGATCCCTTTCGTGTCAAAATGGACGGCATATCCCAAAAGGGCGCCAAAGGCAGCGCCCGTCACCCAATAAATATGGTTCAGCAGCGTGACAAACAGCATAAACCATCCCCTGTCCACATCCGGCGGCGGATCTGCCGTACAATTCACGGAAAAAGACTCATCGCACATCCCGTAAATCAAATATGGCTTTTTCCATCCCATGTTCTTATATTTTTCCAGCATGGATATACCATAAAAAAGATGCCTGGCATTCACCATCAGCGTAAGCAAGAAGGCGTGGAGCGGATGAAATGCGGACAGCAATAGATTGACCGTCACAAACTCCATGGAACCGGCAAAAATGACCAGGCTCATCATCATCGGATAGACAAAGGAAAAGCCTTTGCTTCTCATCAAAAATCCATAGGACATCCCTAAGAAGAGAAATCCCGCACAAATCGGCAAAGTATACGGCACCGCCGCCCGGAAAGCCCTTTTCTTCATCCGAGATTCCCCCCATCCTTTTTATATTTCTTTTCAATCTTCAACGAATACACAGCCATAGCCGTAATGCTTTCTGCCATAACTCCCACAATAGAAAGCACGATCCACCCGGAATTCTGCCCTGCAAGCAAAGGAACGCCCAAAGCAATAAACACAATCCCGAACATGCAAAACAGCTTAGCCATTGCCCGGTTATATTTCTTAACATCCACCACCTCAAACATCTTTGCATTCGCCCAAAACCCCATCGGCACCGGCTTCTTTAAAAACCACGCGTACATGCCCATACCCACAAACATGCTTCCGGCAATGCACCATATAACAAAACCAATCATCCTGCCTTCCATTTCCAGCACCTCCCTATCCATTCCATTCATCGCCTGCATTCTAACACAAGCAGCCCTGCGGATGCAAGACTTGCGCGGAGTTGCCGTGATATGTTTCAGTTTCTCTTCTTGAGTTTCCGCAAAATGTAATTCCAAAATGAATACAGTTTTACAAAGCACCAATCTGCCGTTTTTTTGAGAGGTATAGAATGGCAGTCCTATGATATAGAGGCACTTTAATAAGCCCCGCCGGAACCGGGCCCTGGGAGATATATTCTTTTATCTATTTAAACAACCAGCTTAAGGCAGAGTTGACGGTACTTCGGACGTTTCGTCCGAAACCAGAGTCTGATGCCCTCTTTCGCATAGGAAAGTATGCCTGAGATGCCTTTTGCCAGCCGGTAATAGCAAAACGATATTTTTTCTTTTACCGGGTCTGCGGTATGTATAACTGCAGCTTTCAATACATTTGTTTCCGGCTTTCTGGAAATATGGGCCAGAAATGCCATGCATAAGGTGATATAAAAATTTAAGGCATTGATTGCCTTAAGCTTTCGTATCCGGAAGTTTTCAAACTGGAACATTTGCTTTTTGCAGCGGAAATATTCCTCAACCCGCCATCTGGAGAAGTAAAGTCTTGCAATTTTTGTCACTTCGTCCCTCGACTTGACTTCCTTGTTTGTTGCAAGCATCATTGGATGCTCCGTAATGCCATAAACAAGGACGAGGGAAATATCTTTTCTGGATGCGGTGATCTGCACTTTTACATGGGAAAGGTAGGCTTCATGCATTTTTCCTTTGTAAAACAAAGGAAGCTTTACTTTTCCCTTTCTGCGGCTGCATAGCTCTGTGGCAGATGTCCACTTGTTATGGTATAGCAGCCTGCGCTTTGCGGTTAGCCGGATGACATAGTCCTGTTCCATGGAATCCAGCTTCAAAAACATCTTGTTGTCATCATAACCGCGGTCCATGACAAAAGTTGCTTTTCTGAAAAGGGCTTTCGCGCGTTCCACAGCAGAGAAAGTTACATCGTTCATGGAAGTAAAGTTTTTTTCTTTTGAGGAATGGATTTCGGAAAAGATACTGACCGGATGGCCGCTGCTGGTTAGCGCGGTGGCTTCTGTAACATGGTAGCCCTTTTTATAAACATTTTTTGCAGCAGTACTTTCTGATCCGTCCCGGACCGTTCCGAGTGCTTCGAATTTATAGCCATCAGGCTTTACGACATCACTGTCATCAATAAGGACCACAGGCTGGGCGGGACACCATTTTTTTAGCAGGGCGAGATAGGATTTCAGGGCATCTGCAGGAATCCCTTTTGCCAGATGTCTGGAAAGGCGGTCAACGACATTGATCTTGCGGGAAGGTTCGTGCAGCTGGTCAACGATATCAGTCAAAAGGCAGCTGCCAGAGGCAAGCATGCCATAGTTCATATCAGCCATAAACTTGCGTTTCGGTTTTGGGAGCTTTCTGGAAATTTTATTGGAAAAAGATAAAATTTCCCGTTTCATTTGATAGGTATTTGATGTAGAATTAACCACAAGGAATCCTCCTTCTTTTTTGTTTAGTATGATTTTTTTGTGGTGATTAAATTTTACATCAAAAAGGGAAAGGATTCCTTATTTTTTAAGCAATTTTTGAAAGTTGTTTATAATCGGTGTAGCTGATTGGTAGTTCTGTGTACAGAACTGCGGAAACTCAAGAATCAACAAACTTGACAATTTCCTTTTCTTTTGATATTATTTATGTAATAAAATTAACAATTTCGTAATAATTATATACAATAATAGAAAGGAAAAAAATGTCCGGCCGTGTCGGAAGAACGGACCGGGTACTCATTGGAGGGAAAGGAAATGTCAGGAAACAGAAAGCCGTTACATCTGTTGTCAGGTTTTGTTGTAAGTCTGGTAATGATGATGGCTGTAGGTATGACCGCTGTAGCCGGGGAAGATAAGACCAGCAGCCAGGAATATCTGGATTCTTTAAATGTGGGAGTGGCAACGCTCCTTGCGCCTGATACAGATGAGAAAGAGGAATTGGAAGAAACGAAGAAGGAAGAGGAGGAAGCCGTGCCGGGTGATTTGATGGCGGATAATTCCGCGTCAAGAGTCCAGGTGACGGAGAATACGGTAAGGGAAAGTTTGCAGACTGGAAAAGAGCCGCAGGAGGAAGAATCGGATCTGGTGATGGCAGACGTGCAGAACACGCTGAATGTCCGTGCAAAGGCCGATGAGGAATCGGAAAAAGTGGGCGTGCTGTATAAGGACTGCGGCGGCAGGATCCTGGAAAGAAAGGACGGCTGGACAAAGTTAAGATCCGGCGACTTGGTTGGCTGGGCAAAGGATGAATATCTGCTGTTCGGCGAAGATGCGGAGAATCTTGCGGATGAAGTAGGGAATCTGATTGTGACGATCGATACGGACGCGCTGCGGATCCGCACGGAGCCGAGCACGGAGTCCGAGATATTTGCATTAATGGCCCAGGATGACGAACTGGACGTGATCGAAGTGATGGACGATGAATGGATCAGTGTAAAGTATGACAATAAGACAGGCTATGTTTCGGCGGAATTCGTGGATTTGGATTTCCATATTGATGAAGGCGAAACGATAGCTTCGATTAAAGCGCGGGAAAAGGCGGAAGCGGAGGCAAAGGCGAAGCTTACGGCAAACCAGGGCGCAGTGGCAGTAGGAGCGGATGATACAAGGCTTTTGGCGGCATTGATTTACTGCGAGGCAGGAAACCAGGGATACGAGGGCCAGCTGGCAGTAGGCGCAACGGTTATGAACCGCGTGAGAAGCGGCGCATATCCGAATACCATTTACAGCGTTATTTATGCATCCGGGCAGTTTACCCCGGCATTGAACGGCAAAGTGGCGAGAGTATATGGCGGCAACATTCCAGCCAGCTGCATCACGGCGGCGCAGGAATCGATCAACGGCGCTACGAATATCGGCACGGCAACTCATTTCCGAAGAGTGGGCGCCCATGAAGGGATTGTGATTGGAGACCATGTATTTTGGTAAAAGCTGTCAGGGCTTCCTCTGCGAAAATCTTTTTTGCTTGTATTGAATAAAAAAGGAAAGTATAGTAAGATAATAAGGAAGCGTTTATAGAGTCGGCGGACTTCGGAAAGGACATGGTTATTCAAATGAATTATACGATTTTTTGGCTGGTGGCATTGGTGCTGTTTATCCTTATTGAAATAGCGACAATGGGGCTGACGACCATATGGTTTGCCGGAGGAGCCCTGCTGGCGGTGATTGCATCGGCGCTTGGGCTGCCTTTGGCGGTACAGATTGTCCTGTTTTTTGCAGTATCGTTTATCCTGTTATATTTCACAAGGCCCATAGCGGTCAAATATTTTAACAAAGACAGGGTAAAAACAAATGCGGAGAGCCTTGTGGGGCGGCAGGCGATCGTGATCAGCGAGATCGATAACCTTCAGGGGATCGGACAGGTGACTGTGGGCGGAATGGAGTGGTCGGCCCGTACGGCAGAGGCCGGAATCCGGCTTGATGTAGGCAGCGTGGTTAATATTATCGCGATTAACGGGGTAAAATTAATTGTAGAAGAGAAAAAAGAGATAAAAGCCTGAGCAGATCGGACAGGCAGAAACGGAGTGGATGATGGGAATTGTAATGCTCGTTATACTGATTTTAATTGTTTTGATTTTAGTATCCTGTATCAAGATCGTGCCGCAGGCATACGCATATGTAGTGGAAAGGCTGGGAGCATACCAGGGAACTTGGTCGGTAGGCCTCCATTTTAAGATGCCTTTCCTTGACAAAGTGGCGAAGAGGGTGAATTTAAAGGAACAGGTTGTGGATTTCGCGCCCCAGCCGGTGATCACGAAGGACAATGTAACGATGCGGATTGATACGGTCGTGTTCTTCCAGATTACGGATCCCAAGCTTTTTGCTTATGGCGTGGAAAATCCGATTATGGCGATTGAAAACCTAACAGCTACAACGCTCAGGAATATTATCGGCGAGATGGAGCTGGATCAGACGCTGACATCGAGGGAAGTCATTAACACGAAGATGCGCGCTTCGCTGGATATTGCGACGGATCCTTGGGGAATCAAGGTAAACCGCGTGGAGCTTAAGAATATTATTCCGCCGGCAGCGATCCAGGATGCGATGGAAAAACAGATGAAGGCAGAACGCGAGCGCCGTGAGGCGATCCTTCGTGCGGAAGGTGAAAAGAAATCTACGGTTCTGGTAGCAGAAGGCCAGAAAGAATCCGTGATTTTGGAAGCGGAAGCGGAAAAACAGTCCGCGATTCTCCGTGCCGAAGCGCAGAAAGAAAAGATGATCCGTGAAGCGGAAGGTGAAGCGGAAGCAATTTTGAAAGTACAGAAAGCGACCGCAGATGGTATTCGGATGATCCGTGAAGCCGGGGCAGACCAGGCCGTGCTTACGATCAAGAGCCTGGAAGCATTTGAGAAAGCGGCGGACGGAAAAGCGACGAAGATTATCATTCCTTCTGAGATACAGGGAGTAGCAGGACTGGCTTCTTCTTTGAAGGAGATCGTGGTAGAAGGAAAGTAAAAAATTCTCTGGATGGAGAATATATTCCGGCAGTTGGAAGAAGCGTTCCGGCTGCCGGATTTTAGGTGAGAGGAGAAGGATTATGAATCTGACAGGCCGTGATTTTTTAAAGCTGCTGGACTTTACCCCGGAGGAAATCGGATATATGTTGGATCTGGCGGCAGATTTGAAGGAAAAAAAGAAACAGGGAATCCTGACCAAGTGGCATGAGGGAAAGAATGTGGCGCTTATTTTCGAGAAAACGAGCACGAGGACGAGATGTTCCTTTGAAGTGGCGGCCCATGACTTGGGGATGGGGACGACTTACCTCGATCCTTCCGGCTCCCAGATCGGGAAAAAGGAGAGCATTGCGGATACAGCCAGGGTTCTTTCCGGCATGTATGAAGGGATCGAGTACCGTGGGTTTGGACAGGACATCGTGGAGGAACTGGCAAGGTATGCGAAGATTCCGGTATGGAACGGCCTGACAAACGAGTTCCATCCGACCCAGATGCTGGCAGATCTGCTGACCATCCGGGAGCATTTCGGATATCTGGAAAATATTCATTTTACCTATATGGGGGATGCGCGTTATAATATGGGGAATTCCCTTATGGTGGCATGCGCTAAGATGGGAATGCACTTCACGGCATGTACGGCGGAAAAATATTTCCCGGACAGTAAGCTGGTGGAAGAATGCAGGGAAATAGCTAAGGACACAGGGGCGACGATCACTCTGACGGAAGATGTGGAAATGGGAGCGAGAGGGGCCGATGTGATTTATACGGATGTCTGGGTTTCCATGGGAGAGCCGGATGCGATATGGGAAGAGCGGATACGGGAACTTTCCCCTTATCAGGTGAATGGAAGAGTGATGGAACTGGCAGGGGAAAAAGCGGTATTCATGCATTGCCTTCCTGCATTCCATGATTTGAATACGAAAACAGGAAAAGAGATCAGTGAAAAATTCGGCATAGCGGAGATGGAAGTGACGGACGAAGTTTTTGAGTCGGAAGCATCCATCGTTTTTGAGGAAGCGGAGAACCGTATGCATACGATAAAGGCCGTGATGGCGGCCACGCTCGGCGTACCGGACGGAGAGGGTGTGCGGAAGTAACGAAAAAAGCGGCATTGAGGGCGGAAACATGATGAAAACAGAGATTTTAAAGCTCCTTCGGGAAAGCGGGGGTTATATTTCCGGCCAGGAGCTGTGCAGCAAGTTCGGCGTTTCCAGAACGGCGGTCTGGAAGGTGATGAATCAGCTGAAGGAAGAAGGATACGGGATCGAAGCAGTAAAAAATAAGGGATATCATTTGGAAATAACGCCTGATGTCCTTTCCTACAGTGAATTAAAAAGCCGTATCCGAAATCAGTGGGCGGGCAGGGATATCCATTATTACGAGGAAACCGGGTCCACGAATATCGATGCTAAACGTCTTGGCGAAGAGGGTGCGGCCCATGGGACGGTAGTAGTGGCCGATAAGCAGAATGCCGGAAGGGGAAGAAGAGGCAAAGCCTGGGAATCGCCAGCGGGGAAAGACATTTATTTTACGATCCTTTTGAAGCCGGATTTTTCCCCGGATAAAGCATCCGGGCTTACGCTGGTGATGGCTCTTTCCGTGGCGGAGGCCGTCAAAGCCTGCTGCGGACAGGAGGCAGGGATTAAGTGGCCCAATGATGTGGTTTTGAACGGAAAGAAAATATGCGGTATTTTGACAGAAATGACATTGGAAACCGATTACATCCAACACGTGGTGATTGGCGTGGGAATTAATGTGAATCTGGACGTCATGCCGGAGGAAATTGAGCGGACGGCGACATCGATTCTGCTGGAGAGCGGAAAAGAAACGGCGAGGGCGGAACTCTTGCAGAAGGTGTTGGAGCGGTTTGAAATCAATTACGAAACATATGAAAGGGATCTGAACTTGAGCCATATGCTGGAAGCATATAATGGATATCTGGTAAACAGGGACAGGCAGGTACGGGTGCTGGATCCTAAAGGAGAATTCGAAGGAGTGGCAAGAGGAATCAATGCCTCCGGCGAACTGCTGGTGGAAATGCCGGATGGAAAGACCGTGGAAGTATATGCTGGGGAAGTATCGGTAAGGGGGATCTATGGTTATGTCTGATGGGAAGGTCGTGCTTTGCGGCGCTAACGCATATGAGAAGAAGTATTATTTTAACAAGGATTTTCGAGGAATCCCCCAGTCCATCCAGGACGAGCTGCATATTATCTGCGTCCTTTTTACGGAAGAGATCGGGGGTATTTTTACCATTGCCTTTGAAGAGAGCGGCGATGTAGTGATGGAAACGGATTTTGCGGAGGATGATTACTTGTACGATGAGATCAGCAGCGGCCTGATGGTGCGCGAGGTGAGAAGGAACAGACAGGAGCTGTTTGAAGCGCTGCGCCTTTATTATAAGGTATTCGTCTTGCATGAAAGCATCCCATTGGAAAATGCATAGAATCGAATCGGGTAAAATGAGAGGCTGCGAAATTCGCAGGGCGGCGGAAAGGCAGGAAAACAAGAAATGATTTTAGTGATCGATGTCGGAAATACAAACATAACATACGGAGTGTACCGGGGAAAGGAACTGGTGGCTACTTTCCGCATGACGACGAAGCAGGCGCGTACTTCGGATGAATATGGGATGAGTATTATGGAATTGCTGCGGATCAATTCGGTGGAAAAAGAGGATCTGGAAGGAACGATTATTGCCAGCGTAGTTCCAAACGTGATGCATTCCCTGACGGGGGCGGTGACACGTTATTTGAAGACGCCGCCCCTTATCGTCGGGCCGGGGGTGAAAACAGGAATCCGGGTCGTGACGGAAAATCCGAGGCAGATCGGGGCCGACCGTATTGTGGACGCGGTGGCCGCTTATGAGATATACGGAGGGCCGGTTCTCGTGCTGGATTTTGGAACGGCCACTACTTATGATCTGGTTTCGGAAGACGGAAGCTTTGTAGCCTGCATCATAGCGCCGGGCATACGGATATCCGCGAAAGCATTATGGGAAGGGACGGCCAAGCTGCCGGAAGTGGAAATTAAAAAGCCCAAGTCCATTCTTGCCCAGGAAACCATATCCAGTATGCAGGCAGGCCTGATATACGGGCAGATCGGCCAGACGGAATATATTGTCAGCCAGGTGAAGAAGGCAAGCGGTTATGATAATCTCAAGGTGGTAGCGACCGGGGGGCTGGGCAGGCTGATTTCCGAGGAAACGGAAAGCATCCAGTATTACAACAGCACGCTCACTTTGGACGGGCTTCGGATGATTTATGAAAAGAACAGGAAATGACGATGGCAAAGCAGTGGTTGAAACAGTTAAAAATAGGAAATGTAGTTCTGGAAAATAATGTGGTTTTAGCTCCTATGGCAGGCGTATCGGACCTGCCATTTCGTCTGCTGTGCAAGGAACAGGGGGCAGGGCTTCTGGGAATGGAGATGGTGAGCGCCAAAGCGATTATGTACGGCAGCAGGAATACGGAGTCTTTGATGGAAATTCATCCAGAGGAAGGGCCGGTATCTTTGCAGCTGTTCGGTTCGGATGCGGACATTATCAGCGAAATGGCGAAACGGATCGAGGAAAGGCCCTTTGCCCTCCTTGATATTAATATGGGCTGCCCGGTGCCGAAAGTGGTAAATAACGGAGAGGGCTCGGCGCTGATGAAAGATCCGGCTTTGGCGGAAAGGATTATTGCCAAAACGGTACAAGCGACCCGCAAGCCGGTAACGGTGAAAATCAGAAAAGGATTTGATGAGGGACATGTGAATGCAGTGGAGATCGCCAAAGCTGCGGAAGCGGCAGGGGCGGCGGCTGTGGCCGTGCATGGCAGGACGAGGGAGCAATTCTATTCCGGAAAGGCGGATTGGGCCGTGATCAGGGAGGTAAAGAAAGCGGTCCGCATCCCAGTGATCGGAAACGGGGATGTCACGGACGGGGAAACGGCCAGATGCATGATGGAAGAAACCGGCTGTGACGGGATCATGATCGGGCGGGCGGCCAAGGGAAATCCGTGGATATTCCGCGAAGTAAGGGCTTTCCTGGAAAATGGGGAAAAAATACCATATCCCAGGCCGGAGGAAGTAAAAGCGGCGATTCTGCGCCATGCAGACCTACAGGTAAAGTATAAGGGGGAATATACCGGGATTCGTGAGATGCGGAAGCATATCGCCTGGTATACCGCAGGCTATCCCAATTCCGCCAGGTTCCGGGGCAGAATCAACGAAATAGAAGATATGGAGGAGCTGAAAAAGGGAGTAGAGGAAATTTTCTGCCAGGATATGGCTGCGAAATAAAAGGGCGCTTTGTGAATAAGAAGCGTCTTTTTATCATACGTTGTTCTAATAGAAGGCAGGAGGCAGGAAAGCAGTGGAGGGAGAGAAAATTTTATATTTTTACCTGAAAGAAGGGGAGCGGTGGAAAAAGCACGGGTGGAGCCGGGGAAAGATGGCAGTGGAACACCTTGGAATGGAGGAGGGGGGAATGCTTGGATGCTGCGGCGTGCCGGAATTCTGCCGAAAAAATAGAGCCTGGAAGGAAGACAGGCTGAGGGATGCGATGGGCAGGACGGTGGAAGAGCAGAAGGCAGAAGAATTTTATTTGCAGCCCCAACTGGCTCTTCTGGCCGGGGTAGAAGAAAAACTGCCTCCCGAAGTGCTGCTGAAAAAGGTATTAGGGCAGGTCCCTTGTATGGAATATCTGGTTTACATAGGGGGAGGCGGGGGGAAAAGAAGCGCGTGGGAAGAAGAGGAGCTTCGGGAAGAGAGGCAGCTCTTATTTTATCTCCTGTCCCCTTATCTGGCGAGAATCAATCATTTTGCCTTGGCGACGGACAGGCCGGAAGGATACGAGGAATTTACGGATTATATCTATGAAGAATATGGGATTCCAACGGCGGTGGCAAAGATGGACCGGCCGTATGGGAAAGACGGGAGAACGGTCATCCTGGACAGGGGAAAGGGGTGGGAAATAGCGCTTGGGGCAGTCCCGCGCAGGGCTTCTTATGTGGATTTTTGGTCCGAGGAAAGAAAAAGAAAAAGGATAGAAAAAGAGCGGGAAGATATCCGATATATATCAGTAGTGAAATTCCTTGACACTCTGGTGAAAAATGGGTATAATACCAGAGTTGATTTCTGCAAGCAATAACAGGATTTGCGCTAAACGTTAGTTACAAAACTGCGAAAGGAGTATGAATGTTCCAATGGAAGAGAAGAAGAATATTTTAACCTATGAGGGTCTCAAAAGATATGAGGATGAGCTTCATGAGCTGAAGGTGGTAAAAAGGCAGGAAGTGGCACAGAAGATTAAAGAAGCCAGGGAGCAGGGCGATTTGTCAGAAAATGCGGAATATGACGCGGCGAAGGACGAACAGCGCGATATCGAGGCAAGAATCGAGGAACTGGAGAAAATCCTGAAAAATGCGGAAGTAGTCGTAGAAGACGAAGTAGATCTGGATAAAATCAATATCGGCTGCAAGGTAAAGATTTTAGATTTGGAATATAAGGAAGAATTGGAATATAAAATTGTTGGTTCGACGGAAGCGAACAGTTTAAAAGGGAAAATATCCAATGAATCTCCGGTAGGGAAGGCTCTGATCGGGGCAAAAGTGGATGATGTGGTCAGCGTGGAAACGCAGGTCGGCGTATTGCAGTACAAGGTGCTGGAGATCCAGCGGTCCAGCAACTGATTGGTACGATAGGGCGATTAGGCATATAATCAGAATATTATGGAAAGATTTCTGGGAAATAAGTCATAGGAGAAAAGGAGTGTCAGCGGTGGGAGAAGCACGGAATGCACAGGAACAGGATATTAACCAGTTGTTAAAGGTGAGAAGGGAGAAGCTTGCGGCTCTTCAGGAAAACGGCAAGGATCCTTTCCAGATCACCAAATACGATGTAACACATCATAGCCTTGACATTAAAAATGCTTTCGACAGCCTGGAGGGACAGGTCGTTTCCATAGCTGGGCGCGTGATGTCCAAGCGCGTGATGGGAAAAGCATCCTTCTGCAACGTACAGGATATCCAGGGGAATATCCAGTCATATGTAGCCAGGGACAGTATCGGGGAAGAGTCCTATGCTGACTTTAAGAAATATGACGTGGGAGATATCGTGGGCATCCGGGGCGAAGTTTTTAAGACCAAGACGGGGGAAATATCCATTCATGCCGCAGAGGTGACGCTGCTCTCCAAAAGCCTTCAGATTCTTCCTGAAAAATACCATGGGCTTGTGAATACGGATATCCGTTACCGCCAGAGATATACGGATCTGATTATGAACGAGGAAGTGAAGGACACGTTCGTCAAAAGATCGAAGATTATCAGTTCCATTCGGAGATATCTGGACGGGCAGGGCTTCCTTGAGGTGGAGACACCCATGCTTGTTTCCAATGCAGGAGGAGCGGCGGCAAGGCCTTTTGAGACGCATTACAATGCGCTGGATGAGGATGTAAAACTGAGGATTTCCTTGGAACTGTATTTAAAGAGGCTGATCGTAGGGGGGATGGAAAGGGTTTATGAGATCGGGCGCGTATTCCGCAACGAGGGGCTGGATACGAGGCACAACCCGGAATTTACTTTAATGGAGCTGTACCAGGCATACACAGATTATAACGGTATGATGGATCTGACGGAAAACATGTTCCGCCATGTGGCGCAGGAAGTATGCGGCACGACGACCATCACTTATGGCGGAGTGGAGATTGACTTGGGAAGCCCGTTTAAAAGAGTGACAATGATTGACGCGGTAAAGGAATATGCGGGCGTGGATTTTGATCTGATAAAGGATACGGAAGAGGCAAAGAAAATAGCGGATGAAAAGGGCGTGCATTATGAAGCAAGACATAAGAAGGGGGATATCCTGAATCTGTTCTTTGAAGAGTTTGTGGAAGAGCATTTGGTGCAGCCCACATTTGTTATGGATCATCCGGTGGAGATTTCTCCCCTTACGAAGAGAAAGCCGGACAAACCGGATTATGTGGAGCGGTTTGAGCTGTTTATCACATGCAGGGAGATGTGCAATGCATATTCCGAGCTGAATGACCCTATCGACCAGCGGGCGCGTTTTGCAGCGCAGGAGGAAGCGTTTGCTGCTGGCGATGAGGAAGCGAACCATACGGACGAGGACTTCTTGAATGCATTGGAAATCGGGATGCCGCCTACAGGGGGGATCGGATACGGTATTGACAGGCTGGTGATGCTGTTGACGGACTCTCCGGCGATTAGGGATGTTTTGTTGTTCCCCACGATGAAAAGCCTTTCCTGATTTTAGAGCCGGAAAAGCCCGGAAATAAAGGAAAGTTTGTTATTGTACTGCTGCCAGAATGGCGGTTTTATCTCAAATTTATCTCAATTCAATAGAGTTTCAAAAATCAAAGCCCTTGCTACTGGTGGAAAGTAGAGAGGGCTTTTTTATAATGGCAGTTAATTGGTATCGGGTGCTTTTTAATGTAGGCAAAAAGCTTAACCTAAGATTTCATCCAATAATTTTTCTTCTTCTGTTCTGGGATATTTCTTTTGCAACTCTTCTTTAGTTGGAATATTTTTAGAATGTGCATAAATATATTCAAGGCAATCCATAAATTTATAAGATGCACGTACCCTTGCAATTTCATATTTATCATATTTATCTTTAGTAATTTTGGAAGTAAGATTTTCAGTTTCACTTATTTTCCTATAAAATAAATAATTAGAAACATTTTGAGCCAGAGCAACCGCTTGAATGCCGCAACACTCTAATAAGTCGCTAAAAAACGAGATGGAAATACGGTAAAAATCATCATGTGGAAGTTTTGTTTTTTCATTCCAGTCAATCAATAGCTCTATTGCTTTTTCTGAAAGCCCGGTTTTGTCATGAATAAATTGGGCGTCTTTAGTTGTGCAGTTATCTAAGCCAAGTAGATAATCAGAACTACATTTTAAAGCGGTGCAAATCTTTTGGATCGTTCTTAAATCAGGTTCACATTCTCCACTTTCCCAATTCTTAACTGTGCGGCTTTTAGATTCGTTTGCAACATTTCCATTTGGATATATCAAATCGTAAAATTCAGGTCGTGAAATTTTTAATCTATTTTTCCGTAAATCTTGCATTCGTCCTCCGAAAGTATTTAATGGAAACACCGTTTCTTTTTTTGACACTTTTTTGCTCCTTTTTAGATACTTTTTAGATATGTTATTTCTGATAAATCTAGTATATCATGAAAGCATAAAAAAACACAACAACAAACAATAAAAGAAAGGTGATTTTTTATGAAGAATAGGTTAGTCAGGTCAGAATCGGGAATTGATGTAAAAACAGGCAGAATAGATCAGGCGTGCCAGCGTTATGGTGTTGGAAGAAATACCATGCGACAGATTGCAGAGGATGCAAATGCTGTTATAAGAATCGGACGTAACTATTTAATTGATTTTCCCAAAGTTGATAAGTACATGGATGCTTTATCAGATAAATAATGAGAGCGGATGTAACAAAGAAAACACCCTCCAAAGCGGTGCAACGCTAAAGAGGGCGGAACATAGCCGGAGCCATGTTTTGATACAATACGATTATACCGCATCCGGCGGAAAGGAACAATATAATGTCAGAAAAATTTTCACAACAAAATAATAGTTCGTCTGAAAAGAAGTATTTCCCGATTATGGATATACTGCCAGTCGGAAAAGAAAATGCCATATCAACTGCTGATTTGGTAAAGATAACCGGGTGTACTTCACCAAGAGATCTGCAGGAGCGGATTGCATTGGAGCGTAATGCAGGGGCTGTTATATGCAGCGGTTCCGGAAGCGGATATTGGAAGGCAAAGAACAGGCAGGAGCTTTTAGAATTTGTCCATTGTATGGATGCGAGGGCAAAAAATACACTTGCAGCAACCAGAAGCGCAAAGAAAGCCTTACAAATTACAGAAGGACAATTTAAAATGGGGGATTGCGGATATGGCAAATAGAAGAATGTTCTCGCTGGATGTGGTGGATACAGATGTTTTCCTTGACCTCCCCATATCCTCACAGGCGTTATATTTCCATTTGGGAATGAGGGCTGATGATGATGGGTTCGTTTCATCACCAAAGAGGGTAACGTCAATGATTGGGGCAAATCAGGATGATTTAAAGCTGCTTATTGCCAAAGGTTTTATTATTGCATTGGAGGATGGTATTATTGTTATCCGGCACTGGAAGCAGAATAATTATATTCAGAATGACAGACGAAAAAGTACAATTTATCAAAGCCAGCTTGCGGCATTGACCGTAAATAATGGCATTTATGAGGTGGATACACAGTGTATACAAACTGTATCCACTTTGGATACACAGGATAGTATAGATAAGAATAGTAAAGATAAGGGTAGTAAAGGAAAGGATAATATAAAAGCGTCAAAACACACCAAAGCCTACTTCCCAAATGATGAATCACTCAATCAGGCTTTTGTTGACTATCTGGAAATGCGGAAACAGATTAAAAAACCTATGACGGAAAGAGCAGTTGAATTGGCAATAAAGAAACTGGAAGGATTGTCAGTATTACCATTCTCTGACAGTATGGATAATGATTTGGCTATTCAAATCCTTAATCAGTCAGTTATGAACAGCTGGCAGGGATTATTTCCCTTAAAGGAGCAGAAAACAGGAAGTACACCGAAAGGTGGTGTGGATTGGAGCAAGGTATGACGAGAGACGAAGCAAAACAAATTGTAATGGTGATTGCATCCACATATCCAAACTGGCATCCGGCAGATATGAGTTTTACTGTTGACGCATGGGCATCAATGTTTGAAAGTTTTACATATCAGGAGATTGCTGCAGCACTGAAAGCATTTATTGTATCTGATACAAGCGGATTTGCGCCAGCTCCCGGACAAATTATTGGATTATTGGATAGGACTGCAAACAATCAGGAATTAAGCGAAATGGAAGCATGGTTACTTGTCAGTAAAGCATTGCGTAATGGGTACTATGGTGCTGAACAGGAATTTGAGAAGTTGCCTCCGCTTGTACAAAAAGTGGTAGGCGCTCCATCTCAACTTCGCAATTGGTCACAAACGGACAGCGAGAGTGTGGAAAATGTCATCCAGTCAAATTTCATGAGGACATATAGGTATGAGGTTGCAAAAAATAGAGAAATGCGGAAGATACCACGAGATACCCATTTCGCACTGGAACAATCTAAGAATATGTTGATTGAGGATAAATAAAAAGAGCCTGATCAAGCAAGCTCCGAACCTTAGCCCAAATAAATTATAAGGTGGAGGGCTTGAAATGTCAAGAGGTAAACGCAGGAGCGGCACAAGGGCGGCGCAGCGTCTTAAATATGCAGAGGGCGGCGTTGGGCGGCAGCGGCTTGAAGAATTACAAAGCGGATGCAGAGCCGGGGTATATTCCCCTGAAATCCTGAAAGCAGCTTGCAAAGAATTTGAATTTATAGAACCGCTGATATTATTGTCTATCAGGCAAGGCAAGTCTTTTGACAGGCTGAAAATTTTGTGGGAACTGGGGGAAATGGAAAGACCAGCCGTCAGCCGGAGCGGCTTTTACAGATTCCGGCGGCGGTTTCTCGCCAATTTGGATAAGGAACTGAAAGAAAGGGGCATAGAGCGTGAAACAGTATAAATACGGTGTGTGAGAAATAAAACGCATGACAAAGAGCCTGATTATCTTAGTTGATTCGAGGGAGAAGAACAGCCATATATTAGGCTACTTTGACAAGCAGGGCATTTCTTATCAGGTTGTGGCGTTGGAATATGGCGATTATTCGTTTATGATTCCGGCAGCGGCAGCAGATGAAGATATATTTTTTCACAGGGATATTGTCATTGAGAGAAAGGCACCACCTTGCACAGGAGCGAGAACGGTTTGAAAAAGAGTTCCTGAAAGCCGGGAATGACGGTTGCAAGGTTTATCTGATGATTGAAGCCCCCGGCGGCTATTCTGACATTATCGGGCATAGATACCGCACAGAGTTCACGCCTGCTGCTTATATGGCATCTTTAAAGACGTTTGAACACAGATTTGACGCAAACATACAATTCATTTCCCCGGAATATGCTGGCTATTACATAGTTTCCACTTTCCAGTATTACGCAAAGGAGATTTTAAAATAGCCAGTTAAAGCATGATTTGTGATGTTTTTTGATGGTTTTTCCATGATTTATACACATTATTCATAGATTTTATGGTATTTTTTCCTGATAATTGGATAAGTGCAGTATTGGAAAATTCTGATTTTATCAGGGGTTCGGGATTTATATAGTTACAAAAAGTGTAAATATGCCGTTGATTTAGGCAAAACACGCACATATAGGAAATAGTAACAGAGAACGCATATATAGATAGGGGATGATAATATGGGCGGTTACGGTTCCGGCGGACACAATAAGACGCACAGGCAGCTTGAAAACTTCCGCAGGATTGACAGCTTTTCTTTTTATGATTATCTCAAAGGGGATAAATACCTTTTCTGCAAAGAAACTGTAAAATATCCGTTGTTCAGGGGGGATATTGTCTATTATGTGGGGGAGGGAATGGCAGAGATCAGGGAGGGGGATTCTTACACTGATTTGATTTTATCCAGTGTGCCGGGGATTGACGGAAAATCCACAAGGCTATATTTTCATTGTCCATATTGCGGAAAGCGTGTCAGATACCTTTACAGACGGCAGGAACATTATATGTGCCGCAAATGTGCAAAGCTGAACTATGCAAGTCAGCAGAAAAGCGGAATGGATGAAATGCGGCTTAAAATGGAGCGCATTGTTGAAAAGAAGCTGGGATATACACATTGGTGGAAAGATTATCCTGGTATATGCATTCAGGATTTGTGGCATGTTCCAAGGCCGCCATTTATGCGGTGGGGAAAGTACGAAAAACTTATGCAGGAGTTCCGGCAGCTTCAAAAGGATTATGAGCGTGAATTTTGGGTTGGTCTGTCTAAGATTTGTTACGCCAAAGACATTGCGGAAATGGCGATACGGCAGATTGATCGCTTGCGACAATAAATATAGGGCGGCACTGCTGCCAAAGCAAAAAAGTATATTATAATTGCCTGGCAAAGAAATGTGTGCTATACTCCATTCATGGGAAACCATAGAGCCAAAGGCGGCTTTACCCCTCTTGTATTTTGCGGAGGGTATAACGGCCCTCCAGACGAAAGAAAGGAGGGCGATACAATGATTACATATCAGGATTTCTTTTTGTTCTGTACGTTCATTGTTGCCCTTATCAGTCTGCTTTATCAGATTTTTAAGGGAAAGAAATAG
>OFFC01000830.1_pt1 | contig 18918 bp, 19 predicted proteins | sample 1521271 | NCBI WGS metagenome assembly OFFC01 (sample SAMEA3504123, study PRJEB24116) | mouse gut metagenome | biome: mouse gut; feature: mouse-associated habitat; material: faeces | place: Denmark | collected 2011 | reverse complement strand
GCGAGGACGCCGACGGCTCAGCCTGTGAGCGGTACTACATGACGGACGCCAAGCTTGCTCGGAGCGGGTACAAGCCCCACGTAGGGGATGAGGTGAACGTCTCCTTCAATCGCTTCGGCAAGCCCGACATCATCACGGTCATTAAGTAGCGAACCCGTCTGGTTCCCCCTCCCCGGAGGGGAGGGGGCTACTCGATAAGACAACAAATTGAAGTCACCCACCCTACAGGAAAGGGGGATTTCATCCTTTGACAGAGAACACAACCCCTGCTGTTTACACCAACGCACGCATCAAATCCTACCCCGGCAAAGCCGTTGTTCAAGTTGCCAGCAAGCCAATTTTCCAGTACATCCCCGGCCTCAGCCAGCCGCGCGGCTACGATGTCTCGCCTCCTGGAATGGCGGAGGACCCGGACAGAGCCAAAGAAGAAAGCCAACGGAGAGCGGCGGCGCGGGTAAGGGATATTGCCCTCTGCAACCAGTTCGAGTATTTTTTCACCTGGACGCTGGACGGCACATTGATAGACCGCTATGACCCGGAAACCATTTATCCCAAGGTCCGTAATTTCCTCAACAACGCCGTCAAGCGCAAGGGCTTCGCCTATGTGTTGGTTCCCGAATACCACACCTTAAAGGAAGGCGAGGATATTCGTGCCATCCACATGCACGGCCTTTGTATTCTGGGAGAGGTGCCAATCACCCGAGCACGCAGCAAAGCGGGTAGACCTCTCTCCGACAGGAGCGGCAGGCCCATTTACAATATGACCTCCTGGACGTGGGGATACTCCACCTGCGTGCCCCTGGACCAGAATTATGAGCGTGCTGTCAACTATGTCGTGAAGTATGTCACCAAAACCGAGGAAAAAATCTTCGGCAAATGGTATTTATCCAGCCGGAATTTGGTCAAGCATCCGGAGGTAATCCCACTGGACCCGATACGCTATGACGAATTTCGAGACACTGAAAAATTGAAAACTAACGTCCAATATGAAGCCAAAATCTACGAGAGCTTCGATGACGGACTTTGTATCATAACGGAAGAATTTCCGCCTCTGCAACCAGAGGAAACATAAATTATTACAGGAAATGGAGTGATTTGCTTATGTACAGCAATTTTGATAAACGCCAGGAATTGGCACGGCAGACCCAGACGGTTCAGACCTTCCGGCGCATACGGCGAGGCATCGGCGCAGTCCGCAACAGCCGGGCAAAGCTGATAATTCTGGCAAGTCTCTGGATTATGGCGGGCATTATCTGGCTGACCCGGCATCCCATGATGGGTTATGGTCCGGATACGCCGCTTGCTCCGGTGCTGGACGCTCTGACGGTGGTTGTACTGCTGCTCCTGACAGTGGCCCTCTCCCTGGCCCTCCTATGGGCCTGGGGAGGGCCCTGGCAGGCTGGACAGGTGCAGGACAATCTGCTCCGTATTGGGCTGGTCAACGCCGTCGGAGAGCCGCCCACGCTGCTGTCCGTCACCGTAAATCCCGGCAATCCAAAAGTCAGAGATTACACCTTCTACACCTGCGGCATCCCGGTTTCTGCATGGCTGGACTGCGCCGATAAAATCCAATCCGCATTGAATGGCTCTATTGCTGACATCAGCTATGGAGAGGACAATCAAACTGTTACACTGTCTCTCGCCCCGCCTGCGACAAAGTGGCCTGAGCGTATCGTGTGGTATGACCGCAATGTCTCACAGGAGAACTTTGTCCTGACGCTGGGAGAAAGTCAGCTCGGTCCTGTGACCGTGGACCTGAGAACCAATGCCCATATTCTCCTGGGCGGCGTAACAGGTTCAGGCAAGACAGTACTGCTCAAGGTGCTGCTCCGGCAGGCCATTGATAAGGGAGCAAGGGTGTATATCGCTGACTTCAAAGGCGGCGTGGACTTCAAATCGTGGTTCCGGGAGAACTGCTGCATGAGCTATGATATGGACACAACGCTGAAAACTCTGGCTGAATGGGAGAATGAGCTGGACCGCCGCAAGACGCTTTTGCGGGATTCCAACTGCTCCAACATTGACGAGTACAACGCCATGTTTACCGAAACAAAGCTCCACCGCTGGGCGTTTGCTTGTGACGAGATTGCCATGATGCTGGACAAGACCGGGCAGAGCAAGGAGCAGAAGGAGAAGATCGACAAGGCCAGCGCGGCCCTCTCTCTCCTGGCCTGTCAGGGGCGCAGCTTCGGCCTCCACCTCATTCTGGCGACACAGAGGCCGGACGCGAACGTCATGCCCGCCCAGGTGCGCTCCAACATCGACTACCGTGTGTGCGGCAGGGCGGACAGTATCCTCTCGTCCATCATCATTGACAGCACCGCCGCCGCCGAACTCATCCCCAAGAACGCCAAGGGCCTGTTTATGCTCAATGACAGCAGCGGCAGGGATACCAGCGCAACCGTATTCAAGTCCTACATCCTGCCAGATGGTGCAAACTAAGGAGAAAGTCATGGAGAACAAAAAGTACACCAACATTGAACAGCTCCCCCTCGTCCTCTCGGTGGAGCAGCTTGCCGACGTGCTGGGAATTGGGCTTAACAACGCCTACCAGCTTGTCAGAAGCAGCAGTATCCGAAGCGTCCGTATCGGGAGGCAGTACAAAATCCCGAAGGATGCGTTGGAAGTCTATCTAACCGCCTAAAACCTATTGACCTGCCGCCACGCATGATGTACTATATACCCATAGTGCATCTGCGTGGCGGCGAAAAGGAGGATATAAATATGCCACGCACGAAAGAAAAAAGAAGTCGCAACGCCAACGGCAGCGGAGCCGTCCATAAGAAAACCGTTATCCGAAATGGCAAAAAATATATCTATTGGGAGGGCCGCTACACCGAGGGCTATGACCCCAGCACTGGAAAGCAGATTCAACGCTCCATCACCGGCAAGAAAAAGAGTGAGGTAGCGGAGAAATTACGGAAAGCCACCGCCCAAATTGACGCTGGCACCTACACCGCCCCCAACAAAATGACCGTGGGGCAATGGTTGGACATCTGGACGGCTGACTACCTGGGCGGCGTGAAGCCCCGGACAGTTGAGTCCTATCTCTGTCAGATTAAAAACCATATTCGCCCCGAGTTGGGAGCTATCCGTCTGGATACCCTAAATCCGCATACGATACAACGGTTTTACAACGGCCTGGGGGAAGAGAAGGACGGCAAACCCGGACTGTCTCCAAAGTCCATCAAGATTGTTCATGGTGTGCTGCACAAGGTTATGGGACAGGCTGTCGCGCTGGGCTATCTGCAATCCAATCCCGCTGACAAATGCACCTTGCCCAAGGTGGTACGCAAGGAACTGAACCCGCTGGACGAGGATGCCATTACCCGCTTTATGGAGGCCATAAAAGGCCACCGCTTTGAATTGGTCTTTCTGGTCACGCTGTTCACCGGAATGCGTCAAGGGGAAGTCCTTGGCCTTGCCTGGGACTGCGTAGACTTTGACCGGGGAACCATCTCTATTCGCAGACAGCTCCAAAAGGCCACGGACAGCACAGGAGAATACCGGCTTCTCACGCCGAAGAACGGCAAGGGCAGGACAATCACCCCAGCCCCCTTCGTGATGGAGCTGTTACAGACCCAGCGGAGACGGCAGGCGGAATGGAAACTAGCGATTGGCTCCGCCTGGGAGGATAGCGGCCTTGTGTTCACCAACGAAATGGGCAGACATCTCATGCCCCATGTGGTATATAAGGCGTTTAAGAAGGTCGCCGCCTCGATTGGCTGTTCAGATACCCGCTTCCATGACCTGCGCCATTCTTATGCCGTGGCAGCGATAAAAAGCGGGGACGACATCAAAACGGTGCAGGGCAACCTGGGCCATGCCACCGCCGCCTTTACACTGGATGTCTACGGTCATGTCACCGATCAGATGAAGCGGGAAAGCGCACAGCGGATGGAGAACTTTATCCGGGGCGTTGCTGCTGGATAAGGGAAAACAAGTGAAAAAACGCCATAAGGGAAAATTAAGGGAAAACATCTTCCAACAAACAGGAAAAATCCCTGTAACCACTGCGGTTACAGGGATTTCGGGTGCATCTGTGCTATAAAAACGATATTTTTGCAAAACCGTTGCGCCACAATGGTTTTGCAAATACAAGCCGTCTTGAGCTTGGAACATTTACGATTCCGTTGGCAATGGACGGGCAAAATTACGAAAAGAGTTCCATGGCTTTTGTTGCCATTCGCGTTCCATAGATCACAAAATTTTCTGAGAATTCATTAATGTCCAGCGTGTTGTCGATCCCCACCGGGCCAAGGTGAATGACCGGCTTGCCGCAGGACGATCCGCCTGAGTAGGTAAGCGCTCCCATCACCATGCAGTGATCCAGCATTTCCCGAATCCCCAGCTCCGCGCCGCCATGGACATACTGAGCAGTTGTGTACGCGCCGGCCAGCTTCCCGGCCAGCCCAAGCTTGCCCGCCTCCGCCAGCAGATAGTTCATCATCTGCCCGGTAATATGCGCCGCATAGATGGGGGACCCAAACACCACGCACTTCGCCTCTTTCACAAACTCGACGTCTACATCTTCGATGGGAAAGCTCTTTGCTTCGACGCCATCGACAGAATTCATACCCTTTACGATCTGCTCGCCCATATTTTTTGTGTTGTTTGTAACAGAGTGGTAAATAACAGCCATTTTCATAACATTTTGCACCTTTCCCTTTATTGATTTTCAAATTTGTTGGCAATTCTTAATCCTCGCCGCAGCGCCTCGATCCGCTTTTTGACTGCGGTGCGGGAAATATCCGCTTTCCAAAAGGAGTCAAATCCGTGGAAGGTACCCTTCATATCCTCCAGCTGCACCGGCACTCCCTCCGCTGACAACGCCTGGGCGTATGCGATCCCCTCGTCATGCAGGCAGTCAAATTCCGCCACCTCTACATAAGCGGGCGGGAGCCCTACAAAACTGCTGGCCAGCATGGGCGCGGCATACTGCGGCATCCCGTGATCTCCGTCCCGGAGATACAGTTCCCACATCCTGTGGTTCAGATATGCGTTCCACATCGGACTGTCCGTGAATTTCTTCATAGAGTCCGTCTCCATCCTGCTGTCCGTCACCGGATAGACCAATAGCTGGAAACACACTCGCATTTTCCCCTCATTCCGCGCCCGCAGGGCACAGGCGGCGGCTAGTGCGCCTCCCGCACTGTCTCCGCCTACGGCAATGCGTTCCCGGTTTATTCCCAGTTCATCGCTATGCTCCCACACCCAGCGGAGGGCGGCATAGCAGTCTTGAAACGGCACGGGGAATGGCGCTTCATCCGCCGTGCGGTAGTGAACGAACACCACCTTGCACTGCGCTTCCTGTGCATACTGCGCGGCAAAGCGGTGGATGTATCCGGCATCCCGCACGCAGAAGCCTCCGCCGTGGAAATAGACCAAACAGGGAGCAGCCTGATCAATGGCCTGCGGCTGGTAGACGGTCAGCCGAAGCGGTACACCATCCTCGGATAAGATTTGGATGCTCCCACGCGCTACATCTTGCGGCGGGGCGGGCAGCGGCATTCGATCCAGCATCTGGTTGGAGAGTTTCGCCGTACTCAGGCTGATTGCCCAGCCGGGGACGGCCAGCTTGTTCACAAACCGCAGCTCCCGGCAGACGGGATATTTCTTGTCGCGGCAGGCGCACCAGATCCCCGCCGCCGTGCCTGCCGTCAGGGCGGCTATGTACTTTTTCTTCATCCGGCATCCCTCCGTACTGGACATGATTTTTCCATGATACCATAGATGCAGCTTGGAAACAAGGAGAGGCACAAAAATGGCGGAGATATTCTGGTACATCACCGCAACCCTGCTGGCTGGGGTGCGGACGGGACTGGTGGGACTGCCGGCAGCCACCGTCATGGTTCCCATCCTGATCGTACTCTGTCCGCCCTTTTCCGAAGAAACGGGAGCCTATCCTCATGTGGGGGACTGGAGATGGAGCCGCCGCGCTGGTGGGTCACCGGTTTGGAAAGCACCATGTGGCGCTGCCGCTGGCCGGCCCCAGGAAGACATGGGAGGGAACCGGGGCTATGGTGCTTATGTCCAAGGTGATAGGAACGGCGGCTATGCTGGTGCTGACTGCGATGCCTTGGCATCAATGCATGCTGTTTGCTTTGGCCGCATCTGTTCCAGGGGCTTATACAGAGCTTATCACCCGGAATGGCAACGACACAGTAACCGTCCCCGTGGTCGATGCCGTGGTGCTCCTGGCTCTCGCCCTTTTGACTGCGAACTAAAAAGGCAGTTTGTGAGTTTTTGCCTGTCAATCTTTCTCATCCGGAAAAGCAATAGGCCGCAACAGCGGCTGCGGCCTATTGCTTTTCCGGACTACATTGCTTGTTCGATCTCCGTTCCATCCTTGAACCGGATGAGCAGCCTGTCCTTATCCATAACCTTGATGTTGCTGACAATCTGCCGGACCGTCACCTCATCGAAGTCCGTGATTGAGCAGTCCGCTTCGTTCAGTAATGCAGTAATCTGATCCATTCGCTGATCGAATTCTCCGGAGGTACGCTGTTCCCGTTCCAGCTCCGCTTTCTTTGCCATAAGCTGTGTCTTGGCGGCGCTCACCCGCTGGATCTCCTCATCATAATCGACACAGTCAGGACCAGCGCCCACAGCCATTTGGAACAATTCCATCTGACGTTCCTGCATCTGCTGGATCTGCGCGTCCACAGCGGGCAGTGTCAGCTCGTCCATTTCGCCGGCGAGAACGGCGGTGATGCAATTTGCCAGCGCCTGCTTTGCCGCCTGGGCATTGAACAGCTCGTTCATTGCCGAAACCACCGCGCTGTGGATCTTGCTTTCGTCCAGGGTAGGGGACTTCTTACAGATCCGCTTGCCGTGATCCAGCCGGCTGCCGCACCGCCAGACCACCCGCTTCACGCCCTTCTGCGTCCAGATCACCCGGCGGTAGGGACTGCCGCACTCGCCGCAGACCAGCATCTCCGTCAACACATATTTCCCACTGAATTTACCCAGCTCGGTCTTTGTCCTGGCGGCGGTCTTCCGAAGGCTGGAGCGGCGGGCGATCTCCTCCTGTACCTTTTGATAGGTTTCCCTGTCTATGATAGCCGGATGGCAGTCCTCCACATAATACATGGGTAATTCGCCGTTGTTCTTCTTCACCTGCCGGTTGAACAGGTCGGCGATGTATGTCTTCTGGAGCAGAGCGTCGCCAATGTACTTTTCATTTCGAAGCATATTCTGAATAACGCTGTCGTTCCATTTTTCGCGCCCTTGGGCGGTCCTGATCCCATCGTTCATCAAGTCGCGGGCGATCTGGTGGATGCTCTGCCCCATCAGGTAGCGGGCAAATATTCTCCGCACGATGGCCGCTTCCTCCGGATCAATCTCTGGCAGGCCGTCCGGCCCTCTCCGGTATCCAAGGAAGCTGGCGTAGTTGTAATAGACCTTGCCGTCCCTGAAGTTCTTGCGATGCCCCCATTTGACGTTGCCGCTGAGGGATTCGCTCTCGGACTGGGCCTGACTCATCATGAAGGTGAGGATCATCTCGTTGTCCATGTAGAGCGTGTTGACATTTTCCTTCTCGAAGAACACCCCCACGCCGTGATTCTTCAGGCGGCGGACATAGCTCAATCCGTCCAACGTATTGCGGCAGAAGCGTGACACCGATTTTGTGATGACCAGGTCGATCTTCCCGCTTTCGCAGGCTTGGATCATCTTCCGGAACTCCTTCCGTTTCTTGGTGGATGTGCCGGAAATACCCTCGTCAGCAAACATCCGGACCATGGTCCACTCCGGGTTGGCGGCGATCTTGGCCGTATAGTATTCGATCTGCGCCTCATAGCTGGAGAGCTGCTCCTCCTTACCTGTACTGACCCGGCAGTAGGGAGCGACGCGCAGGTGTTTTTTTCGGATATCCTTTTCTGCCATCTGGGGGTCGGCAGGGATCATCCTGACTTTTCTCTGGGGTAATGCTTGTGTATTCATGCTGTACGCTCCTCTCCATCGATTTTTCCGAGTATGGTTCCGTCCGTCAGCCGAAGCACAGCGGAGCCGGCTTCGATAAGAACTTTCTGCACCAAGGATCCAAACAATTCCCGCAGATCGTTTTCATCGGGGGGCCGCAGTTCCAACCGCTGCCGGAGCCGCTCCAGGCGGTAGTGCGGCACAGGATCCGGAAGGTCGTTGTATCTCTCCGCGGCGGCGGCGAATATCATCGCTTTCATGTACGCTGTATCCGTCTCCCCACGGTTGAGGGCGTGGGTAAGCTCGTTCTGAATGCGAAGGGTGTCCGCTGATGGCGCGGCAGCCTTCAACTTCGGCGTGTGATCCAGTCGCTGAGGTTCCCGCGCCAACTGTCGAAGATGTGCTTCTACCTCCTTTTGCAACGACTCATCTGTGATATAGCTGTGGTGTCCACAGTCAGGGTTCTGGCAGATCCACCGGGGCCGGCGGCTTTTGGTGTCCCGGTGCATGGGAGCTCCGCACAGGCCGCACACGGCCTTTTTTCGAATGGGCGGGATGCTGGCCGGGCAGGGAACATAACCGGTCTTACCGGCCCGCTGGCGGTCAACGGCGCGGTGATCCTCGTCGGAGATCAGCCGGGGGAATCCATCTTTCCCAAGATAGCGGGAATTCTCCAGAATGCGCTTGACCATGTGCTTGTTCCATTGGGGCGTGTGGGCGTGGTAGGGGACGCCCCGCCGCTCCATTTCTGAGGCGATCTGGTTGTAGCTGCTGCCGCTTCTATACATGGCATATATGGCCTGCACCGCTGTAGCCTCCACCTCACAGCGGGTAGGTATTCCGTTTTCCATCATATACCCGAATGGGATCTTTCTCTGCCATGCCATCTCTACCGCACCGCCCTCTCTATATGTTCTGTAAGCTCCAGACCATTCTGAAGCCTGACTTTGATCTCTGTGACAGAGGCCACCGATATCCTGTCGATCAGAGATTCAAATACCTCTGCGTCAACTGCGCCGCATTGCTCGGGAGCATCCTCCAGATACTCCAGCATGATTTGTGTAGCCTGGATCTGGCCGTCTTCACCGGCGGATTCCAGAATGTTCCGGCGGAGACGGCGCAGCTCTTTCAGCTTCCGGTCGATCTCATTTGCCTGAGATAAGTACAGAGCAGGATCAACGTACCCTTTCGACTTCAGTCGGACAAGTACGAGATTCTGCTCTGATACTTTTGCAATTTCTTTGTCAATATCGTTGATTTTTCTGTTGGAGCGGAGCTCCAGTTCACGCAGCTCCTGAAGCTGGGACAGGACGGTCCGCAGAAGCTGCATACCGTCCTCCAGCCGCAGCTTGTGGTACAGCCGAAGGATCGCCGCCGTGATCTCTCCCTCGGGAACCTGCGGCACCGGGCAGGCGGCTTTGGCTGTGTCATGCCGGTTGCATACCCAATAAACCTTCCCGTTGGTGACTTTCCTCCGGCAAACAGAACCGCACGCCCCGCAGACAACGCGCTTGCTGTAGACGGACGCTTCTGGCTTGGTCGCGGCGCCGGAAAACCGCTCCTGACGCAGAGCCATCAGATTCTGTACCCGTTGAAAATCCTCTTTGCTGACAATAGGCTGCTGGCAGTCCTCCACAAAATATTTTGGTTTCTGCCCCCGGTTTTCGATCTGACGGAAGGGGATGGTGGAGGTGGCGAAGGTCTTCTGCCAGATCATATCGCCGGTGTAGGAGACGTTGGTCAGAATGTACTGGATCGTGCGGGGGTGCCATGTTCTGCCCATGCGTCCCCGCTCGACTTCGGAACGGTTCAGACTGCAGGCAATGTCTGCGAAGCCCTGTCCGCTTAGGTAGGATGCATAGATTTGCCGGACTACCGCAGCCTCCGCAGGGATGACCTCCAGATTCCGGTTGACCAGCCGGTAGCCATACGGGGCGCTGGGCGGGGTAAAGATGCCTTTCTGCATCCGCATCTGGACGCTGATACGCATCGTGCTGGAGTGGTTGGTGGACTCCATCTGGGCGAAAGCGCCGTAGATCTGCGCCACCTGTTCCGAGGTCATTTTGCCCGTGTCGATGTTCTCCTTCTCGAAGCGGACGGAGATCCCCAGCCGGAGCAGTTCTCGGATGTACTGGATATGATCCTTGGTATTCCGGGCGAAGCGCGACATGGATTTGACCAGTATCCGGTCGATCTTCCCGGCCCGGCAGTCCGCCAGCATCCGGTTGAAGTCGTCACGATTCTTCGCATCCAGACCGCTGATGCCTTCATCGGCGTAAATGTCGACCAGTTCCCAGTCCTCACGGGAGGAGATAAATTTGGTGTAGTGATCGACCTGGGCGATATAGGAATTGAGCTGATCATCGGAGTCGCTGCTGACGCGGGTGTAGGCCGCTACCCGGAGTCTGGCCTTTTCCGGTATACGGGGGTCGATGACTGTGACCCTCGGAGCCGGGGGTGATACTGTGTTGGTCTGTTTCATATCGATTTTAACCTCCTCGAACCGACAATACCACAAGCCGGCGTCAATAGCTATTCACTATATTGGACAAGGATCGCGCTCCAAAACCAAGCAAAATGTATATGCCGGCGACCGCTTTTCAGGCCAGGATCAGCGTGGGGCGGAGCTTGCGTTCCAGTTCTTTCCGAACCCGCGCCGCATCGGGTCCCGTCAGGATGCCGTTAGAGGCCAGATACTCCAGCTGCTTCAGAGCAGAGAGGAAGGTAAGATTATCTGTGAGTTCTGTTTTCGTCATATGGATGATCCCTTTCGTTTCGTTTTATGTATCATGTACGCTGTTTCTCTCTGCCAATTCTGCAAGTCCGATACTGATTTCTAACGCTGCGTCGATTTCGTCCATTTTCCGTTTGCTGAGACTTCCTATATAATGATGCAGCCGGAGCTTATCCAAGGTACGGAGTTGTTCCAGCATGACCATGGAATTTTGCGGAAGGCTGCAGTCAGGGGCGGTCAGCAGCACATGGGTGGGCAAATATTTGCTCTTGATTTGTCCGGTAATAATAGCTGCAATGATCGTGGGACTGTACCGGTTCCCAATATCGTTCTGGATCACCAGAACAGGCCGGTTTCCTCCCTGCTCTGAACCGATGACCGGGGCGAGATCGGCATAGTAGGTATCGCCGCGCCGGATCTGTCGTAAGTTCATGTTCATTCCTCTGCAATAGAAACAAGGGGGAGCCGTCCCAAAAGGGTACAAAGATAGCGCTAGTCCCTGTTGATGGAACGGCTCCCTCCGTTTCTGAAATTTGGACTTTTTAAAAGTCTTGTTACACTTGCTACCTGTATTCGACACTACTCCCCCAGGCTTGGGCGGCAGAACTGAACTGCGGTTGGCTCCGCACTCCGGGAATCTCACCCCTCCGAGGATCTCTCCGAGCTGCCCCCATTGTTTGAGACTGTGGCTGGGCAGGGGTACCATTATAGGCGGACGAGGGCGTTGCAATACAGCTTGCCACGGCTGCTTTGGGATAGACGGGTACCGCTGGGCACCTTATCTTCAGGCCCTTTGATAGAAGTTTTTTCAGAGAAATCGTCACTTTTCACCATAGACTTGACTCCTATATTTCACTTCTACAGGTGGTCATGGCGCGTCTTCCGTATCGCTTTTCCCTTATCCAAGGCTCGTCCGCTGATGTTATCCAGTTGCCGGATATTCGGTTTTCAAGGTTCTCGACCTAACGGTCTGCTTTTATTGTAGATGATTGTCCTCTCTTTTTTTAGAGAGTAATAGTCACGTCTGCGTGTCAGTTAGTCACATTTCCTCAAGGCTTGATTTAAACATCTCCAGATGTATAATTAAATTCTCCATATCCGCTTTGAGTCGATTAAATTCTGCTCGTCGTAATACGCAGTCCTGAGTCGATCCGAGAATAAGATAATCTAGGGAGACTCCAAAAAGTTCAGAAAGTTGTACAAGGAGGTCTACTGAACATCCCCGCTTGCCAGATTCTATGTAACTAAAAAAACTTCTATCGATATTCAGCATCTTCGCAAGATTCTCTTGCGTATATCCGTTCTGTATCCGAAGCTGACGAATGGTTGTTCCGCTTCTAACTAAATCATATTGCATTACCATAATCTCCTATTTAAAATTCGAGGGATTTCTATTGGCGGAGATTATGGATATTTCGCTATGTAGGACTGCCAGGTATTTTCTGCTTTTATAAGTAACAAGATTCTTCTTTTTTCGACAAAACAAAAAGCGCAGGGTACTTCATACAAGTACCCCGCGCTTTGCGGAACCCAAAAGCAGTAATTCCCAGCTATATATTGTTTTCCTTCAAACTTACAGGAGAAGGAATCTCCCGTAGATTGAGAAAGGCAAAACACATATACTCACCCCATGCAGGGCGAATACGCCAAAAGGGATCAAAAATGGCATAGCCGCCCGAAAAACGACGGCTATGCCATTTGCACACAAGAGTACATCCTACAGAACTGCCGTTTTTTTTACAGCCCTCCAGGATATTGCAGTCAAGAGTTATATCGCTTGATTTGTTTCACCTTACTTTTTTAATAATCGCTTTGTTTGTAAAACAATGTTTTCCGCACAAAGCCCAAACGCTTTCAGCAACGCGGCGAAAGGGCCGGAGTGGCCAAACTCATCGTTGACACCGATGCGCTTCACGGGTACAGGACAATTCTCGCTGGTCAAGGAGCACACGGCCTCGCCCAGGCCGCCGATGATACTGTGCTCTTCCACAGTGACGATCTTACCGCACTCGCGGGCGGCTTTCAGTACCATCTCAGCGTCCAGAGGTTTGATGGTTGGCATGTTGATGATACAGGCGGAAATGCCCTCCGTGGCCAAAGCCTTCCCGGCCTCGATGGCCTCTGGGACCATGATGCCAGTGGCAATGATGGCAACATCATTGCCGTCCCGAAGCAGTTCGCCTTTACCAATCTCAAGCTTGAAGTCCTCGTTGTGGTATACAGGCGTGGGAGCGCGGCTGAAACGTATGTAGACCGGGCCTGTCATTTCATAGGCAGCCCTGACCATCTGCCGGGCTTCTACGTCATCAGAGGGACACATGACCGTCATTCCAGGAATGGAGCGCATGAGGGCGAAGTCCTCGCAGCACTGATGGCTGGCACCGTCTTCGCCCACGGAGATGCCGCCGTGAGTAGCACCGATCTTCACGTTTAGGTGTGGGTAGCCGATGGTGTTGCGGACCTGCTCATAGGCCCGTCCGGCGGCGAACATGGCAAAGGTAGAGGCGAAGGGAACCAGTCCCATGGTTGAGAGGCCCGCAGCTACATCCATCATGTTGGCCTCAGCGATGCCGCAGTCAAAGTGCCTCTCGGGGAATGTTTTCTGGAATGTGACGGTTTTCGTGGCTCCGGCGAGGTCTGCATCCAGGACCACCAGATCTGTTGCGGATGCGCCCAAGTCCTTCAATGCGTTGCCGTAGCTGTCACGGGTAGCGATTTTCTTTACATCTGCCATGCTTATACCTCCAATGACCTGCGGAGTGCGGCCAGCTCGGCTATACCTATTGCGTATTCTTCATCGTTGGGCGCTTTGCCATGCCATGCGGCGTTGTCCTCCATGTAAGAAACGCCTTTCCCCTTGACCGTCCTCATCAAGATACAGGTGGGTTTACCGCTGCCATGGTTGGCGTGGAACCGGGCAAAAGCGGATTCAATCTGCTCAAAATCGTGGCCATCGATCTTCACCACGTCGCAACCAAAGGCAGTAAATTTCTCATCCAGCGGCTCGGTGTTCATCACGTCCTTGGTCCGTCCGTCGATCTGGAGACCGTTGACATCCACGATGATGCACAAGTTGTCTAGCTTGTAATGGGCGGAGAACATAGTGGCCTCCCAGATCTGGCCCTCGGCTAACTCACCATCGCCCAGCAGAGTGTAGATGTTAATGTCCTCTTTCAGATATTTTGCTCCTTTGGCCATGCCTGCGGCGGCAGAAATTCCCTGCCCTAGGGAACCGGTGGACATATCCACACCTGGAACGGTGTTCATGTTGGGATGTCCTTGCAGATAGGAGTCGATATGCCGCAGGGTAGCCAGATCTTCCACCGGGAAAAAACCCCGGTTGGCCAGAGCGGCGTAGAGTCCCGGCGCAGTGTGGCCCTTGGAGAGGACAAAGCGGTCCCTATCAACCTTTTTTGAGTCCTTGGGGTCAATACGCAGCTCTTTGAAATAAAGATAAGTAAACATATCCGCAGCAGAAAGACTGCCGCCGGGATGTCCGGCCTTCGCTCCGTGGGTGCTGGTCAGGATGCCCTCCCGGACGCTGATGGCCGTCCGCCGGAGAGCTTTCTTTTCTTCTGGTGTCATAAAGACTCTCCTTACTTGAAAGGATTTTCCTGGGGATAAGGCAGACTTGCAGGCTGATTATAGGCAATATCCTGGATTCCAAAATATTTGAACACCTCAAACAAAGCCTTGCCCCAGTGGCCGAAGGCCACCGCGCCGTGGTGAGGATAGCGCTTGGCAATGAGCACATGGCGGTAGAACCGGTCCATTTCCGGGATGGCAAAAGCTCCGATAGACCCGAAGCTCTCGCAGTCCACATCCAGCACCGCCCCCTGGGCTACGTAGGCCTTGAGCTGGGTGTCAGCAGTGGACTGAAGGCGGAAGAAGGTGATGTCACCAGCCTTGATGTTGCCCTCCATGGTGCCGCGGGTGATGTCCGGCTCCGGCAGGTCCGGCTCCAGATCGCGCTTCATGATGAGCTGATAGCCCATGTGAGGATTTTTCAGCAGGGAACAGGCTGTGTTGCCGCAGTGGAAGCCCATGAAGGTCTCGGTCAAACGGCAATCATACTTTCCCTTGATGCCCTTGTCATAGATCGAGGCGGGCACGGTGTTGTTGATGTCCAACAGCGTGCAGACCTCACCGGAGACGCAAGTACCGATGTATTCACTCAGCGCACCGTAGATGTCCACCTCGCAGGCCACGGGGATACCCATGGCTGCCAGCCGGGAGTTGACATAGCAGGGTACGAACTTGAACTCCGTCTGGAACGCGGGCCAGCACTTGTTGGCAAAGGCCACATACTGCCGGGTACCCTTGTGCTGCTCCATCCAATCCAGCAGAGTCAGCTCGTACTGGGCCAGCCGGGGCAGGATGCCGCCATAGGGGTTGTTCCCGCCCAGCTCGGCCTCCATCGCCTTCATCTTCTCGGGGATTCGGGGGTCGTCCTTGTGCTTGTTGTAGGCCACCAGCAAATCCAGCTCAGAGTTTTCTTCCACGGCCACGCCCAGGTCGTACAGCGCCTTGATAGGTCCGTTGCAGGCCAGGAAGTCGTCGGGACGGGGGCCAAAGGTGATGACCTTCAGGCCCTTCAGGCCTAGGATAGCCCTGGCAATGGGAACGAACTCGCTAATCTTCTCCGCAAGCTCGGCGGCGGTGCCTACGGGGTACTCGGGGATATAAGCGGTTTTGCCCCGCAGCCCCAGATTGTAGGAGCAGTTGAGCATACCGCAGTAGGCGTCGCCGCGTCCATCGTGGAGGTCGCCGTCGCCCTCTGCGGCGGCTGCGTACATGATGGGGCCGTCGAACCAATCGGTAATCAGGGTTTCGGGGGTCTCGGGACCGAAGTTGCCCAAGAACACCACCAAGGCGTTGACGCCATTGGCCTTCACGTCCTTGACAGCCTCCTTGGCCTGGATCTCGTTCTCCACAGTAACAGGACACTCGTAGAGGCCATCGCCGCAGGCGGCTGTCAGAGCGGTCCGCCGACGCTCCGACAGCGCGGCGGGAAAGCAGGAGCGGCTGACGGCGATAACGCCCAGCTTGACCTCGGGGATGTTTTGAAGCATGATTTTTTCCTCCATTTTTATTTATTTCCGTACAATAGCTAACATGATGACATCACGAAATTTCCGGCCAAAAGGGTATCCTGTCTCCTCTCAGGCAATATTGATATTTTCGCCGGAAAGGCCCACATAGGCCCCTTGGGACGCCTCTATGGATTCTTTGTGGGCCAGCAGCCACTTATTCCGGGCTTGAAGCCGCCAGTCTTCGTCGTTAACTGGCACAATGGACGGTTTGGCTTCATTGGTGCCCTTAGGAAGGACCACCGCTACCCGGAAACCCTCGTTCTTGTCAACATGACAAGGAGCGTAGTGCAGGGTGGTGGCGTAGACCTCCACAGCCACACCGGCAGGGACACGAAAAGCGCAGACATCTGCGGTATCGAGCACACCGTTCTCAATCTGGTCCTGTCGGGCCAAGAGAAGGATGAAGTCACCGGCGCCGATGTTCACCTCGCTGTCCCGGTGGTACTCCAGGCAGTTGAGCTTGGTATTTCGGCCCCAGCACATCCCAATTTGTATAGGCATCCCGCCATAGGCGTTGTTCTGGAGTTGTCCGAAAATGGCGTTTTGCTCCAGGGCGGCAATGCTGGATTCATAGGCCACGCCGTCCTCCGGCAGGGGGATGGCACCCATGGCCGACACCAGCGCCGCCGTGTCATAGCCGGTCAAAATTTGGCCGTAGGGCCTGAAAGAAGTATCATAAATGGATTCGATTTTCATATTCGGGCTCCTCTATTGAATTTGGGGAAACAGCGCCTTGCAGGCGGGGTAGATTCTCTGGAACTGCCGGTAGCGCACCTCATAGAGGGCGGTGAGGGCCGGGTCCGGCTCCACCGTGTCCGCCACGCTGACCAGCTCCCGGCAGGCGGCCTGGACGCTGGGGAACCGGCCCGCAGCCACCATCGCCAGGATGGCCCCGCCATAGCCTGGACCCTGCTCCGTGGCCACGGTGTCCAGGGGGATGCCCAGGACGTTGGACATGATGGTTTTCCACAGCGGGGATCTGCTGCCGCCGCCGCAGATGTTGGACCGGGGGATGCTCACGCCCAGGCTCTTTGCAACCTCGAAGCTGTCCCGGATGGCAAAGGCCACCCCCTCCAGCACCGCCTGGAGCATATCGGCACGGGTCGTATCCATGGTCATGCCGATGAAGCAGCCCCGGGCGTTGGTGTCGTTGATGGGGCTGCGCTCCCCCATCAGATAGGGCAGGAAGTAGACGTGGTTCCTGCCTAGCTTGCATGGAGTTATCTTCGCCTCCTCGCCCTTGTAATCCGTGGTACCGATGATCTCATCCTGCCACCATTTATTGCAGCTGGCGGCGGAGAGCATACAGCCCATGAGATGGTAGCCGCCGTCGGCGTGGGCGAAGGAGTGCAGGGCATTATTGGGGTCCACACCGAATTTTTCGGAAGAGATAAAGATCGTCCCGGAGGTACCCAGGCTGATGTTGCAGCCGCCGGCGCCTACCGTGCCGGTACCCACAGCGGCTGCGGCGTTGTCTCCGGCACCCGCGCAGACCACCACACTCTCCGGCAGACCGATCGTTTTCGCCACATCCGACCGAAGTGTTCCTACTGGCTCCCAGCTCTCGAAGAGTTTTGGGAGCTGCTTTTCGGTCACACCGCAGATGCCGCACATCTCTTTGCTCCAGCGCCTGTGCTCCACGTCCAGAAGCAGCATCCCGGAGGCGTCGGAATAGTCCGTAGCGTGGACGCCGGTGAGACGGTAGACCAGATAGTCCTTGGGCAGCATGATTTTCTCGATTTTTGCGAACAAATCCGGCTCGTTTTCCCTCATCCACAGCAGCTTGGGGGCGGTGAACCCGGCGAAGGCGATGTTGGCGGTATAACCGCTCAGCTTCTCCCGGCCAACAGTCTCGTTGAGGTAGTCCACCTCCTTGGCCGTCCGCCCGTCGTTCCAGAGGATGGCCGGGCGCAGAACATGGTCCGTCCCGTCCAAGGCCACCAGCCCGTGCATTTGCCCGCCCGCGCCGATGCCCTTGACCTCGCTGGCATCAAAGCCCGTCAGCAGTTCCGGCACCCCTGACTGCACCGCCGCCCACCAGTGGGCAGGGTCCTGCTCGCTCCAGCCGGGACGGGGGAAGGAGAGCGGGTATTCCTTCGTGACTGTGTTTCTGACCTGCCCCTCTTCATCCACCAGCAATAGCTTGCAGGCCGAGGTCCCCAAGTCGATCCCTATGTACAGCATATCTTCACCTCTATGTTGTCAACCCTGTCCGTAATAGGCGTTGGGTCCGTGTTTTCTAAGATAGTGTTTATCCAGCAGCTCCTGCTGCATAGTACCCAGCCCTGGTGTGAGCATCATAGCATGAAAATCCATAAACGCTATCTCCTCCAGCACCACAGCATTATGGACGGCGTTGAGTGGATTCGCCCCCCAGACAAAGGGGCCGTGGCTATGGACCAGCGCCGCTGGCACCTGAGTTGGGTCGATCCCATTCTCCCGGAATGCCTTCACAATCACATTTCCCGTCTCCAGCTCGTAATTTCCGCCAATCTCCTCCGGCGTCATTTTCCGGGTGCAGGGGATATCCCCGTAGAAGTAATCCCCCTGGGTAGTCCCCATTGCCGGGATCCTGCGGCCAGCCTGGGCAAAGGAGGTAGCCCAGCGACTATGGGTATGGACGATGCCACCCAGGGCAGGAAACGCCCGGTACAGCACCAGATGGGTGTCCGTGTCACTGGAGGGCCGATAGCTTCCCTCCATTTGTTTGCCATCCTCCAACCGGATGACCACCATATCCTCCGGCTTCATGCCGCTATACTCTACCCCGGAGGGCTTGATGACCATGAGACCCTGCTCCCGGTCGATCCCGGAGACATTGCCCCAAGTGAACGTGACCAGTCCGTGCTTGGGCAGAAGCAGATTCGCCTCACAAACCTGCTTTTTCAATTCTTCCAGCATATATTTTCCCTCTTTTACAGCATTTTCACCGCAGCCTGTTCCACCTCCAGCAGGGCCTTGTACCACTTGATATAGCTGTCAAATCCCGCCGCTGTATCCGTCTCCGGCTCCGCGGTGGAGCCGGAGACGCCGGCAAAGACGCGGCTGGCCAAATAGTCCTCCAGGCTCTCGCCCTCGCTCCTTTGCAGCATATACGCCGCCAGAAGGGCCATGCCGTAGGGACCGCCCTCCCCCGCCGTCTCCATACAGGTGACGGGAGCGTTGCAG
>OFFC01000827.1_pt1 | contig 19020 bp, 7 predicted proteins | sample 1521271 | NCBI WGS metagenome assembly OFFC01 (sample SAMEA3504123, study PRJEB24116) | mouse gut metagenome | biome: mouse gut; feature: mouse-associated habitat; material: faeces | place: Denmark | collected 2011 | reverse complement strand
ACGAGATGTTCCGCGAAGCCGAGATTGACAATCTTGTGAATGAGGAAGCGGTGGCATACAGCCAGTCGCGGCTTAAATATGAAGAAACATTGGCGGCAGTCAACTACGCCTCAAGCAGTTCTTTCGAGCGCGGCATAGCCATTGGAGAGGAACGCGGGCGCGAAGTTGGAATTGCCATCGGAGAGGAACGGGGACGCGAGGCCGGAATTGCCATCGGAGAGGAACGGGGACGCGAAGCTGAACGCATGGATACCGCCAGAAAACTTCGTGAGGCCGGGATTGACAAAGATTTGATAAAGTCAATAACCGGAATCTCGATATAAGAGTAACTATTGCACATTCAACAATAAAGGTATCGGCAACTACGTTTGGCCGATACCTTTACTGTCAAAATAAAGTACTGCTAATTCCTAATCCCGGTTTGTCTGTAGGGACGCACGGCCCGTGCGTCCGGATTCAACAATTAATAAAAATTGGAATATCACATTGATACCCGGACGCACGGGCCGTGCGTCCCTACAGACATGTGACCGATAAACCGGGATGGGGATACGGTCAGAAGCGGGATTTTTCGGCGTTGCCGGCTCCGGTGCCTCGGTAGCGGTCGCGGGTGGAGTTGAAGCGGTATTGGAGGGTCAGCATCACGGAGCGACCGTGCGAGAAGTCTTTCTGGTTTATCTGCACGGCATCGCTGTACAGCCGCACGTCGCGCTTAGCCGAATCGAACAGGTCTTTTGCTTCGAGCGTGATGCTGAATGTATTGTTGAAGAAACCTTTGTAGAGCTTGGCGTTCAAATGCCACGGTGTGTTCGCGAGCTTCATGTTGTTATCCCATGAGCCGGTCATGAATTGGGCATCCACGTTCAGCCAGATGTCAAAGGGAAGATGCACGGAGTTCTGCCACTGCAACATGAAACCGGGTGCGTTCATCCTCATCGGCGTGCCGTTGACCGGGAGCGTAAGCCACTGCTTCATCACACCGGCATTGACACGCGGCTGCCAGAGACCTACATTGAACAGACCACCCACAAATGCCTGGAAATAATGACGATGGTCGAGATTGGCGGTTCTGATAATTGTCGCCTCGCCGTCAGTGCCGTAAGGTTCGGTTATGTGATATACACCATCCTTGAAGTAGGTGTACGATACCTGTGCGAAAGACTGCCGCCATTGAGCCACATATTCGACCGTCTGCATCTTGGTGGGCTTCAGATATGGATTGCCGGTCTCGTAGGTAAGCCGGTTTATGTAACTTATGGCACCGTCGAGCTGACCGTAACCGGGTCGCACCGTCTTGCCGGAGTAGTTCAACGCCATCCTGACATTACCGACCTGAGTAGCCACGTTGAGTGAGGGGAAGAGGTTGTTGTATGTCTTGCTCTGGCCATCGCGGAGTTTCCCCATCTCATAATAGTCGAACTTGACATGCTCGTAACGCAGCCCGATACCGATATTGAAGCGTCCAAGCCGTTGGCCAATCTCGACAAAAACGGCCATGTTGCGTTCATCGACGCGGTTGTCAGCATCGGGTGTCTCGGGTATATTGGCAGAGAAGATGTCGGTCGTACGGGTGTCTGTGTATTCCTCACCCACCTCAATCCGACCGTGCCAGATGGGATAACTCAGCACCAGCTTCTCGGCAAACATACGGTTGCGGTTGGTGGCCAAAGTATTTACCTCGCGGTCAGTCCCGGTCTCTACATTCTCGACATTATGCGATGTCTGGTTATTCTTGCTCCAGAGATAGTCGGCGTTGAAATCCAACCCTAATTTGCCTATGGAACCGTTGTAATACACGTTGGCCGAGTGCATCGGGACTGCCTTGAAACTGTTCTCCATATAAGTGTCAATCCGGTCAGTCATGGCTCCGTTCTGCCATACTTCCGTCGGGGTCTGTCCGGTCATTGAGTGGCGGTTCCATCCGTTGCGGTAATATGCTCCAACACTGTGACGGTCATTGATAAGCCATGAGAAGCCTATCTTTCCGTTCATGTCGTTGTACCGCTCTTTCCAGTCAGTGTGAATCTTCTGGAGATATGTCTGTGTGGAGGTAACAGTGGTCATGTCGTCTGTACGGTCGGTATAGTTATGGCCATACCACCAGCCGTAATTTGCGAACACCTCAAGTCCACCGGTACGATATTTGAGATCGATTGAGTTACCGGTGCGGAAGTCGCGCAGGAAACCGTTGTCGGTGCGCAGGGTGCCGCTGAATCCGTCACCTTTAGGCGGCTTGGTGCGTATGCGTATCACCGACTCCACATCGGCAGCGTATGCAGCACCGGGATTGGTGATGACCTCAACATTCTTTATATCCTGCGAGTTGAGCTGCGAGAGTTCCTGAAGGTCGTTGACCTTGCGGCCGTTGATATAGATTGCGGGAGAACCTTTGCCGAACACCTCGATAGTGCCGGCGTTGTCAACGACCATCGGCACACGCACGAGGACATCGTTGGCGGTTCCGGCAATCGCAAGCGAGCTGCCCTCTACATTTGTCACAAGTGCGTTTCCCTTTATTGTGGTTGAGGGTCGCGAGGCTTTCACCACAACTTCGCCAAGCTCTACAGCCGAGGGATGAAGCGAGATGACACCGAGGTCGCCTGACGCGGGAACATTCACGCTGCGGGTCTCGTAACCCACGAATGAAATTTTAGCGGTAAGGTTGCAGTCCGCATCCGTAGTAATCGAGAATTTGCCTTCCGAATCCGAGATACCTCCGGACACATAGGTAGAGTCACAGTAGAGCACCACATTCACAAAGTCGAGCGGCGCGTTGTTGCCGTCAAGCACACGGCCCCTGATTTCGCGGCCAAAAGCCGGAATGACCGCCAGGAGAGCCGTCAGGAATGTAATGGCGAGCGTTAAGATTTTCTTAGTCATATGCGTTCGTTTTTGTAATTTTTCTGATGCAAAATTACATCTAAAAGCATCTTAACGCCAAATATAAAAGTCTTAATACAAGAAATGCAACCACTTGATTATCAGTAGTTGCATTTCTTAAAAGTCTTAATAGCGGTTCGGCAGGTCTTAATGGGTCTTAACCGGCTGCCTCCTCTTGGAGAAAAGCCACTATATCCTCCTTGCCGGGCACTCCGGTTTTCTTTCTTATGGATGATTTGCGCACATAGATTGTTGACGTGGTCTGTCCGGTGATGACACTGATTTCCTTTGTTGAGAATCCGGCCATCATGAGCACGATTATCTGTTCCTCCTTGGCTGAGAGTGTGTCGCCAAACCTTTTGTGAAGGTTGCTGTAGAATCCCGAATAAAGGGTGTCAATAAGTTCGAACACATTGGGCCAGTTCACAAGCTCGCCGTCAATCTCACCGTCGATTGAGGAGATGCGACGCAGCATCTCGCGGTTCTGTTCGGTGGGAGTCTCAGCCACCATCCTGATTATGCCGAGCTGCTGTAGCATGGCACGGCGCAAGGCCGCCGGAGTTTTATCATCATGCTCCGGAGCGACCGGTGTTGATTTCAGTTCGTCAACCATCTTCTGCAGAGCCTCTGCCCGCTCCTCGTTCTCGCGTTCACGCTGGCGGCGGTGCCGGATAATCCACACTGCCCCGGCAAGGATAAGGAGAGCGACCAATGCAACAACAAGTATGATGACTGTCTTGTGCTCGCTCTTGGCCTTCAGGGCCATCGCCCGGCTCTGCTGCTGCAAGGCTCCGCGCTCACTCTCCCACTGCGAAGCCTTGGCACGGTTGTAACGCTCCTGCTGACGGTTGTTCAGGCCGTTGACATGCACGAGTTTCATCTTGCCGTTCCTCCTGAAGTCAATCATCGCACGCAGTAGATTGCTATAACTGCGGTAATACGTGTCATCCTCTTTTCTGAATTTCACCGCGAAACTGTCGGCAATGGCAAGCTCTTCCGCTGCCCGGCTAAGGTCGCCGGAATTCAGCGCATTCATCGCAAGCTGTATGTGCAGATAGTCGGCAGCTCCGTTGTCGGGCGACGATTTTCTGAATATGTCTCTCACCGCCTCGTCGCTCTCGGATGTGCGACCCATCTCTCCTAAAATCTGCGCACGCTCCAGCTCAAACATAAATTGCTTGTCACCCCATTTGTTTACGCGGGCGTAGTCAATCAGTTCATCGGTCAGCATAAGGGCGGAATCAAGTTTCTCCGCATATTCGTATGCGCTCAGAAGCATGTATTTCGCTTCAATCCGACGTAGAGTGTCAGTTTCGATAGACATCAGCCTCCGTGCAAATGGAATAAGCGTGTCACCCTGATACTCAGCGGCTCCAAGAAGAACACGAATGCGTAGCGTGGGGGCAATCAATGAATCAGGCACATTGCTCAGACCGACAAGAGAGTCAAGCACGGCGATGGCTCCGGGGGTATCTCCTACCCAGAACTTATACCACGCGTAAGCCGCTCCGCTGCGCATATCCCTTTCGTGATCCTTTCCTCGGTAATAATCATGGGCAAACGCTATGAGCGAGTCGCCGATCATCGACCTGTTCTGACGCATATGACCATAGGCTTGCAGGTAATAATATCTGGCACGCAGCGAGTCAATCTTGAGTTCAGACCGGTCAATTGCGTCAAGCATAGCCATGGCGCTGTCAGGATTGGTCCGCATCACCTTCTCGGCCGCATCGATAATATCCCTCTGGCGAGTACCGGATCGCGAGCAAGAGAAAAAGCCCACAGCCACTACCGCAGCCACCAATATGTACAATATTTGTTTCATTAAAGGTCGCGTACAAAATAGACACTGAACTATTCTTCGATTTTCTTACCTGACTGCAAGACAAAGATTTCTTTCTGTTTGATTATCTCTGCGGCCAATTGTTCCTTTGAAGGCAGATATGTCAAATACTTAGCGGTATATATCTGTTTGCTGTCTTTAAGAATTGAATATCTTGCCAAATCTTTGCTTGTTTCAGAGCAAAGGAGGAGTCCAATAGTAGGATTATCAGTTGATGTGCATTTTAATTCGTCATACATGCGTATGTACATGTCCATCTGACCTAAATCCTGATGCGTGATTGGCGAGGTTTTCAAATCGATTAACAAGAAGCATTTGAGGATATAGTTATAAAATACAAGGTCGATGTAATACTCTCCCATGTCAGTCTTGATTCGCTGCTGACGCGCAACAAAAGCATAACCTTTGCCAAGCTCCATAATGAATTTCTGAAGATGGTCAATTATCGCCGTCTCCAAATTCGTTTCCGAGTATGCAGATTCCATCGAAAAACCTAAAAACTCTGCAATCACAGGGTTACGCATGAACTTATGACGGTCTTTCTGATAATTGGCTGTAACCGTCTTCATCTCATCAATGACTTCTCCCTTCTTTGATTCCGGAGTCTGAAGCAAGCGATAGTAATATTGAGAACCTATATTCCTGTCTAATGTTCTGACGCTCCAACTCTCCAATGCGGCCTCCCGCATATACCAATCTCTCTCATCTTCATCTGTTATTCGCATCAAACGCTCGTAATGCGACCAGGATAAATTGGCAGGAAGAACTTGACCTAAATCCAATTCAGCGGACGCTGTCCGCTGAATCTCATCAGATGTCTGAGGGTCTGAATGCTTCACCTTATTTAATTCAATGGGCTGAGTTTGCTGAATTTGTAGATAGTTGAATTTCAGATAAAATTTTCTAAAGTCACGCAGTTGCGTTTCACTATAACCTTTCCCAAATTCTTCAGTGAGGGCATGAGATGCCACCTCTATCACATGCTTACCATATTGAGCACGGGCATTCCCTTGCTGTTCTTGTTCAACTATACGTCTACCTACAAGCCAATTACAGGCCACATTATAGAGATCAGCAGCTTGATATGCTTTTGCCTTAGCTGTATAGACGATTGACTTGAGGTCTGATACGAACTCAACCTCCTCAGGAATCATCTCAATATTATCCGGAATTTTGTCTGCCATATTACAAAATTAGCAAAAAAATCCTGATATACATAACAGTACACATTAATTTGCAATTAATAATTTAACATTATTAAAGAGGCATGTGCCGATTTGCGAGCTTTCAGGTGGTCAGGATGTAGCCTTTTTTCTTGAGGGAGGTGATGGTGACGGCCGGGTCGGTCAGGAGTTTGCGGAGGTAGCTTATCTGGACGTTGAGGGCCATGGAGTTGGAGTAGCTCGCGTCGCCCCAGACGGCGTTGAGAATCGTGTCGCGCTCCACCAGACGACCTGCGTGCTCGGCAAGGATTGTCAGGAAGTTCTACATCAGCGGTGGGCTCGATCTGAACTATCACCGCATGAACGCCGTGCTGTCAGGCATGGACGGCTTTGACAACTCGGGAGTCCACAACGCTTTCCTCTCCTCGCTCTACGCGACACCGCAGATAGACTATGACCGCAACAACTGGCTGATTTCGCTGAAGATTCCGGCCAAATGGCAGCATCAGAGCCTGGACGGGCAGCATGATTATCTGAATCTGTCGCCACGCCTGAGCGTCCGCAAGAAAACATCGGCACGTTCCGAGTTCTCGGCATCGGCGGCGTACAGCCTGATTTCACCGCAGGCATACCTGAACCTCGCGGCTCCGGTGCTCGCCGATTACAGGAACCTTTTCATCGGCACTAACTACGGCAGATACTCACATGATGTTGCGGCGGGTTTCTCCTACCGCTACCGGAATCCGCTGAACGCATTTTTTCTCAATGCCTCGGTTGCGTACAATTACCATCGCTCTGCAGCCATGTCTAACCAACTGTTTATCGACGACATTATCGTGACGACATATGCCGACCGCGTTTCAGACAGCGGCACATGGTCGTTCAGCAGTGGGATAAGCAAAGGATTGGGACACAGCCGCATGGTGGTTGGCTGCGATTTAAGGGCATCGGTAACGTCGGCATCGTCGATGCGCGACAATACCGTCACCCCCTACCGTCAGACCACGGCGGGAATAAAACCATATTTCAAGGGAAGTCTGCTGCGATGGCTGTCACTGAGCTACGATGCGGATTACGGATTCTCGCGCATGTCGGTTGACGGAGACCCGGCCTCATATCATTCGCTGAACCAGAATATTTACCTCACGCTCATCCCGAAAGACCAGCTGCAATTCACGGTGGGAGCCGAACATTTCATGACGCATTTTCCGGAAGGCAACACCTCGAATCTCATACTGCTCGATGCCTCGGCGGTGTGGCGACTGAACAGCAGGATACGCCTCTCGCTCACGGCCAACAACCTGCTGAACAAACATGCGTACCAATACATCAACTACGGCACCCTGTCGCGCACCGAGCACACATTCCGCATCCGCCCGCGCAACATCCTCTTAAACTACAATAAAGATTCTGTTTTTTCAAAAGAAATCATCTATGACAACTTGGTAAAATCATATTTTTTCGCTAAATTTGCATTCAAGGCAATACCATTGATTTGTAATAAAACTCGACGTAAATATCAAAGAACTTCTCCGGTCAACAAAATTATGAATATTCTCGAACTATACGGCCATCTCAAAGAAGGCTATAAAGATTACATATCAAGTTTTATCACTATTAAGGATAAACGAATTAAGGACAAGGTTACAGAGGCTTTGGCTGATGAAAAACTTTGGCCGGAGGCTCTGATTCAATTCAATCCTAATTTTAAGCAAGGTATTGGAGTTGAAGATATGATAGCCAATGGCTGGCCAATACATCCCGAACTTCGTAATTTCTTCAATCGAAATTTCTACACACACCAACAGGAAGCTATAGAATTGGGATGCCAAGGCAAGGAATTTATCGTGACTTCTGGTACGGGATCCGGAAAGTCGCGCACTTTCATGGCAACCATATTCAACCATATTCTGCTTCATCCGGAGGAGTGTAAGGATAAGACAGTTGCCATAATCGTTTATCCAATGAATGCCCTTATCAATTCCCAACAGAAAGAATTGGAAGGTTATAAAGAGGAGTATGAACGTTCAACCGGGAAAGAAAGTCCCATAACATTCGGCAAATATACCGGTCAGGAAAATGACGAAGCTCGTCAGCGAATGCAGGACAATCCGCCAAACATCATTCTTACCAACTACATGATGTTGGAGTTACTGATGACACGCGCCGGGAAAGAAGAATCCCTTAGAAAATGCTTCCTTGAAAATCTTAAATACCTTGTTTTTGATGAACTGCATACATATCGTGGAATGCAGGGAAGCGATGTGTCAATGTTGATACGTCGCATTAAATCGCAGGCAAAAGGGAATGTTCTATGCTTTGGCACTTCCGCAACAATGGTTTCTGATGAGTCTATGACTTATCGGGAGCAGAAGGAGAAAGTGGCAGAAGTGGCTTCATGTATATTCGGCAGCCAATTTTCTGTTGATAATATTATAGACGAAACTCTTGAACCGGGATTTTCGGCAGGAAAAACTGTTTCTAAATCCGACCTTGCAGTTGCAGTCCGGACTGCGATAGATTATAGTGCTGGACTGGAAAGTTTGCAGAATTTTCCAACTGCCATTTGGCTGGAACAGAAGATTGCGCTTTCATTTAATGCTGACGAAAATCGTTATTTCCGAGGCAAGCCCTTGTCTCGTGAGGCGATAGCTACCAAAATGAACGAATACCTCGGTGGTATTGGACAAGAGGTCTGCCTTACTCATCTAAACGACTTTTTTAATTGGCGAAACAATGTCAATCAGACATCCTCGGAGAAGAAGGTGCTTCCATTTAAAATTCATCAGTTTATTCCTCAAACTGGAAACGTATATGCCACGCTCGGGATACCCGAACTCAGAACACCGACTGTAGAGGAAAAACTGTATTTCGATGAATATCCCGGCAATGGTGAAAAACCGATGTTCTTCCCCATTGTATTCAGTCGATTGAGTGGTCATGAATTTTATGTGGTCAACATGAATTCAAAACTGATGCCCTGCACTTTCGATGCCAATATTTATGCTGACTCAGAAGAACCCCACTTTGGAACTGATGGATATGTGATTGTTCCCCATCATGGAGAAGACCCAATGCAATATGCTCTCGACCTTGATTCGGACGACATTCCCGACGACTGGTTCACCACAAGTAAAAACGGAACACGCAAGTTAAAGAAAACTTACGAAAAACGTATTCCCCGCCATATCTGGTTTGATGTTTTCGGCAATTATTCAGAAGCAGAGGATTCGCCGGGCGAGGATTTTGTAGAGGGCTGGTTTGTACCTGCGCCATTGCAATATGATCCGTCTGCTAGAATCGTTTATTCAGGCAACACAAAGGAATGGTCTAAGCTTTCCAAGATTGGAGGTGAAGGACGTAGCACAGCCACAACCATTCTCTCATATGAGAATATCATGAATATGGATAAGGCCGAAGTGCCAACCTCCGACCGCAAAGTCATGACGTTTGTAGACGCACGTCAGGATGCCGCACTCCAAGCAGGCCACTTCAACGATTTCGTAAAGGTCAGCCGAATCAGAAGTGCAATTTGGAAAGCTGTGGCAAACAGTCCTGAGCCTTTAGACTCTACAAATATAGGGCGCCTTACTTTTGAAGCTCTCAATCTTCAGCCATATGAATATCTTCAGCAGCCTAAGCGAGGACATGCATTGCGTGACCAGCAGGGTATTTTTGTCCGTTTCATTGAGACAAAAATATTTGATGATCTCCTTAACAACTGGACTGTGATAATGCCTGACCTTGAGGATTGCGGCCTGTTAAGTATCGGCTATAAATATCTACATGAGGAGATAACAGGAAGCAACGGAGAGGAACGTCTATACGACGTTGATTCTCTCTCTGGATTGTCAGATGAGGAGAAAGAAGAATTTATCATTCAGATCTTTGACTATTTCAGGCACCGTGGTTGTATGAAATCCAACGACCGCACGGAGTCAGCTGTTCAGGATTTGACCAAGCAGATTCGTGATAACCTCAAATCTCCATGGTCTATGGACGAAAATGAGAATATCGCCCCGGCCAAGTATATCTATCTTGACAGACAGGATATAACTCGAAGACTGAGTCACATCTCGGAGAGTGCGGGGCCGCGTTCAAAGATGAGAACGTTCGTCGTAGATTATCTCTCTAAACATGGAGGACAATCAATAACAACCGATGAAGAATATGTATCATACATGCGTCAACTCTTCTCTGATTTGGAGAATTACATTATATGCCAAGACGGTTTGTATCAACTTGATTATCCGGAAATTCTTTGGTGCCGAGGTGATGAGAAGTCTGTCCATCCTGACATGACCCGGTATCGGCAGATTGGTGAATCCGCAATTGTGAAGCAACCGAATCTCTATTTCCAGAAGTTATACAAGAATGTCAACACAGAAAGAGGGGTTCTTGAAGCTAAAGACCATACCGGGCAGGTTGCTAAGGAAGAACGCGAACTGCGAGAACAGCAATTCCGCGATGGAGAGTTCCCGATACTGTTCTGTTCTCCAACAATGGAACTTGGTATTGACATACGTGAATTGAGTGTGGTGGGTATGAGAAATGTGCCTCCCACACCAGCCAACTATACCCAACGCGCAGGTCGCGCCGGCCGTAGCGGACAAGCCGCACTTATCTACACATACTGCCGTCCCCGGAATTCACATGAGAATTATTACCTACGATACCCGGAGAAGATGGTGAGCGGTGAAGTCAAGGCGCCACGAATGGAAATTGTGAATGAAGAACTGCTTAAAACGCATCTCCATTCTACAATTCTATCGTTACAACCAATTCCACAACTCTCTGATGGCATAGCAGAATTGGTCGATTATTCCGACATCAATCATATTGTGTTGAAAGATGAGGTTAAGCATCATCTCAATCTCTCACAGGAAAAAATTGAGGAAATTAAGGATGTGTTCTCCCAAATTACGTCAGATGAATATTTCCAAAAAAGATACAATAAGGAGAAGCCCGCTTGGTTCACTTTTGATTGGGTTAACCGTGTCATCAGGGATTATGCCTCTGATTTCGATAAGGCATTAGAGCGTTGGCGTTCGCTTTATAAAGAAGCCCAGACTCAGATTCTTGAAGCCACCAAGATCATTGAGAACCGGTTGTATGGTGAAAATTCCAATGAAAAGAAAGAGGCTCACCAGAAAATGCGTCGTGCCGAAAACATGCGTGACATGCTTTTGGGTAAGAACCAAGGAAAGAATCGGGAGGAGAATGAATTTTATCCCTACCGCTACTTTGCAAGCGAGGGTTTCCTGCCGGGTTATAACTTCACTAAACTTCCTCAACGAGCCACACTTCAGTATAAGGGTGACAAAGTTGAGTTTATAAGTCGTGCCAAGAGTCTCGCCATCCGTGAATTCGGGCCACACAACATCATTTACAATAATGGAGGCAAGTTCCGCATAAGTCGAATGATGCTTCCAGGCGACCCTCAAAAGCATACATTCATTTATAATCCAAAGACAGGTTACCTCAATAAAGATGCGGCAAACTCAACAAATCATGTTGATGTAATCACCGGAGAACCCCTTCAGGGTAATTCAAAACTGGTTGGTGGATTCTGTATTCCTGCCGGTGATATGATTGCCTCCGAGGAAGAGAAAATCACCTGTCAGGAGGAGGAACGTTCACGCAAATCCTATAAGACCGACATCTTCTTTTCAAGCGATGACCCCAAGGCCATAAGCGAAAGCGAGTTGAAATTGAATGAGACTCATCTGGCGAATATAAAGTATATTCCATCCTGTCGTATCACATATTTCTTGTCTTCCAAGAATGAGGATAATGGTCATGGCTTCCCGTTGGATACTCGCACGGGAGAATGGGTTAGCCAGGATAGAGCCGCGATTCTTCGCAAAAAAGAACAAGAGAATCCAGAATTAGTCGGAAGACTACAATATGTGAAGTTGTTCGCAGAGACAACAGCAAACGCAATATACATCCAGCCCTCTCAGGCTCTTTTGTTGGAGGATAAAGCCGCTGTACGTACATTTCTGTATGCCTTTAAGCAGGCTATTGAGGATGTCTTTCAGATAGAAGGCAGTGAAATCGGCGGCGAAGTTATGGGTGAGGGAGCTATTCCCAACATATTTATATATGAGAATGCTGAGGGTTCACTCGGTGTACTTTCTCGTGTGGTGGAAGAGCCTGAATCTTATCGTCAGGTTGTTAACCGTGCCTACGAAATATGTTTTGATCAACCGGAATATAGTGAATCCGAATTAGCAACATTGTCTCCTGCCGACTACACTAATCTGCTCAATTATTACAATCAGCCTTATCATCAGCAAATTGACATTAGGAAAATCTACAATACGCTGAAGCTTATGCAGGAAGTTACTCCGGAGACACATGTCGCCGGGCAGACAATGGGGTATGATGAGCAATATGTGGCTCTTGAAGCGGCACGGGATCATAACAGCAGCACGGAATATGAGTTTCTGAAATACCTTCATGACCATCGGTTACGTTTACCCGATAAAGCACAGCCCACATTCCCGGATGAATACTACGTGCAACCCGACTTCATGTATGGTAATCGAACTGTCGTTTTCTGTGACGGCACGCCTCATGACCGACCTGAAGTAAAAGCAGATGATTTGGCAAAACGTGAAGTACTTGAAGACGCCGGCTATGTCGTATTGTCTTGGCACTATGCCACACCGATAGCTGAGTTTGTGGCTTCACATCCTGAGATTTTCACCCCTGTTAATTGATAAAAACATGGATTTCAAGACAGGAACTTTAGTTGATTTTCGCAATCGTCCGTGGGTTGTGCAGCAATCCACGGAGAAAGAGATTGTTCTTATAAAACCTCTCGGAGGAACCGATGCAGAGAGTATCGGACTCTACCTTCCTCTATATGGTGATAACTTTGAACTTAAAAGTTATCATTTCCAACCGCCTACATCTGAGGATTTGAAACGTGGCTGGCAAGAGGCGGCACATATATTGTATGATGCCTGCCGATTGTCATTCCGTGATGTGGCCGGGCCATTCCAATGTCTCGGGCGGCTTTCGTTTGAACCCCGCCCATACCAGATGGTTCCGTTGATTCTCGCTTTGAAGCAAGAGAGGATACGCTTGCTTATATCCGATGACGTGGGTATTGGAAAGACTCTTGAATCATTGCTTATAGCCAAAGAGTTGCTCGACCGCAAAGAGATTTCACGCTTTGCGGTGATTTGTCTTCCGCACTTATGTGAGCAATGGCAGAATGAGATTAAAGACAAGTTCGGACTCGATGCCGAAATCATCCGCTCAAGCACAATCAGCCGACTTGAAAAGAAATTGCAAGGTAATCAGAATGTATTCCGCGACATCCCATATCAGGTTATATCCATAGATTTTATCAAAGCCGACAATCGTTATAAGATGTTTGTTGAGCATTGTCCTGACTTCGTGATTGTGGATGAGGCTCATACATGCGCACGCCCGAGAGGAGCAAACAAGGGCCAGCAACAACGGCACCGTCTTCTCCGTGAACTTGCCGACAAGCCAACCCAGCAGATGGTACTCCTTACGGCAACTCCCCATAGTGGTCAAACAGAGGAATTTCAATCGCTTGTCGGTCTCCTTGACAAGAAGTTTGAGACATATCAGTTGCAGACACCCAAGGAGCGTGAGGAATTATCAAAACATTTCATCCAGCGTCGCCGAGCCGACATCAAACCCTATCTTGGCGATGAAACAGTGTTCCCGGAACAACTACGTTTTGATGATAATGAGCAGTATGAGATAGGTGAAGCTTATAAGGCTCTACTCAATGACCTCATAAAATATATCAAGGGTGGCATCAAGAATGCGAAGGGGGAAGACAACCGCAAACAAAGATACATATACTGGGATCTGTTGGCACTGATGCGTGGTGTGATGTCAAGTCCTGCCGCCGGCATATCAATGCTTGAGAATAAAATCAAGAATGATAAGGAATGTTCACAAGCGGAAGAAGAAGAAACTGTTTCCGGTGATTCTGTCTATAAGTTTAATGAAACCCTAAAAGACCTAATCAATGGCGATGACACCATGCCTTCTGTATATCAAAAGGCCTCACGCGGGGAACGCTCCAAACTATCTGCTTTCGTAGAATCTCTTCGTGAGATTCAGGACCGAGACATTGATAACAAGGTGAAACAGGCTCTGAAACTTGTTTCGTTCGCATTGGATATGAAGAAAAGCCCCATTGTGTTCTGCCAATATATTCAGACTGCAGAATATGTGGGAAAATATATAACAGAGCATCTGAAATCGATAAAGAAATACAAAGATGTGGCTGTCGGCGTAATCACATCGCGCCTTGCTGATGAGGAGCGTAAATTGAAGATTGACCAGCTTGCAGAGAATCCTCGCCATGTACTGGTATGCACCGATTGTCTATCTGAAGGCGTAAATCTTCAGCAGGCTTTCGACACAGTAATCCATTACGATTTACCGTGGAATCCTAACCGTGTGGAGCAACGTAACGGACGCATTGACCGATTCGGCCAAACATCTCCGGAAGTGCTCATCTCTACTATGTTCGCTCAGAACAATCCTGTTGATAAGATTATTCTCAATGTGCTTTATAAGAAACAGGAGGAGATTAAGAAGCGTCTGGGAATTTATCTTCCTATAGCAGAAAATGATGCTTCTCTTATGGAGCGCATCATGAATGAAATTCTTGTCCTGAAGACCGAAACACAGGCCGACTTCATGCAAAAGTCACTCTTCGATGATGATGAATTTTTCAAACAACAGGAAGAGGAGCAACGTGAGATTGAAATCCGCCGCGTCGAAGAAGACCAGAAGTTGTCTCGTACCTATTATGCCCACAACAACAAGCAGATGAGTCCGGAGCGGCTCGTCGGCTCACTTCGCGAGGCTCGTGAGGTCATCGGTGGAGTTGAAGACACCGAGCGTTTTGTTATCGGCGAACTCCGACATTCCGGTGTAGAGGTTTTCCAAGATACTGATTTATGCTACCATTTCGTTGAAGCGGCACTGCCTAAGAGCTTGCGGACAAGAGGATACTTCAATCCTGATTCAAAGGGTATAGTCCGTATCTCATTTGCATCTCCAACTCCGAAAGGATATGCCTATATTGGACGTAACCATACATTTGTAGAAGATTTGTCAAGAGCCGTTGTCAACGACACTATCAATGGCGGAGAATTAGCTGCCGCCCGTGCTATGGTTATGGAGACCGATTCTGTTAATATTCGTACCACTGTCATGCTCATGCGAGTGCGTAGTGTAATTAAGGATTCCAAGCAATCCGACTGTGAACTCGTTGGTGAGGAAATGATTTTCATTGGTTACCGAGGTGCAATTGACCGTCACGACTTCATTCCACAAGAGGAATGCAGACGATTATTCTTTGAGGCGAAGGCTTCGGGCAATGTGGATGGAGCCGCACAAAAAGTTGTCTTCTCAAAACTCACAGACTGGATTGCCAACGAAGCCTCCCTGCGCCACAATACCGATAAAATCGCTCTTGAACGTGCCAACCGTCTTGTCGAGGCATTCGCCAAATACCGCACCTATGTCAGCTCCACAGAATATCAGGTGGTGGAACCGGTGCTCCCGATGGATGTTATCGCTGCCTACGTATTTATCCCCAAACTCAGCTAACCGATGGACTACACAAGCATACATATTCACGGACATCTTCTATCTGACGAAATACTTCATCAGATAGAGACTGACAAGAATCTTGTCGGTAATCGCGAAGCGGATTTCCAACTCGACTCTTCCCTTCAAGAAGCAATCGACTATGCATGGACTATGCTCAGGGCCAGCTGGGGATATTATCTTACCCGCAGTCTTCTTAATGACCAGTACGGTACCAAACGAAGTCGTGAATTTATTGAGCAACTACTTTCCCGCCTCGGTTACCATCCGCAACGTCAGCAACGATTTTTACAGACCGACAACGGCGGGTCTTTCAACATCCAGTATCTATGTACCGACGAGGGTAATATGCCTGTAATCGTAATCGGCGACCGTGCAGGCATTGATAATGTGGATTCTATTGAAAGATGCTCTCTTGACTTTCGTGCCAAAGGCAATCGGCGCGAGAGATCGGCTCATGCCACAATGCTTGAATACCTCAACTCCACGGAAAATATCTATGGCATAGTGGCAAATGGTCCCACACTCCGACTTATCCGTAACTCCGGGCAACTCGTCAAGCAGACTTACATTGAGTTTGACCTTCGCCGAATGTTTGAAGAGGACAAGTATGCGGAGTTCTGCCTGATGTTCCGTACACTTCATGCCTCACGTTTCAAAGCCGAGGGTGACAATCAATCTGTTATTGAGAAATACTTCAATCTCAGCATTGAGAGCGGCAACCGTATCCGGGCCGGTCTTTCCCAAGCTGCCCAACGTGCAATGGAGATTATTGGAAACGCTGCCGTCAAGGGCAATGGAGAAAGGAACGAAATGTTGCGTCAACGTATTCAAAATGGCGAAGTCACAGCCGAGATTCTCAACAAACAGCTGATTCATCTCATCTACCGTCTTCTCTTTCTCTTTATTATCGAAGACCGTGGACTGGTCTATGATGGCGACACTCCCGAAACACACCGTTGGAAAGAAATCTATAAAAAGTATTACGCCGTTAGCCGCTACCGCAATCTCTCGGAGTTGGCTCATGTGCGTAGCGACCGATACACCGACTTGTGGCAAGGTCTTATGGATTCTTTCCGTCTTTTTGAGGATGAACAGTTCGGGAAATATCTTGGTATCAAACCTCTTGGCGGCGTATTGTTCAATCCCGATACCCTTTCATTGCTTAAAGATTGCGTAATCTCAAATGCTGCGGTATTTGACGCATTCAATGCCTTGAACCGTTTCCGGGATGAATCCGGACAAATGGTGAAAATCAACTATTCTTCACTCGATGTGGAGGAATTCGGTTCAGTGTATGAAGGCATACTTGAAAAACGCCCGGAATTGACAATCAGGAATGGCGCAACAAGTTGGGAATTTGGCTATGTCGGTGGTCTCGACCGTCAGTCAACTTCAAGTTACTACACCCGTCCCGACCTCGTGCAGAGTCTTATCCGAACCACCCTCGAACCGGTAATCAAGGAACGAATCGCAAAATATTCTACTCCGGAGGAAAAAATTGCTTCGCTGCTTTCAATGAAGGTTTGTGATGCAGCCTCCGGCTCCGGTCATATCGTGTTGGCTATGGCTCGCACCATTGCTTGGTATGTCAGCTCGATACGTTCAGGCGAAGACAACCCGGCCTCTATGGAATATCGCCGGACACTCCATGAAGTGATACAAAAATGTGTATATGCCGTTGACTATAATCCAGATGCAGTAGAGCTTTGTAAGGTCGTACTTTGGATTGAGGGATATTGCGCCGGTCTGCCGTTGTCCTTTCTCGACCATCACATCCGTTGTGGCAACTCAGTGGTGGGTATTACCGATCTTGACACATTGCTTGACGGTGTGCCCAAAGAAGCTTTTTCGGCTGAAAATAAGGATGCAAAGAAAAAAATCCTTGATATTAACAAGGACGCATTAAAGACTGTAAAGTCAATGCGTAGCGGCACGTCAGACGGATGGTACGTCACCTCACTATTTGGTGGAGGGTTCTACTTCAATAGAATTGACGAAGCTGAAATATCATTGGCTGACAATGTTCGCGAAGTGTCCGCACTCCCTGAAGATACACTTCAGCAGCGCACCGAAAAGAAATCTAAGTGGGAATTGCTGATGCAGTCACCAAGAGTGGAATGCCTTCGCCGTGCGTGTGATATATTCACATACGCATTTTATAAGCAATTTTCTGAAGACGATGACTATAACGAAATAGAAAACCTTCCGCAGATTCCATATACGCGCACCGTATATCATGCCTTGCAGGAAATTTCTGCAATAGATGACCCGTCGGTTGATTATACACCCTTGTCGGATGACTTAAAGGCTGAGGTAGCAGAAGTAGCTGCCAAGCAGCGTTTCTTCCATTGGTGTGTCGAATTCCCCGAAGTCTTCGCCGACGGCGGTGGATTCGATGTGATGTGCGGCAACCCGCCGTGGGATAAACTTCAAATGGAAGATGAGAAGTGGTTTGCCGGGAAAGACAATGATATTGTTGACGCTCCGAACCAAGCCGCAAGGGATAATAAGATTAAAGCTCTTAAAGACACTAATCCCAGCTTGTACAATGATTATCAAGAAGCTCGTCACGCTATAGCCAGCCAAAGTAACTTCGTCAAGAACTCTGGTCGCTTTACCCTAACAAACAACGGAAAGATAGAACTCTCCTCGTTGTTTGCAGAACTATGTCTCAATTTCTCGAAAGAGGCATGGGGACTCGTTTTACCAACGGCGATAGCAGTAAACGACACAAACAAAGATTTTTTTTCAATACTGATTGAAGAGAATCGGTTAATCTCTATCTACAGTTTTGAAAATGAGGAAAAGATTTTCCCTATACACCATAGTTTCAAATTTTGTTTGCTGACGTGTGGTCAACCAAAATTGAATCGTAAAATCTTTAGCGGCTTTTATCTACGACGAATGGATCATCTTTTGGATCCCTCTCGTATTTATCAGCTGCAAACAAACGATTTTGAATTACTTAATCCAAACACCAAAACTTGTCCAATTTTCAGGACAAGTAAAGATGCCGATTTAACAGCTAAGATATATCGAACTTGTGGACATGTCCTAATTAATGACAAGCAAAATCAAAACGCATGGGGGCTTAAATTCGGAAATTTATTCAATATGGCTTCTGATTCGCATCTTTTCAAGACTTACGAAAGTCTGAAAAATAGCGGAGCTACGCTAATCGGATCCAAGTTTATATTAGGGGATGATGAAATATACGTTCCTTTATATGAAGGGAAAATGATTGGGTTATATAATCACCACTATGGGACATGGCCGACAGAAGGTAAGCGACCAAATACCATTATAATCCCAGACTCCAATGACCTTGCGAATCCCTCATCTATTGTATATCCATGGTATTGGATTTCAGAAGAAATTGTAATTAGTGCGAAGACGGCTAAAGGAATAAATACAGCTTTCTCTGTTTTTCCGTCTTTCCTTTACCCATACCTCAATCATTGCTGAACCTAGCATATGTCCTGCATCATTAAATCTGACACTAATATTTTCATC
>OFFC01000799.1_pt1 | contig 19356 bp, 23 predicted proteins | sample 1521271 | NCBI WGS metagenome assembly OFFC01 (sample SAMEA3504123, study PRJEB24116) | mouse gut metagenome | biome: mouse gut; feature: mouse-associated habitat; material: faeces | place: Denmark | collected 2011 | reverse complement strand
AACTACGCTCTTGCTGCCTGATCGAAGTACAGTAGATCACGCTTAATCGCTGCAACAGTTGCGGTGACAAGACATCGCCCGATTGCCAACGTTCCGAGGCTAATCGACAAGGCGGTGCAGGTAAATCGGAAATAGGAAGCCGAATGCCTCGAGAAGCTTCCGAAATTTTAGAGGATAAGGTTGCGGTTGGTGGCTTTTTGCCTGCTGCAACACGAAAACCAAGTAAAAGCTAAGCATGTAGAAAGCTCATTAGTTCCACGTTTGGACGAGGGTTCGAATCCCTCCAGCTCCACTCAAGTAAATAAAAAAACCGCAGAACTAACTGATAGTCTGCGGTTTTTTATTGCAATTAAAATTGCGAGGAGCTAAAGGGCTGTGTCTAATCCTTTATGGTTAAAGACAGAGCATCTGAGGTCAATCGCCGTCAATCATGAAGATAAGGCCGGACGCTTTGTTGCTGCGACCCCATGTGCCTTCATAGAGCATGCCTCCGGGTGGCACATCCGTTCCGTACTTCACATAATGCAGAGTCCATTCGGATTTTTCAGAGTCGTGCCCTAACTGCACTCTCAGAACACCTTCGCTGTCAAGATATCCGTTGAAGTCAAGGTCTATGCCGTTCTCATTATGATAACGGCCGTGAAGCTCGCCATCTTCAGTGATATAACATTTAACCCTCACCACATTTTCGCCGATATATCCGACAGCACTAAGTGGCGTAGAAGTAGAGCCCCATTCTCCGGATGTGTTTAGGTAAGCCTGTTCACTGCCATACCTGATAGCGTTGACAGAGTTGTTCATTCCACTTAAAATATGATCCGTATCGGCGCACAAATCAAGCAGGTTTACTCCAAGAGGATGCCCATATCCCTCCGCGTCATCTTCATCAATACTTTCTACTTCGATACTTTCTACTTCGTATGGATCCAAGTCATTATAGGAGGACATATCACTATCCAGTTCCTCCACCTCATACATGTCATCATCAAGTTTGTCCATGGCAGCAAAGCTAAAATAAACACCTGAGCCGAGCAATACGGCACAAACTGCCATGATAATCCAATCAAGCATTGTAAACGAAACCTTAGAGCTTTCCTTCTTCTCTGCCGATGGCAAACAGAGGAAAATGAGAAGGACTATATACCCTACAAGAGGAACAATGGCAATGAAAATCATATATGGACTCTTACCGGCATCCCGAAGTCGTCTGACGGTCAAGGCCAATGATGGCACGATCAAGATGAGCGAGATGATTGAGATAATGGCAACGCCAACTATCATTCCAGTCATTCCCCCAAGTCCGGAAAGCAGCAAAACTAATCCAAACAATCCGATATTGATAATTTGCATCGCTAACCACGCCATCCAGAAATCCTTGCGCGATGCACAGCCTGAGAAGTCCTTGAATTGGTGAAAATAAGGCAGTTTGAAATAGGTTTCAAAAAAGCCATTTTTTTTCATTCCGCAGTTATAGACTGGTCTTTTAGCCGGGGATTCCGGGCAATCCGATGTCTCAATAGCGTTCATTTGCGCTCTATTAATCTGTGACTGTGGGTTACTTACTATTTGGGGTGTGGAAGAAGAGATGTCGAGCCATTCGCCGCAAAATCGGCACTTCTTTGCACTGTCCGCAATCTCCTCGCCACAATATGGGCACTTTTTTTTCATATCCAGCTACTATAATAATTAAGACTGATTAAGCCGTCCATGAAACTATTTAGAATGATTCGTCTTCCAGAGATACACGCTGCTTTTCGCTGATTGCCTCTAAACGTGCACCAAGTGATTTGACATCTTTCTTAAGTGTTTCAGGGAAATTAGGTTCATCCTCAGAGCAGATGTACAAAGCACAATACATCATCGACATCGACATCGCTTCTTGTTCGTTTTCCTTTTCCCACTTGTTCAAGTCTTTTGCGCCTTCTACATCATCGAGAGCATAACCGAGTTGTTCCACCATTATCGTGTAGTCTTTCTCGGTGAAGTTTTTCTTGTTGATGATTTTGTCAACGACATTCTGGTCGTAGTGTCCACCGCCACAGGCAGTCAAGAGCATCATAATTACGGACGCTCCAAATAGAAAAATCTTTTTCATCTGTTGTTTTTTAGTTATAAATTACTTAAATTGGTTTATTGTCATCAATTGTATTGTGTTTGTCCGGCCAATTATTTAGCCGAATTGCAGTCACCATCGTGAAGGCAGTAGGCATCCGTCAATGAAACATGCTCATTAATCATCTTCATAAGTTCTGCCGGCTTATATTCAAAATCTTTATCGATAAATGAATCTGTCTCGTAAGACATCCGGAACTTGCCATCACGTGCACAGAGAGCCGCAAAAAGCATAGTCCAATACCTATTGTAATTCTTGTTTATATACCCGGAGACATCCTTCTTGGTCATATTTTCAATCTTGGCAGCATCGAGAGCGTTTACCATGTCCCCAAAATCTCCAAAGAGAGCAGAACTGACCGCTCGGCCTACTTGGTCGAAAGGCTTTGTGAGTGTGAAACGATCTAAAAAATTGCTATACTCTGCACGGACTTCATTAGCAAGCATATCCGGATCGTCGGCTAATTCCTGCAAGACCGCATTTGCATGCTCACTGATAGCATTCTCACTGTCATCCCATGCATCGGGGATTGCACTGATGAGATCATCCACTTGCATGGTATATGAATCGCATGATGGCAGAGCCATGAAGCTCAGATACAATGAAATCATGCACATTATTCGAAATAATCTCTGTCGTATCATTTTTGCTTAATAATTTTTCTGAGTTCAGAAGGTGTGAAGATCGCATGCAACTCCAGTTCGTCAATTGTTATACAGAACGCGAGACGCTTCTTCTCCGCGATAATTCTGTCAATGACAGGCCCTTGTTCAAGGTTCTTGACAAGTGACTCGCAAAAAGCATCTATAGCAGCCTCCGATTCGATCATCATAATGGCCTTGCCAACATTCTCTGGAGTATTCTTAAGTGTGAGATTGAGCACCAACAGTTCATCGGAAACAATTGCGTTGACGCCGGTTTTCTTGCTTTTGGCATTCACTCTCTTCACAAAGTCAGGAATCACCTTGTTTGATTTAGGTGTTGAATCGCAGGCGCACGTCATTATTCCCAAAATGACGGCGACGCACATACATTGTATATTTTTAATAGTCATCGTCAGCCTTCCGATCATTTAAATTTATGCTGATTGCTCCGAAACCCAAAACAGCACCTACGAGCACTGCAACCCATGTCGGTGCATTCAAAACTGCGGCCACCACACCGACCAAAAATCCAACTGCCGCACCCAGCACAATGCAGATGATGTGTCCCAGAAATGGGATTTTGACAGCAATCGCCAGTATTATCATCGCAGCCAGACCTATCCAGAAATTCCAGATCCCCCAGGCTATACCGCTAACAAAAAACAACTCAGTCCAGAGCCAACCTGAAGATGACGACGAACTCCCGGCATTGACATCGACATTGACTTCTGTGTCTTGTGAAATCTCATTATTAATCACAATCTGCGGAATTTGGCTTGCTTTGGCCATAGAAATAGGCTCTGCCACGGCATATTCCTCCCGAGGCGCAGCTACTATGGCCTCACCATTGAGCCATTCTCCGCAAAAACGGCATTTCACTGCCGATGCCTTTATCACCTCTCCACAATACGGACATTGTTTATCCTTCATAAATATCGCGTTTATAATTATCAAATCAGTTCTTGCATTGGCAAAGGTAATACAAGCTTATCAGTTCAATTCGGTTCATCGCAATTCATTCTGATTCATTTTGGATCAGTTCGGTTCACTCCAATTCACGAAAACAACCTTTATTTTTCACATGGTTTGCTTTTTATTACTACTTGTGAAGTATTTAGGATGAATATCATGCAGCAGTATTCTCAATATTTCATAGAGTGCTTGCGCCAGGAATTGTATTGTGTTTGTCCGCAAATTATTTAGCCGAATTGCAGTCATCATCGCGACGGCAGTAGGCATCCGTCAATGAAACATGCTCTCCACGGACTTCATTGGCTCTTTCTTTTCTTATTTCTTCGACTAACTGTTTAAAATACTCATTCTGCGGTTCATGTTCCTGATGGAGATCCGATCAAATCTAGATTTGCCCCGATCAAATTTAGGTTTGACGGTGTATAGTCATACACCTCTCTATCTTCCAAGTTCTTGAGCAATAACCTTGACCCTGTACATTCTATTATCTGAAGTCCATATAAAGTGTCGTCATCCTCATCTATATCAGTATTATCATACGCATCACCATAATAGTTCACACGGATTTCCCGGTCGAAACGCTTGAACCAGCTATTGTCAGTCGTTTTGTTTTCAATTTGTAAATTTTCAAGATCCTCGTTTATGAAGAAGGCCTCGAGTTCGCTATCGTATTCAACATTATACTTGCCGGAAGTCGTCACCGTAAACAGCACATCCCTATCGCCCGGAAGAGAAAAACTCTGAAACTGGATATATTTTCCATCTTTAAATTTCGAAACCTCGGAACACTTTAAATTGATATCACATAATTCAGAATCATACTCTGTGACCCAGCATTTGCGTGATTCCAGGATATCCTCATACTTGCCTGCCTTACGTGAGGCGGAACATGCCGACAGCAAAACCGCCACAAGCAACATGTAAAAAATATTATTCAGTTTCATTGGCTCTTTCTTTTCGTACCTCTTCGACTAACTGTTTAAAATGCTCATTCTGCGGTTCATATTCCTGAAGGGGATCCGATCCATACTGATTTAAACCCTCTGTTCCTTTACGAAAGTAAAAATCGGCTCCAAAAAAGTCGCCCCTTTCAAAACTCTTTCTGTCCATGTCATGATTCCTTCGCGAAATTGCGGCAAAGGCAATATAAAGGGTCACAAGTACAAACACAAGGAAACTAAACATAACGACATCTGAGGATAAACCACTCAGAATCCTGGTTTTCATAACTATATAGCATAGAATCGCATAAATTGCAACCAACGCTAATATAATCACATTGAATTCAAGTCGGGTCGCACGTCCCGAAAACAGGAGTATTCTCCGGAATTTTTTGCTATTATCCTTAAGCATTATAAAAAAATTAAGATACACCTTGACTCCAGAGGTGCATGAATGTTAATTAATGATGCCGGAGTCATATCCCCAAAGCCGAAATTTCAGCCATATCGGAACAGACATCATCTGTATCGCTGTGTGCAAAGTTAACGCCCCCGGCACCGTCACGCAACTTTTTTTTGGTTCAAAATGGTTCACAAAATACGAATGCACACACATATCCAACCCAAATGCCCTGAAACCTCAGTATTAGATATTGAGGGCGTTTAGTAGGCCATGAAACTATTAGGGTACAAGCAAAGACTTCAATTTTCATATTTTCCTTATCCCATCACCTATTGCATTGGTCAAAGCTAATACAAGATTTGCAATACACAAGCTTCAGTTCATTTCGGTTCATCTCAATTCATTATGATTCATTTTGGTTCAATTCGGTTCATACCAATTCACGAAAACAGCCTTTATTTTGCGCATGGTTCGCTTTTTACTACTTTTGTGAAGTATTTAGGATGACTATCATGCAGCAGTATTCTCAATATTTCATAGAGTGCTTGCGCCAGGATCTGGAACTTAAGGTGGGGCGCACAATGAAGACACCATCTGACTTCAATGTTTTGATTCTTGAAATAAAGAAGGTAATGAAGGAATCGCCCAGCATATCGACCATGAAACGCTTGTGGGGATATGTCCCTATTGCATCCTCTCGCAGCACGACTACGCTAAACCTACTATCCCGCTTTCTCGGCTATCGTGACTGGCCGGATTATATTGAGACCCTGATGCGTGGGAACCGAATTGAGAGCTCGTTCCTATCATCCAACACTATCCTTGCTTCCAAGCTCGTGCCAGGCGACATTGTGGATTGCGAGTGGAACCCCGGACGGCATGTTTCGATGAAGTATTTGGGCAACAACCGCTTTCAGGTGCTGACAGCCGAAATGTCAAAACTAAAGGAGGGCTTCACTCTGACTGCAATGATCTTTTCAAAGGGTAATCCGCTGTTCGCCACCGAGGTAATGGATGGTGAGAACAACTTGGGCAGTTACGTAGGCGGAAAGGAATCGGGCCTGACCACACTCCGCTACATTCCTGCCAAGAACTGACCGAATAGTTCCGATAGATGCTCTCCCCTATGCCCTTAGCCGCATAACTGGATTTGTCCACAATCTGCTTTTTTGCTATCTTTGTCCACTACAATGGCAGAGGAATCCTCTTTTTTCAATACTCCCGACGGGAACTTTGCCGGCGTTTCAGCCGACAACGATTACCGGCATTTCCGTCTTATTTATGAGTCGGAGCATGGTTTCTGCCGCCTTTTCACCGCGCGCCGACACGGTCGCACTTACGTGATCAAAACCTTGCGTGAACCATATCTTGATGCGCCACTCGCCCACGCAGCCTTGCGCAAGGAGTTTGAATGTGGCATAATGGTTGATTCTTTATATGTGGCTCGCACCTATGATTTCATCACGCTTCCCAAACTCGGCAACGCCATAGTCATGGAGTATTGTCCGGGCATGACACTTGCGCAATTGATTGCGGACGGTGCTCCATTATCTTCGGCTGACATTGGTAAAATTATTTTCTCTTTGGCACGTGGTATAGACGACATCCACTGTGCCGGCCTCATACATCGCGATCTGAAGCCGGACAATGTGATTTGGATGCCTCAATCGGGCTCTCTGAAAATCATTGATTTGGGATTCAGTGACTCAGAGTCTTTCTATATGCTACATGATGCAGCCGGCACTCTGCGTTACACTCCAGCCGAAAAATCCATTGCAACAGAGGATGCAACCATATCTCCTGACACCTACAATGACCTCTTCGCTCTGGGAGTGCTTCTCACCGACCTTGTGCCGATATCCCCACGCTGGCAGCAAAAGGTGCTTCAACGCCTTTCGTCAATGCTCAGAGACCGGTCTATCAGTAGTGGCAGTGAGCTTGAAACACGTTACAGAACTCTCTCTGAGCGTTCTGTATCAAAACGCCGAATTTTGATAATCTTCGGAACAGCTTTATTGTTGCTGACCGGAACAACTCTATTTCATTATGCCGGTAAAGACATGACAGGCAGGCAACAGGGAGATCGTACTATCGAAAAGCCAGCAATGCACATTGCTAAAGAAATGGATGTGGATTCAGCCACAACTGCGACGCCCGTTCAAGAGGATCCTGAAATACCCTCAGATGTAAAACAAATAGCGAATAATACGTTACCTGAGACAGACAATTCGGCAAGTTCGGCAGACATGCCACAGCTAATATCAGCACCACCCGACGAATTGATAAAAGATGAGTATGGCGTATGCATGGCTGAAGCTAAATACACGGCGTACTTCAGGCGTGATGAGATTGATGCATATACAGTGACCGCCACCGATAGATTCTTCACCGAGTCGATCAGCACTCTGCAAAGCGACACCGCATCGCCCCAAAGTCGCCATTATGCCTACGGTCTGCTCACCACTGACTCCATAATGCAACGGCGAGTAGCCATGCTTACGTTGCGGAGATTTCCGTCAGCCAACCGTCGGCGCATCCTCGGGCTAAGCCGTCTGCGCAGGCAATACCTCATATCTGACATGGACCTCACCCACCTCCAGCCTTGAAACAACCTCAAGAGAGTTCTTTTATGTCATTAATGGCATCTCCGTCTGTTTATAGCGATCGGCTGCTTGTTTATAGGATCCGTATTTTTATGAAAATTTGAATTTGGATAAGTTTTTTGATAGACATGGTTGCGTGTGCCGATAATTTTTTATTATATTTGCCCTATAAATCAATTCGATTATTATCACTAACCAAATCAAGTCCCAATTATGCGTATAAAGCAACTCTTGACTGCAATCTTATTTCTTGCAGCGTTTTCAGGTACAGTATCAGCACAGGAAAATATTCAAGCCACAGACACTCCGCAGCTTACATATCTGCTTTTTAAATTTGCCGGAAGCTCGTACAATGGACGCGATGTTGATTCAAAGGCTGTGTCAAATTTTTTCTTGACAAATAGCGAGTGCGTCAAATCAGTAACAAGTTATTCAAAATGCTGTAATGGCAGAACGGATTTCTACCTTGGCAATGAAACCACCGGTGGCAAACTTGAATTCAAACTGCAGACCGATTATGTTACAAATGTAAGCAGCGTCGATATATTTGCAATACAATTCACTAATAGCGCTGGTATTCCATGTGAGGCGACATTGTCATTCAACGATAGTGATCCAGTAGAGATAACGGACAGGGTTGACGGCATATCTCGCAGCACGACTGCTGATTATGGTTGCTACACATTTCCGGTTGATCCATCCACACCATTGTCAACCATAAAACTTGAATCATCAAAACGTGTCCGCATCTATCGCATGGATTTCAACCTCGCCAACACATTGTCAATAGATGAAATAGACGCAGAACAAGAAGCCACAGAGGAATATTACGATCTGAACGGAACAAAGATAAATTCCAACCATCTGCAACCAGGCCATATCTATATTGTGCGTCGAGGGAGTCATGCATCAAAGATAGTTATCACAAACTAATTCCGATTACCGGGAAATACATAAAAATCAATTACAGGCGGTCAAAGTCATCAGATTTGACCGCCTGTTGATTTACTTTGATAAAGAGAGCGGCCAGATAGGCTGGACATCACCTGAAAGGGTGGCGAGTGTCGGTGCAGCCGTGGATCCGCAGACGGAGCTTGCCAAGGCGTTGGATGAGATAGAACGGCAGAGAGAGGTGTCAGACATTTCGAGCGAGAATGAAGACGTGTCGGACTCTTCTGACTTTTCGGATAATACGGACAATGAAAATGATACCGAGGGGGCTTGGGGATCGGACGGAAATTCCGTAAATTTGCAACAAGATCAAGCATCATATGGAAACAGACCTGAACAAAATAATGATGAGCGAGCGCAGCCACGGCAAGCAGACGGCGGCCGAGTGGCTGGAGACGCAGCCCGAGGCGTGGAGGGAGATAGAGACCGAAGCGATATACGAGTGTATGAGGAAGGGCTGGCCGCTTCACGTAATGAACATTCAGAGCACAGCCAGAGAAATCGACGCGAAGCGGAATCCGAAAGGCTGGTAAGCATTGCCCGTCAGAACGGGCATTATGTCGGCAGGGCAGATTACGGCGCGTTAGGCGGTCGGGTGAGAGCGAGGTATATGTAGACAAGGATAACGGACGTGTCTACAAGATAAAGGATCCGTATGCCAAGGCACCTATGAAGGGGTCAGTCCAGCCTGAGGATGCCATTGTGGAGCATCTTGTCCACAACAAATATTTCCCGGAGACAACATACCGCTTCGAGGGCATCAGCGATGATGCAGGAGATGGGAGCGGATGTGACAGGCGTAAGCAAGGATGAGTTCAAGAAGTGGATTCAGTCGAGCAAGCGCAAGACCAAGCCGTTCAGTGAGTATCGGAGCGTGACACCGATTGAGAGTAATGGCGTTATCGGTCGTTCACTAACTGAACAGGAGGCAACAGACTTGATTGATAAGATGGAGAATGCCGCTGAGGTAGCCCATAATATTGAACTGACCCCCGAAAATTGGATTGCGCAATTCGGTGAGAACGGACAGGTGGCTACACCTATGGGCATAGTTAAATTGGGTGAAAACCAATTTATGAAGCTCTACAATCTTAAACGCGCTGGTTATTTCGGCATGATGTACCCTACTCTCAATGCCCCCGATGTCGTTATTGAAAAGAATGCACCTTCGGATGGCGCAGAACGCGATACGAAACTTTTGTTCGTCAAGACATTCGTAAAACCCGATGGAGGGCGTATCGTACACTTTGAGTCTATCACGGTTCAGCGTGATGGCATGGAGGTCTCAGTCAGCAGTCATGAAGCAGAGGCAAAGGACATAAAAAAAGATATGCAGAAAGAAAAAATCCTGCATATCTCTGAAAGATTGTCCCCCAGTTCTGAGTGGTCCTTAACCGAGGCTCCGCAAAAAGCGGAGGGACCGGACCTTGTTCCTACGTCCGACAAAATATCTTCTGACATTAATACGAAGAGCAATAGGTCGTATAAAGAGCGACAGCACTCGATGAATCTGCCAATTCATCCGCTGAACAACCTATCAAAGGTGGCAGCCTCTCTTCTGACGGTAAAGTTAATACTTTATCGTCAGATAAACAAGAAATTAGCGCGGAAAGTTAGGCAGCTGAGGCCAAAAGAAGAGCGCTCTACACCGTCGTCAGCTACAAAGAGCGTCATTCAACCGTCGTGTCAAGCGCTGATGGAGCAAAGGTAATAAATAATCTCGAGACTCTGGCAAACCATTATCAACAAAAAGAGAATGGTAAGGAGAAGTCATTTATAGGCCGTATATCCGAAGCACTTGGACTTCACAATAATGGCAACCATAGCAATTATGGGACATTCGATGGGTCTGGCGGCGGAGGCGATCGTCAGGGCGGAGGCTTGGCTGGAGTGCAGGAGGTGACATGATCCTGATATTATCGCCGTTTACTCTCAGGCAGACAAAAAAGTTTATATCTTTGCAAATAAAGATATATCCTCACTGAATTTCAGCAATATGCTCGCTCACGAGAATGCGCATGGGATTGTGGATTCGGCTAATGGATCACTGGATTCATTCTTGAAAGCATTCCGCAATGCACTGACAACCTCCGAAAACAGAGATAATGTCTTTGTCCGTTTGAATGAATCCGTCGGGGATGAATATGATGCTGAAAAAATAGATGAGGGGGTCTTTGCTTATACCTTAGATTGGATGACAATGAATCCGAGTCTATATCCTGAGGTAAAGGCTGCCTTATCGGAAAATGGTCGTGAAATACTAAAACAAATAGTCGCACAATTAAATGGAAAAGAAATTCAAACATCTACATCCATTCGGAAAGAAAGAAAAACGGATTTACCAGATGCTGGGACTGGCCTCGGAGTCTCAAGCGGAAACGGAAATGGAGGCAAAAAAGAAACCGAAGTTTTCCTCTCCGCTGACCAAGACAAGACGGGCTTTGCTGGAATTGGCGACCTTGGACGAGACGGATCCGAGAACCATGGAAGAGTTCATGGAGCAGAAGGTGGGCCCGGATTGGAGGGAACAAGCCATGAAGGAACGGGAGTGGGAGGCCGCAATGCTCAACCAACAGGACAAGGAGCCGGAGGCGGCGAAGAACTGATCGAGGGACTGACGGATATATCCAGATGAGCCGACGAGTCCCATGAGGCTATGGCTGATCCGAATATATCCGGTGTGCAGGAGGCGGAACAGGAGCTTGCACGCTTCTGGCATCAATGCCGGATGATGCGCTCCTTGATCTGAGGGAAGCATGTGGGAAGCATGCAGACGTTCAGGCATCGACAATGGCAAGGCATGGGCGATGCGAATCATGATGGAGCATGCTGTTCCACAGGAGCGCAAGCGGGTCAAGATGGCGCAACGTGGCCGTGACGGTAAACTTGGGATGGTTAAGCCAACGCTTGAAAATCCCGATGTCATTATTGAAGATTATCGCCCGGCTTCAGATGGAAAATCCGAAAGAGATACGTCTTATGTATTTATCAAGACTTTTGTAAATGATGATGGCTCGAGTTATTATCATTTCACGTCTGTTACAGTAAGGAAAGAAGGGCATGAGGTTGTGATTTCCAATCAGGAAAGGAGTAGTAATAGAAAATATCCAAGCTACTTCAATATGGGGAAATAGCTTGGATTAACTCTAAAAACAGCCTGCATCCGACAACGCAGGTAAAGGAGTCAGTTCCTCTTAACGATTCGCGCATCATTACATCATCTGACAATCATGATGCCGGGCTCGGTATCGATTCGTCTGTTTCTAAATTGTCTCTCGATTCTGAGGTGCGCTTAACCGAGACTCCACAAAAAGCGGAGGAACCGGACCTTGTTCCTACGTCCGACAAAATATCTTCTGACAGCGAAGTTAATACTTTATCGTCAGATAAACAAGAAAGTAGCGCGGAAAGTTCGGCAGCTGAGGCCGGAGGCAGTGATGGCGGGGTTGATATATGCCCGTAAGAAGCCTGTCCTGACCAGAAAGCTGTCTAGCCGGCGCGCTGTTGAGCAATGGGCTAAGGAGACATATCAGGGTGTGAGGCTTGGCTGGAGCGGCAACAGAGATAGCTGCTTCCGGCAGAGACGACGTCAGGATTGACGGGGCAGAGAAACTGAGTGAGGTTCAACGCCGCAATCTTGAGAGTTATCTTGACCATTACAGCAGTGCGCCGATCCATGTGATCAAGGATATGGCGGATGTTGATTCACTTGACTTCTCCGAAGAGGACAGGCAGGAGTTCAGAAATGCCATTGCAACGGGTGATATTCCTGCGGTTTATTGCAGTCTTGACGGAAAAGTGTATATATTTGCAAATAGATTCGATATTGCGGATCATGGTACGGTGTTACTGCATGAGAATATCCATGCTCTTGTGGATCGTCTGGGAGGTCTAAGTGATGAGCTGGGATCGCTGCGCGAGAATATCTTACAGATCGAGCCTCATAACAAGATGCATAATAGGCTGTACGCCGGAATCGTCAGAGAGTATGAGGATGCAACAAAGCACGATGAGGAATTTCTTGCATATCTGCTGTCTGATTTAATGATGAACAGACGCCCCGAACGGCTGGCATCCATCATTGAGTCCTTATCTGAGGATAATAAACAATTCATAAAACAAGTAATATTCAATCTTACCTATGGCAAAAAAGAAGTGGAATCTCCAATCTCAGGCATTGACGAAAAGGCGCCGGATGCTGATGGATTGGGCGGAACTGGAGGATACGGACAAACGGAGTTTCGAGGAATATCTGGAAGATCGGCAGAAGGAGGAAGCACGCAGGGAGCCGACGGAGCCGACGGAGGGTCAGCCGGACTGAGGACAGATCCGGAGCCGACTGAGGCACAGAAGGAGGCCGGCAATTACAAGAAGAAGCATGTCAGGGTTGACGGCCATCAGATCACGATAGAGAATGAAAGGGGCAGTGTGCGCCGTGGCCGAGACCGCGATGGCAAGGAGTGGCACACTGAGATACACAATGACTAAGAATCTGCGAGAGAAAGGTAAAAAAATTGCCGACAAGAACTGGGTTCTGACGGCTTATGATGAAAACTCAGCAGATGGAACGACAGGTGCTACACGCGCCACCAATCAAGGTCAAGCTGCACAGACCGCTGAGTTATCTGGCGGTAAAGTTAATACTTTATCGTCAGATAAGCAAGAAAGTAGCACAGAAAGTTCGGCTGCTGAGGCCGGAGGCGTGGAGGGTGAGTCAACGGATGGTGGATCGGCAGCACGGAGTGCCGCCAAAAGAAGAGCGCTCGACACCTTGAATGGCGGGAGCGCCCTGGGCTCTTACGATACCGGACTCCGGACAAGCCATCAAGACCCTGTCGTATCGTTTGATGATGCTGCAAAGATACAACAAGATTTACAAAATCTGGCAAGCAGATACGAACAAATTTCAAAGGAGCATACATTTGTTGGTGAGCTATCTAAGGCGCTCAGGTTGCGCAATAATGGTAATCATAGCAACTATGGCACGTTTGAGGCTAAGAATGGTGCGGTTGTGCGCATTCGGATAAGTGACCATAATGCCCAGGTGAAGAACTTTGATGATGCCGGGTATGATAACGGGATAAGCATTGTAATCTCTCGAAAGAGAAACAATGGCATGGACCATAATGGTTCGGCGCATATAGTTGAGTATTTTTACAATGGCTACAAACTTGCCAAGGCTGACGGCCATCCGCTTGCTGAGATTGCGCGGTCGATGCAATCAGCCATAAAAACTTCACTGAGCCTTACCGCACCGTAGGACTACCTCCTATGCCCGAAAAATGTAGTAAATGCCATCGGATTGCAAGGTGTCGGGCTAATCATTAAGAAGAATGTTTTTGATAAAAACAAGAAGCATCACAAAGACCTTACGCCGGAAGATGTAGAATTATTCTGAACCATACATTGTATAATCCACAATTGTATGGTCAGAATCAAAAGACACAGCGTCCATATAACTGGATATTGGTGCATCTCGCAGACAAGAACTCAGCCGTTGTCGTAGAGGTCAACAATCCCGATAAAGACAATGCCGAAATTGTGAACTGGCATTATATCGGAGGTGCGGAACTTGAGCGCAAAAAAGAGAAGCCGCCAAGGAGGGTGGGCTTATCCTCACACTATCCGAAGATATTGCAGCTGCCGATACTCATGACGACTTGTTATCTGAAGGCGAAGTTAATACTTTATCATCAGATAAACAAGAAATTAGCGCGGAAAGTTCGGCAACTGAGGCCGGAGGCGTGGAGGGTGAGTCAACGGATGGTGGATCGGCAGCACGGAGTGCCGCCAAAAGAAGAGCACTCGACACCTTGAATGGCGGGAGCGCTCAGCCATCAAATGAGTCCGAGCTCCGGTCGGATGACCATCAAGACTCCATCACTCGTTATGACTACAGTACAAAGATACAACAAAATCTTGAGGAATTAGCAATCGCACTTGAAGAAAGGTCTCGAAGTGGAGCTATTATTCGTGATTATATATCCACCTTGTCGAAGGCGTTGGGGTTGCGTAACAACGGGAACCATAGCAATTACGGTACATTCGAGGCGAAGAATGGCACCGTTGTTCGCATACGCATTAGTGATCATAATTCTGCTGTAAGTAACTTTGATGATGCCGGGTCATTAACAATAATGGCACAGCACACATTGATGAGTATTATTATAATGGATACAAGCTTGCGAAGGCAGAGGGGCATCCGTTGGCTGAGATCGCGCGGTCGATGCAATCAGCAATAAGAACTACACTGAGCCTTACCGCACTGTCGGGCTTAAAGTCGCCATACATATGGCGAAAAGAATTCCGTTGTCGTACTTGATGTATATGCAGGTAAAGACAATGTGGAAATTGTCGGTTGGAGATGGGATATAATGCCAGCGAAGTGGAGGATCTGGTAGAATATGCTGAGGCCAGAGATAGTGTTGCGATATGTGGAAATATTATTATCTTTGCAGACAGACATCCTTCATTAACAGCCATAGCAAGCAGCCTGTATCATGAGAGTGGACATCTGACATCTTTATTTTGCAAGCCAGATTGACAGGAAAGCCAAGACTGAGCTATTTAATGCTTTGGCTGAATTGAATGAATAAGAATACAGCTGAAAAAATATCCAATTATTACCAAGGAGATTCCCAAGATTTAATTGAAGAGGAAGTAATAGTTGACCAGGTGTCCCGTATGGCTATTAAAAAATTGGATATGCCATCAGTAGGTACTCTCACGGAGGATGCCGAAAGATTGTTTAATGGATTAATCAAGACCTTAGGATATGATGGACGAATTGACGGAGAAAGAGATTTCAGACTTGATGAAGGAACTCGGAGCGGAGAGCCGGGAAGAGGTGCTGGAGTGGCACAGGATGATGCTGGCGAGAGAAGACACACACGACTTCCTGAGGGAGTTCAACCAGAGACACATAACCATGGAAAAGGCTTCGACTTCTCCGGAGGTCAAGCGGAAGTGGATAGATCAGGTGAAGTGGACATTCACCGAAGAATCTATGGAACGGATGCGAGCAGAGGGCAAGTCGATACCAGAGGTGATCGAGGAAGCCAAGGCGAAAGCAGCGGAACGACAGCAAACAGAAGCCCGGGACAAACCGCAGACGGCATCCCATTCCGAGTAGGCGGTGTTTCCGGATCGGAGGATCTTGGAGACGTGATCGCGAGGATGCGGTCGGATGCAGAGGCAGCCATCGGTGCGGAATCGCAGTCGAAGCGTGAGGCGATGAGGGCTATCGGAGGCAATCTGGGTAAGCTGCGTCAGGCGATGTCGCGTCAGCGCAAATATGACGACCATCAACGGTTGAACAATACCGCCGGAGAGACAACAAGCACCGAGATCCCTCGGGTGAAGTCTGCTGCCGACGGCATTGTTGATGTAAAGTTACAACAATTTTTTGAACGTGCAAGTGCGGAGTTGCTTCCGCATGATATGCGTGCGCGAGCAATGGAACTTTCAGAAAAGCTGCACACACCAATCAAACTTGTTGACAGCGCAGACGAGGCTATGGATAATCCGAGTGCGCGTCACCGCCATGCCAAGGGCTGGGTTACGGATAAGGGCGAGATTGTAGTAATTGTGCCAAACCATTCGAATGTTTCGGATATTGAAAACACGGTTGTGCATGAGATTGTGGGACATGACGAACTGGAGGCTATGATTGGGCCGGAGCGCATGGACGAGTTTGTGATGGAGGTATATGACCATGCCGGACAGGGTATCAAGAAAAAGATTGATGCACTAGCCGACAAGGAGTATTCTGATGACATAGACCGCATGACCCGGCAGAAAGGTGGCGGTGTGTTTGCAAAAGCCGAGGCTACCGCCCGGGCAAATGCCAAAAAGCGTGATGGTCACTATCAGCGTGAAGCCACCAAGGAGTATATGGCAGATATGGCCGGAGAGATTGGAGACAAGGGATTTGAACGTATGAGCCAAGAGGAACAGACCCTTTGGGGCAAAATCAAGGCTAAGGTTCAGCAGTTCCTTGACAAGTTCCTGCGCGGACTGAATATTGCCAAGAGCATCCAACTGAAAGACAAAGACCTTGCATATATTCTCTACAAGGCATGGAAGCACAAGCGCGAGAACGGAGTGTTTGCCGAGGCTGAGGATATAGCCATGCGCAGAAAGACTGGTTATGACAGAACCATGTTCGCTGACGGAGAAAATAAAAAGAACACCGCAAAAAGCGAGGCGGGACTTAACCCAATATATCCTTCTTCTAACGGTGGTCAAAATGTGACTGGACGCGAGGCTCGACTTAACGACTTGGATCCTGCTTCCAATCACGATGCAAAGGTAATAGAAAAACTTGAGATTGCCACAAAATCTTGAATCTCTTGAGAAAAAGTATGAGAGTATTTCCAAGGGCTTCCCCTACCCTACGGCTGATGAAGTCAAGGTGCTGGGACAGCATATGGAACGGCGGTTCGAGGCTATGTCCGGTAGCCGTGGCGAGGGGCATTCCGTGATGGAGCACGGAGCGGAGTATGGTGAGGGTGGACGCACAGACCGTGCGCCCCTACAGGATGAATATGTGGCCCCGACGATCAGGGATGGAGAGGGTCTGTTTGACTATGCTGGCAGGGTGGCAGAAAGCTACAGGCATAAAAAAGCCAGTCAAAGAATCGGCTGGACTTAACCACTCCCCCGACAAAAGCCGAAGTTACATCCTCTTCTTTGAAAGGCACTGCAAAATTAAAGCAAATTAATGAAAATCTCAATTGTTTAGTAGCTGAATTAGACGGTGACCACGGAGTGCCGCCACCCCGGAAAATTATTATACAATTACTTCTGACAATAAGGGCAATCGCGTTGTGGTGAGATACACAAAGACGTATCCTGATGGGACAACGTTTTTATTTGAAAAGGGCAGACGCGGTAGAAAGGAGCTTGCGCTTGTGACAATGTATAAACACATAAGAAAAGCACTCTCACCGACGAGAACCTGAATGAACCGGACTCACACACGCCCAAAGCGACTTCGGATTTGAATGCTTTTTTCAGTGGGTAAATGTAGCAATAATTCTCGAGCTGTGCAAGCTGGCGGAGAAAAAACAACGGGGCTTGTGTAGTCACAACATGCAACAGAGGATTGCATCAAGGATAATGAGGATTTGTTTGACTATGCTGACAGGATAGGCTGATGTCAATGTTCTTGGCAGGAATCCGGCAGCGAGAGCGGTGATCGCTGACAGTGAAGAGTCCCGAAAGTATTTGCAGGATGCCGGCATCGATGATGCGGAGATAGCAGATACGTCCTTTTTTGATAAACACAAGAATGATGGACTTAAAACATTTAGGGGATTTGATCCAACAATCGTAAAAATCATTATCTTTGCGGATGCGACACGGATATAAATAGGCCTGACAAGGAGCTTGACGAAGAAATTGTGGTAACGGTCATAGAGTAGGTAATAGAGAATGATCGTCTGACTGCATTGTATAATAAACTTGGTGATGCGGAAAAACTGGAATATAGCAAACTTATAAGTATAATAAGATATGAAACCTAAGTGGATTGATCAGGTGAAGTGGACATACGGCGGAAAGATGGCGGAAGAACTGGAAGCGGCATTTCAGGAGGATTTCATGGCGATCGAGGAAGCCAAGTCGAAAGCCGCGAAACGACAACAAGCTTTGACGGATCAGAGCGAGGATCAGATAGACCAGAAGAGTCCGTATCAGGGAAACCGGGCCGTACATGACGAGATATCCGATTCAAAGTAGGCCGTAATACAGGATCGGAGGATTCAATCCATTTCTGTGACGGTGGCACGGGATTGGCGGAAGCTATCACCAAGATGAAGGTAGTGGCAGAGGCAGCCATCGGTGCGGAATCGCAGTCGAAGCGCGAGGCGATGAGGGCTATCGGAGGGAATCTGGGTAAGCTGCGTCAGGCGATGTCGCGTCAGTGTAAACGCGGCATCGAGGTCGCTTTTTGCTGTTAGAGTTGTCAGTGTCATTTTTATTTGTTATTTTTGCTATATATTGATAATGACATTCTTCATAAGAATCGATTCAAGCATAAATGGCACCATTAATTTCCATCATAACAGTCACGTACAACGCTCAAGCGACACTCCCTGCAACTATAGTAAGTGTTAAATCTCAGACGTTCGGTGACTATGAACATATCATTGTGGATGGGGCATCAACCGACCACACCATTGAATTAGCTCGAAATTCTTCAACCCCACAAATGTATATTGTCTCAGAACCTGATAACGGGTTGTATGATGCGATGAACAAGGGTCTTGGCCTTGCCAAGGGTAAATATCTGATTTTTTTGAATGCAGGCGACTCTTTCCATTCTTCAGAAACACTCGCCACGATTGCCAAAGCAATAGTTGATAATGACTACCCAGGCATTGTCTATGGACAGACACAGCTTGTTGATGCAACCGGTAACCGACTGTGTGATCGGCACCTTACCGCTCCCGACATCTTGACATATCAAAGTTTTGCCAATGGTATGGTGGTCTGCCATCAGGCCTTTGTTGTTCTTGCTAAAATCGCTCCATTGTATAATCTTAAATTTAAATATTCTGCAGATTATGATTGGTGTATCCAATGTTTGCAGCACTCCAGACAGAATGTATATATTCCGCAGATCACCATTGACTATCTCAGTGAGGGGGTAACCACCGCCAATCATCGGGCTTCATTGATCGAGCGGTTCCGAATAATGAGTTATTACTATGGAACCACGCGGACT
>OFFC01000789.1_pt1 | contig 19623 bp, 16 predicted proteins | sample 1521271 | NCBI WGS metagenome assembly OFFC01 (sample SAMEA3504123, study PRJEB24116) | mouse gut metagenome | biome: mouse gut; feature: mouse-associated habitat; material: faeces | place: Denmark | collected 2011 | reverse complement strand
AAATATGCCACTTCACACAAAAATAATATAGGTATCTGCTGGACTTCTGATAGTGTTTACAGTAGCAAATACCTATATATTCAATGGTTTACAGTCTATGGTGTGGTGTGTTCCTAAAGGTACAGACTATTTTTGTTTATGGTGGAATAGTGCATTTTTAGTACAGATTTTCTACAAGCTGCCTTTCAAGTGATAATGCGTCTTTTTGACGTTCTAGCTCATTTATGGCTCTGTTGTTGTGTGTTACATGAGCTATGTTTAATTCATGGTTTATTTGCTTTTCACGTTCATCAAGTTCAATTTTTTTAATGGTCTTTTCTAGCATATCTTTATATCCTGCCATATGTACCCCCTAACATTTACTGTAATCCAATTTGACGGATTTTGTATTGTCTAGCCACTGTTGCAATGCCGATTCTGTTACTCTGTACTCTCTGCCGATCTTGCATGATGGGAAGCCTTTGGTTCGCATTAGTGCTTTAGCTTGTCTTTCGCCTATTTTTAATATATTCTGTAAATCTTCTGAAGTTAATATATTCATGGTTTTATGTCCTTTCTGTATGAATTGATTATCTTTTACCACTGTTTATATCAGTGATAATCTTTTTATAAATTTCTGCCAGTTCCTTTTTACTGTAATCCTGATCTAAAGGCGCATACTTTGTAAATTCAATCGTGTTACTGGTGACTCTCCTACTCTCCATATCTTCTATCTCCTTTTTCTCCTGCTCTCTTTTCATGATAATCAATCCTTTATATGGTGGGGTACGTTTTGTACCCCTGTTTTAAAAGTGTACGTTTAATTACTTAGTGCTTGTGCTTCATTTATTAGGTCAAGTGCTTTTTTCAGCTTGCCTTTGCTCTGTTCCTGAATATCATTAGATTTATTTTTACTACTACTCTTTTTTACCTTTATAACGGTATCTCTAATCATATCATTTATAACTCTGTTCCTACAAGCATCCGTGACGGCTCCATATACTTCTTGTAGGCTCTCCATATTATCAGGATCAATAACTATGCTCTGCGGTGTGCCGGGGTTTACTTCAACACTCCTAAAATCTAATATGGCTTGCCTTAGTGTTATGAATTTATCAATTTCCCCAGGTTCAAACTGGATTCTATTCATTGATAAATCTATCAGATTCAATAATAGCTCTGCAGCCCTCTTTACTTCTGTAAGATTCCGTTTTAATTCGCTGTTAGCGTCCTGTTCGTCCATATATCCAAATGCTTTCATATTTGCTATCATATTGTTTAATCTCCTATATATTTTTGGTGTGGAACGTGCCTTTTACTGACACGCTCCGAATATTCAGTTGTATTATTTATTCCAGTCTGATAATTCCATCTTCCAATTTACCATTGCATTGTATAACGCTCTGGGGATTCTATCATGGTATAAATCGGCTTTCGCTAATATCAATGCTTCTTTGTGGCGCATGAATACTTCTTTTGCTTCTTCTTCTGTGTCAAATACATCTATATACATATCAAAAAGTTTTGTTTCCGCGGATCTGCTTTCTTCCCCCGGCAATGCTTTCCGGATAGTGCATTTAACATTTCCGCTGTCATAAACTCTCGATATTACTGCATATCTTGTAACATCTTCTTCAAGGCATTTCTTTGATATGTCCTTGTATAACGCTTTAAAGCCGTCAATGCCATGTGTCCGGTAAAAATAAACAACGGAACTTTTGTCAGGAAAAAAATTCTCCATTTCCATGTAACAATGTTCAATTATTTTGTAATCTTCCACACTGACTTCAAAATGTAACATTTCTTCAAACTCTGATTTCATCATATCCTTTTACCTACCCTTTTTTTCTTATTTTGAAGGGGGAATCAAATCCCCCTTGGATTTAATTTAAAAATTCTGCATATTGATCAATTCGTGGATGCATATTGAACGGGTTTCTTCCGTTATGTAATTAAGTGTTGTAAGACCCCAAAGAAAACCGATCATATTTTCATATAATCTATCAAGAGATTTGTAAGCATCACTAAATATATAAGTTTGACCGCTATGTGCAAGATTTGCACATTTCTCACAATTCGTTTCATACTGTGAATACCAATCAGCAAATACCGCGATATTGATTCCTTCTTCACACATACCTTTGATTAATGTTTTCATTTTTGTCATATTCTCTTACCTTACCCTTTCTTGTTACATATAAAAACAACCTTTAAAATGTTCTATAAGGTATTGCTTAATCCTTATAAATTCATTTTAAAGGTTGCGGACAGAGGATTTGGGTAGGAAATCTGTTGACTTATAAGGAAGGCAAAAAAGTCCTGATCGGCGCTTATGACCGCAAAGTCGTGATAGATGATGCCGTGCGGGAGGCAATCAGTAAGAACGAAAGCTTTGAGCTGAGCGAAGACGAAAACTATTTGATTGCGGTAAAACCCGGTCGGCTTAAGCTGACGTTGAGGGACGCTTATGTCGGAGAGGACCAAACGGCAGAGGTGACATTGAATGCGACGGCTTTGGAACCGATTAAGAACCTGAAAGTGACAAATGTGACGGATAACTATTTCAATATTGAATTTACACATTCGCTCACTTCGTCACCGATTGGTAAAGACGGCCAGCATTATAGTGAATATTACGGAGGTTTAGGATTCCGCATCAAAGTAACGGATGCGAGAGGAACTTTACTCAGAAGCGAATATGTGAGTGCGGAAGATCTAAGCAGCGATGACGGCACGAATAAGTATATGTACGACATGGCCGGACTTACTAAGAAATCCAAGTATAACGTAACAGTAACGGCAGAATTTAGAAAAGAGGCGTCTAAAGAAACGAAGAAACCAGTTAAGACCACACTGCTTCCCGCAAGTTATATCGTTTTGGATAAAGATGATATGAATGAAGGGATTGGTGTGTATGTGCATGGTGAGAGTAACACAATTAACAGGGCGAAATTTTATACCGGAAATTCTTATAGTCTGAAAGTAGGCGGCCCTAACTTTAATCCGGGTGCAAAAGTGGCTATGACGGATACGCTGATATGGACCAGTTCAAACTCCAAAGTCGCTACGGTAAAGGCAAATAGAGGAAGTTATTCTGCATCCTTGAAAGCGGCAGGCCAAGGCAGTACGGTAATTGAGTTGAGATCGAAAATTACCAAAGCAGTCATTGCAAGATATATGATAGAAGTAAAACCGATAGGAAATGCTTATTTTTATCCCGATTCCCCTATATTCTACGGTGATGATGAAAAGTTGGAAATTGCCGGTTATTCCGTTTACGAGATTATGGGATACGCATTCAGAAACGGTTCGGCGCCTATCAATTAATGGTAAACGGATTGTTTAGGGGCAATGGATGGAAACTGGATAGTGACGACAGCGTAAGATAATGATTCTTAAATAATGATTTTTAAAAGGGGCATTCCGCAAGTGATGTATGGCTTGCGGAAATGTCACTGGAGCATCTTATGAAAAAACTGCAGATATCGCAGGAAAAGCAGAGAAAAATATAAAATCAGGAGGTATAGGTTATGGGAAGACTTGACAACAAAGTAGCGGTAATCACGGGAGGCAATTCCGGAATCGGAGCCTGTGCGGCAGAGCTTTTTGCCAAAGAGGGCGCGAAGGTAGTTATTTCCGCCAGAAGGGTAGAGCAGTTAGAGGCGGTAGCGGAAAAGATCAAGGCGGCAGGCGGCGAGGCATTGGCAGTTCCCTGCGACATATCCGATCAGGAACAGTGCAAAAATGTAGTCGCCAAAGCAGTAGAGGCGTTCGGTACGGTAGATATTTTAGTCAATAATGCAGGCGTGGTAGACAGCGGCATTGAAGCCATTGAAAAAGTGACGGACCAGACCATTGATACGCTTATTGACATTAATACAAAAGGGACGCTATACATGACAAGAGAAGCATCAAAGATCATGATAGAGAAAAAGTCGGGATCTATCGTCAATGTTTCCAGTGTGGCGGGTTATACCGGAGGGGGCGGAGTCGCTTATGTAGCAAGCAAGGCGGCAGTGAACGGTATGACAAAAAATATCGCGATGCGGTGCGCCAGTGCGAATGTGCGCTGTAATGCCCTCTGCCCGGGCAGCGTGGTAACGCCGATGACGATGGGGATGAAAAAAGAAAATCTGGATCCGGATATGATGGGGGCAATGGCGAAACATGCGGATCTGTCGCTTCCGGTCTGTATGCCGGAAGAAGTTGCCAACGCAATTTTGTTCCTTGCAAGCGATGAAGCTTCCGCCATCACCGGTCAGGTTATCGTAATCGATCATGGTGCTGACCTGTAATACGAAAGACACAATCATTTCTATAGGGCGGACTATTACTAATTTTTTAATAAAAACGAGAAGAAATATCGGTTTCTTCTCGTTTTTATGCTATAATGGGAATAAAGTACGGATAGGGATCACTGGCAAAAGGAGCGGCGGAATGAACGAAGTTATTTTGGTTGTAGATGACGACAGTGCAAATTTGATGGTAGCGCAGAAAATTCTGGGGAAAGAATACCGCATAGCGGCGGCAAATTCCGGTATGGCTGCATTTAAATATTTGGAAAAGAATAAACCGGGGCTGATCTTATTGGATATCAATATGCCGGAGATGGACGGTTTTGAAACGATTGCAAAACTAAAAAAAGAGGAGGCTTACGCTTCGATTCCGGTCATTTTTTTAACAGCGGATAAAGGCGTGGAAACGGAAACAAAATGTTTTCAGGCGGGGGCGGTGGATTTCGTCGGGAAGCCTTTCGTGCCGGACGTGCTGTTAAGCAGAGTGAGACGGACATTGGAGCTTGAAAGATACCGCAGTAATTTGGAGATCTTAGTAGAAGAACAGGCAAAGCTGCTTGCGGAAAAGACGAACCGTCTCAATGAAGTGCAGGAGCATATCATTGTGGGAATGGCAAATCTGATCGAGAGCAGGGACGGCAGTACGGGAAAGCATGTAAAAAATACCCAGACTTATGTAAAGCTTATTGTGAATGAACTGCATAAAAAGGGACTCTATCAGGATATCTTAGATGAAGAATATATGCAGAATACTTGTAAAGCGGCGCCTCTTCATGATATAGGAAAGATCAAGATACCGGACGGCATATTACAAAAACCCGGAAAACTGACCGACGAAGAATTTACTTTCATGAAGAAGCATACGGACTACAGCGCAGGGATCATCAAAGACATCATAGGCGATCTGGAAGACGCCCATTATGTGGAGATCGTCAGCAATATTGCAATGTGCCATCATGAAAGATGGGACGGTAAAGGGTATCCGAAGGGACTGAAGGGAGAGGAGATCCCGCTATGCGCAAGGATCATGGCGGTAGCGGACGTATTCGACGCTTTATATGAAGAACGTTGTTATAAACCTCCGATGCGCCCGTTGCAGAAGGTGCTGGATATCCTGGAGGAAGGAAAGGGCACGCAGTTTGACGCGGCGATCGTAGACGTTTTTATCGGCATGAAACCGATACTGGAAAAACTTCTTGAGGAGTAGAAAGCTCATGGAAAAGAAAACTTATCATATTGAGAATGCAAAACAGAAAGAACGGGTCGTTTTGCTGATCTACAGCATCTATACTATAGGAATGACAGTCGTGTCCTTTTTGCTTGGGTGGAGCCGTTTGGTGCCGCAGATCGTTATCACGGGAATGCTGGTCAGTTGGTTCATACATATAAAGCAATATAAGGGCTATCGTTTTCGTGCTTTTTTTACTTCCTGTATGGCGTGGATGAATTTTACCATCTATGGGATCTTCTCCGAAGATCTGTTTGGGATTCTGTCAACTATGTGCGCCATGATCATATTGCTTGGCATTTACTGCATTTATGAGACTGTGTATATTGCCGTAGCCATTTCTTTGTTTCTATTGCTATATCATGGATTTTACCTGTCAGATATTTCCATTTCCCTGTCAAAAGACGGAACCAGATTAATATTGCAGATCTTATCCGTTTTTGTGGCGGAATACATTACCTATTATTTGGTGAAGCAGCAGGAGGAGAGTAATAAAAAGCTGCTCGATACAATAGAGGATCTGAAAAGGGCGGAACGGAGCAAGAACGATTTCATGGCGAATGTGTCCCACGAAATAAGGACTCCTATCAATACCATATGCGGTATCAGCGAAATGGTAATGCGCGACGAGCTGGACGATACCATACGCAGGGATATTTTCGATATACAGGCAGCGGGCAGGAATCTGTTGTCCGTAGTTACCGATATTCTGGATTTTTCGGAGCTGGAATCAGGTAAAATGGAACTGGTGGAGGAGCCTTATAATATTACCTCTACGGTCAATGATATTATGAATATGGCGATTGCTAAGAACAGCGAAAAGAATTTAGAGATGATTGTAGATTGCGACGCTTCTATTCCAAACAGTCTTTTGGGAGACGAGCAGAAGATACGCCGTATCATTATGAATATCGTGGATAACGCCATTAAATTTACAAAAGAGGGCGGTATCGTTATTGTAGTGTCTTCGAGAAAGGAAGAATACGGCATCAATCTGTCGGTTACGGTGAAAGATACGGGAATCGGCATGAATGCGGAAAACATTGAAAATCTGTTTACCAGTTTTAATCAGGTAGATACGAAGAGGAACCGGCAGGAAGGCGGCATTGGGCTGGGGCTTGCTATCGTACAGGCGATCGTGGCAAAAATGGGAGGTTTTATTACGGTACGGAGCGCGCCGGATAAGGGCAGCGAAATCCAGTTTGTGATCCCGCAGAAGGTGCTGGATAAGGCGCCGATCGTTTCCGTGAAAAATCCGGAGACGATCCGTGTGGCAGGGTACATTGATATGGAGAAATATAACTATTCCCTGATCAGGGACGGGTATGCCGCCAGCATCCAGCATATGGTGGAGCAACTGGGGTTTTATTACCGTCACTGCAAAAATCTGATGGAATTAAAAAGGCGTGTGGAGAAGGAAAAATTTACCCATGTGTTTGTAAGCTTTGACGAGTATTTGGAAGATAAAGCGTATTTTGAAGAATTGTCCGAACATGTAAAGGTAATCGTAGTGCAGGGGCGGGACAACGAAGAAGATCTGGGAGGCAGGATACTTCACGTCTACAAACCGTTTTATGTATTGTCGGTGGCGTCTGTGCTGAACGGAGAGCATATCATACAAAGCATGGACGGCAGCCATTATCAGAACAGAAGGTTTATTGCGCCTAAAGCAAATGTGCTTGTCGTAGACGACAATATCATGAACCTTAGAGTAGTGGAAGGGCTTTTAAGGCCGTATCAGATCAAAGTATTTGTGGCGGGCAGCGGAAAAGAGGCGCTTACCAAAATAGAAAGCATGGAATTTGATTTTGTGTTCATGGATCATATGATGCCGGAGATGGATGGGGTGGAAACCCTTCACCGCATCAGGCAGAAACCCGGGCAGTATTTTAAAAACGTGCCTGTTATCGCCCTGACGGCAAACGCCATTGGCGGCGCAAGAGAGATGTTTTTGTCGGAAGGCTTTTCGGATTTTGTGGCGAAGCCTATCGAAACCTCGGTGCTGGAAAGGGTATTGCGGCGGCACATTCCGGAACATAAGATCATAAAGATCGAAGAGGCGCCGGAACAGGCTGCAGAATATACGCAGGGCATTGACAAGGCGTATTCACCGCCCTCCCGTGAAGAAGACAAGACAATACGGATGGAGGGGATCGACGTATCCATGGGACTTGGATTCAGCGGCGGCGATATGAAGGACTACATAGAAATCGTACAAGTCTATTATACAAGCGGCCTGATAAAATTCAAAGAGATTCGGAAGGCTTATGACAAGCGGGATTGGAAAAATTATTCCATTCAGGTACATTCTTTAAAGAGTATGTCGATGGGTATCGGCGCAGCCGGACTTTCCGATATGGCAAAGGAATTGGAAGCGGCGGGCAAGGCGGAAAGAGAAGACTATATCTTTAAACACAATGAAGAGATGTTGGAAGAATATGAAAAGATCCTCGGTGTGATCGGACGTAACCGGATCATCTTTCCGGAGGGGACGCCGGATGAGGAAAAAGCGGAGCAGCTTCTGACCGGTCAAAAGCAGGCGCTCGGGGAAGGAACCGATACCTTCATGCCCGGGACAGCTTCAACATCAGAACCAGCTGCAATGTCAGGGCCGTCTTCAATGGCAGAACCATTAAAAATGGCAGGATCATTGAAAACGACAGAGCCATTAAAAATGGCTTCGGGGCTGCCGGAAATATCAAAAGAACAGTTTTTACAGGAAACGGAAAAGCTGCAGGAACAGTTGGAGACTTTTGAACTGGAAGGGATAGAAGCGGTATTAGGAGAGCTTTTACAATATCAATATGAAGGAACGGCACTGAAGGAATTGCTTGGAAACGTGAAAGCAAAGGCAGATGCCTTTGACTTTATGGGAGCCGGAGAGGAATTGGAAACGGTCAAAGCGAAACTGATTTAACCGGCAGGGAAGGGAAAGGCATACGATGCCGGTTTCGGAAGAGGCCGTAGAACAGGCAAGAATGGGGGATAATGATGTTTGATAAAAAAGTGATCGGAGATTGGATGGAAAAATTATATGGAGGAGTTACCGGCATCAGGGAGAAACTTTTCCGCATCATTCTTTCGCTGGGACTTGTAATAGCTACCACCGCTGTAATTGCAAGTTTTTTCGTCCGTTCGCCGCTGATTGTTTTTATTCCTCTTATATTGATCGATTTTGCGATTGGATTGGGACTTTATATCACTTGTAAGCATCACAAAATGAACTTGGCGGCATTTGTGATGGGAGTGCTCATCAATGTATGCCTGTTTCCGATCATGTTTTTTGTGAGCGGCGGGATCGAAAGCGGCGCGACCGTTTGGTTCGTGCTGGGGATCGTATATGTGTTTCTTTTATTTTCGGGAAAATATTTGTATATTATGCTGGTATTGACCTGTCTGGCCGATCTTATTACTTATTGCCTTGCCCATCTGCATCCGGAATGGATCATTCCGATGAAGGATATGACAGCCGTTTTTACGGATTCCTTTCAGGCTGTCGTTATGGTTGGCTTTACAAGCGGCGTTATTTTTAAATTTTACGATAAACTGTATGAAAAGGAGCGGGAGATCACCAAGCGGCAAAAGGAAGAGGTTGAGCGGATCAATCAGTCGAAAAGCGCATTTTTTGCCAATATGAGTCATGAGATCCGGACGCCCATCAATACCATCATCGGTTTAAATGAAATGATATTACGGGAAGATAATATTTCGGAAGAGATTGCGGAAAATGCGGTGAATATCCAAAATGCCAGCAGAATGCTGCTCGCGCTGATCAATGACATTTTGGATCTGTCGAAGCTGGAATCGGGAAAAATGGAGATCGTACCTGTCCAGTATGAAACGGGAGCCATGTTTAGTGATCTGGTAAATATCATATGGATCAGGGCGCATGAAAAAAATTTGGAGTTTAAATTGGACATAGACGGCAATATTCCTTCCATGCTTTATGGGGATGAGGTACGCTTAAGGCAGGTAGTGACGAATATTTTAACGAATGCGGTAAAATATACGGAGCGCGGTTCCGTAACGCTGTCTGCAAAAAGCGAACGGATCAACAGCAATACGATACGCTTAAGGATTGCCGTGGAAGATACGGGAATCGGGATCAAAAAAGAGAGCCTGAACGAGTTATTTGCATCCTTTAAAAGGGTGGATCAGGCCAAAAACCGTAATATTGAAGGAACCGGGCTGGGGTTGTCCATTTCCAAACAGTTGATCGAAATGATGGGCGGACAAATCACAGTGGACAGCATTTATCAGGCGGGTTCTGTTTTTACCATTACGGTAGAGCAGCAGATCGTAAATTCCAATCCTGTCGGCTCCCTGAATTTTATGGCCAAGAAGAAGCTGTATAACAGAGACAAGTATAAGCAGAGTTTTGAGGCGCCGGATGCCAGAGTGCTTATTGTGGATGATAATGAAATGAATCTGATGGTTGCCTGCAAGCTTCTCCGGGCGACGAAAGTTCAAATTGACACGGCAAAGAGCGGAAAGGAATGTCTGGAGAAGACGAGAAGCAGATCCTATCACGTTATTTTTATGGATCATATGATGCCTAAAATGGACGGGGAAGAGGCGCTGCACGAAGTACGCAGGCAGGAAAACGGCCGATGCAAAGAAACACCCGTCATCGCGCTGACTGCCAATGTTATGACGGGGGCGGAGCAGATCTATCAGGATAAAGGGTTTGAGGGATATCTTGCGAAACCCATCAACGGCCCGTTATTTGAAGCGACTTTGTTAAAATATCTGCCGGAAGAATTGATTGAATATAATGTGGAAGAGGATGAGGACGAAAGTGCGGACGATGCCATTCAGATCATTTCCATGGAACGGAAAAGAAAGGTCAGGGTGACGACGGACTGCGTCTGCGATTTGCCGAAAGAGTGGATGGAACGCTTTGATATTAAAAATATGTATTATTATGTATATACGAAAGAGGGGCGTTTTTGCGACGTATCGGAGATTTCGTCGGATAATCTGCTGAAGTATTTGGAAAATGAGGAGAATACGGCGCGTTCCGCGTCCGCTTCTGTGGAAGAATATGAGAGCTTTTTTGCGGAGGCTTTGAGAGACTCCGAAAAAGTCATCCATATTTCCATGGCGTCCCGTTCCAGCGAGGGATATGAAAAGGCGTCCATGGCTGCGGATGGATTTGACAACGTTACTGTAGTGGATTCCGGGCATTTGTCCAGCGGCATGGGGATCATGGTATTGCATGCGGCAAAGATGGCGCAGGACGGGCATAGTGTGGAAGAGATCTGCAGCGAGCTGAACGAGTTGAAAGACAGGGTCTCTACTACTTTTATTCTTTCCACGCCGGATAATCTGTATCGGAACGGAAGGATGAGCAAGGGGGTAAGGAATCTGTGCCGTGCATTGAATCTGCATCCGGTGCTGCATCTTTCACAGAGCAAGATCAAACTTCAGGAAATTATTATAGGAAAAAGAGAGAAAGCATATAAAAAATATATTAAAGAGCAATTGCAGGATAAAAAGAAGGTGGATCAGAGTATTTTATTCCTTACTTACGCCGGATGTTCCGTAAAGCAGTTGAAGGAGATACAAAAGGAGATCAATAAGTATTCTAACTTTGAATATATACAATTACAGAAGGCATCTGCGACTATTTCCAGTAACTGTGGAATCGGTGCGTTCGGTCTTCTGTTCCTGAAGACAAAGAAGTGATTTTATTGCAAAAAAAAGCTCTTTCATACCATTTAACTTTAGTATAGCAGGAATATGCCGACATACATAGTAAGCGGAAAAACAAAGTGTTTCATAGCGTTGTGAATCAGCGCGCTGTGAAGAGCGGGCAGACAAAAGTACGGGGAGGAGGGTGACCGCCTGTATGTCGATAACGATCAACCATTTTTCATTTACACGAAACCGTCAGATGAATGTAAACAACGGATTGAAAAGTACGAAGGAAAAAATAGCGCGGCAGGAGAAGTGCGAGAATCAGGTTAAGTTTTGGGAAAACCAAAAGCAGAATCTTAAAAATTGGGAAGGTAGTACATTAGAAGATATTGCAAGGAAACTGGAAATGTTTCATTCCTATGAAGACCAGATCGACGCCGTGAAAGCAGCCTATAACAACGAACAGATGTGGCATATGATGGATGAAGCCAAAGAACGTGCCGAAAAGTTAGCGGAGCATCTTGAGGAGACCGCGCCGAAGACGCCGGAAGAAAGAAAAGAAGATCTTGTGGAAGAAGCTTTGGGAACCGACGAAAACAAAGGAATGCTGTCAGAGATTTTAGACGGCATGGAAGAAGTTGTAGAAGATTTGGAAAGCTTAGAAAACTTAGAGAATTTAGAAGAGCCAGACGAGCTGGAAGACTTGGCGCAGTTAGAACGGATAGAGGAGACAGCCGGGCAGTTACAGCAGGAAACGGCACAGGCATATGAACCGAAAGTATACAAGCGGTTCGACATGCGTATTTAACAGATGGCATCCGGAAATTATTTTGTGTGTTGTACGATCGTGAAATATAAAATTTCACGAGCCTGATTCATCTGCCTGCTAAAGCAGGCAGATGAGAGTTAATATGGAAAATATTTGATTGAAATAAAAAAGACTGCCATACTTGATCGCGAGTATAGGATCGTGATCAGGTATGGCAGTCTTTTTTCTTTATTTTATGACATTTGAGTTTTAAGAGCCGCTTCGATAAATCCCTTAAACAGAGGATGAGGTCTGTTGGGTCTGGATTTTAACTCAGGATGAGCCTGTGTAGCGATAAAAAACGGATGCCCGGAAAGTTCGCACATTTCAACAATACGCCCGTCCGGTGAAAGGCCGGATAATTTCATTCCCTTTTCCGTTAGTACGGCACGATAATCATTGTTTACTTCATAGCGGTGTCTGTGCCTTTCGTGGATCGTATCTTCACCATATAAAGCAAAGGCTTTCGAAGTCTTGTCAAGCACGCAGGGATAAGAACCAAGCCTTAATGTGCCGCCGATATCTTCTACGCCGTTTTGGTCGGGCATAAGGGCAATCACCGGATGGGTGGTGCTTGGATCCAGTTCAATGCTGTGCGCATCATTAAAGCCGGCCACATTTCTGGCAAATTCCACAATAGAGAGCTGCATACCGAGACAAAGACCCAAAAATGGTATCTCATGAGTCCTTGCATAAGTGATGGCTTTGATCTTTCCTTCAATTCCACGGTCGCCGAAACCGCCGGGTACGAGAATGCCGTCCGCATCCTTTAAAAGCTCGTCCACGTTTTCGTCGGTAACGGTTTCCGAATCGATCCATTTGATATTTACGGTAGCTTTATTGGAAATGCCGCCGTGCTTTAATGCTTCTACAACGCTGATGTAGGCGTCATGGAGCTGGATATATTTTCCCACAAGGGCAATGTTGACTTCTTTATCAGGAGTCCTCAATGCGTCCACCATGGATTCCCAATCCGCCAGATCCGGCTGCGGGCAGTCTAAGTGCAGGCATTCGCAGGCAACCTGAGCAAGATGCTCTTTTTCCATGGCAAGGGGCGCTTCGTATAAATATTCCACATCGAGATTTTGCAGTACATGATTGTTGGGAACATTACAAAACAGCGCAATCTTGTCTTTCAGGTTTTGCGGCAGTTCATATTCACTGCGGCATACGATGATATCCGGCTGGATCCCCATTCCCTGCAGTTCTTTTACGCTGGCCTGTGTCGGCTTGGTCTTCATTTCCTGTGACGCGCGTAGGTAGGGAATCAGGGTTACATGGATTAAAATGGCGTTCTCCCTGCCTACTTCATGCTGAAACTGGCGTATGGATTCTAAAAACGGCTGGCTTTCAATGTCTCCAACGGTTCCGCCCACTTCGATAATGGCAATTCGGGTATCTTCATCCGTAAAATTACGGTAAAACCGGCTTTTGATCTCGTTAGTGATGTGGGGAATGACTTGAACGGTTCCTCCGCCATAGTCGCCCCTGCGCTCTTTCTGCAGTACGGACCAATAGATCTTGCCGGTAGTTACATTAGAATTTTTATCCAGACTTTCATCAATGAACCGCTCATAGTGGCCTAAGTCTAAATCCGTCTCGGCGCCGTCGTCGGTAACGAATACCTCGCCATGCTGTATCGGATTCATAGTTCCGGGATCGATATTGATATAAGGATCAAATTTCTGCATGGTCACCTTGTAGCCCCTTGCTTTAAGAAGCCTTCCTAAAGATGCGGCTGTAATACCTTTTCCGAGGCCCGATACGACGCCGCCTGTTACGAATACATATTTTACTGCCATTTTTTCCTCATTTCCGCACGATTGTGCTAAAGTTTCTCTTGTATAAAAATGCTTTTCTTTTTTCGTTTCTTAAGATTTGCATATGCTAACTTTTGTCTGCCCACTGTAGTGAGCCTATTCAAGTATTATACAATGTACGAAATTTAAAATCTACTTAAAAAAGAAAAAATGTAAAATAATAAAATGTAAAATAAAGTGATAGGTGCGCAAGGCTTGCAGCAGTCGTTTTATATGCGGTTAGAAAGGTGAAAGCAGTCATCTTTTACTTGAAATATCCTATTACAAATGCTATCATTTTTTAAAAGCATACATTCTTAAATCATAGGTGGAAAACCTTCTAAAAATACAATCTGATTCATTTCAAAAATCTATGCTTTTATCCAATCAAACAAAAAGCAGGAGGTTTTTGAAAAGCCTCCTGAGAACGGGAGGAATTAAATAATGGAAAAAGATCTTCAGAAAAAAAGTTACTTTTCTGACGAAAAAAGATTTGCGGATCTGATCAATGGAATTGTGGGGGCAGGCAAAACGATTGTCACTTCGTCCGATTTGACTGATATGGATTCGCAGACAGGGACTGCAGGGATACAAACTGCTGAAAGAAAAACGAGAAAACGGTATCCGGGTTATAGAGATTTAGTCAAAAAGGCAGCTTTCGGAGTGAATTTTATGGTAATAGGGGTTGAAAATCAGGAAAAGGTTCATTTTTTAATGCCTTTACGGTGTATGGCATATGATGCGGATGAGTACAAACGTCAGGCATCTAAAATACGGAAAAGGGTAAGGCGGCAGAAAGAAATTTCATCGGCGGAATTTTTATCCGGTTTTACAAAAAGGGACAAGCTGAAACCATGCGTTACCATAGTATTATATTATGGGGAAGAATGGGAAGGTGAAAAGGATCTTTACGATTTATTGGATCTGACTGATATACCGGCTGAAATTTGCAGATTGATCAATCATTATTATGTGCATATTTGTGAAGTGCGGAAATTTGAAAATACAGAAGTGTTTCGGACGGATTTACGACAGGTCTTTGATTTTATCCGCTATTCTGAAGATGAAGAAAAACTTTATGAACTTGTTACAAAAGATCCGGTCTATAAAGAACTGGAAGAGGACGCTTATGATATGTTAGCGGAATATACCAATAGCAGCGAATTGATAGGGATTCGGAACGGGGTTAGGAAAGGAGAGAAAAGCGATATGTGCAGGGCGATCACGAAACTGATAGAAAATGGAGAAAAACGAGGGATAGAACAAGGAATAGAACAAGGAATAGAACAAGGGATTCGGGCACTGGTTGAGACGAGTATGGAATTTGGATGCACGAAACAGGAGACATTGGAGCGTATCAGGGAAAAACTGGGGTTACCACAAGAAAAAGGAGAAGAATATATAGAAAAATACTGGCATGAATCGTCTGTTGATTCCCGTACACCTGCTTTACAGAGGTAGCGGTCCGCTTTTAAAAATTTTTAACATGGAAACAAGACTCCGGCGTCTGAAGATGCCGGAGTTTGCGTTAAAGGAATCTTTTTTGTAAATTATTTTACAAATCTTTAATAGTTGTGTACGGAATTTCACAAATACGTTATTGATTAATGGAGAACCTATCCTTATAATAGAAGAGACAATTTGATAAAATTTTGATATAGATATGCATTGCAAAAGAAATGGAGACTTTAATGGACAATAACAATGTAAATAATTATAACAACGGGAACGGTTATAATAACGGCAATGGAAACGGGAGTCCGAATGGGAACGGAAACGGCGGATCAGGGGATAACGGTCAGGGGCCGAAGCGGCAGAACGTACTGCTTTTTTTGGCGGCGTCTCTGATCACCCTTTTAATGATGAGCTATTTTATGCGCCTTATGGCGGGCGGAACAGAAAGGGAAATTTCTTATAATGAATTTATCAGTATGGTAGAAAAAGGTGAAGTGAAAAGCGTTAAGATCACGCCGGATCAGATCACCATCTATCCTGTGAAAAAGGTCAGTGGGAACAGCATATACGGATCACCGTCCATTACTTATTATACAGGCAAGGTAGAAGAGGATGAAACGTTGGCAAAGCGCCTAATGGATCATAATGTGGAGGTCAGCGGCGAGGTGAAGGATAATTCAGGGCTGCTGCTGTCGATCATCCTGACTTATGTGCTGCCACTGGTACTGGTCTGGGGACTGTTAAGCCTTTTGATGCGGAGAGTATCTAAAGGCGGAGGACCTATGGGAGTAGGGAAATCCAATGCCAAAGTATATGTACAGAAAGAAACGGGCATTACCTTTAAGGATGTGGCAGGAGAGGACGAAGCGAAAGAATCTTTGCAGGAAGTTGTGGATTTCCTGCACAATCCGGGAAGGTACAGTCAGATCGGCGCGAAGCTCCCGAAAGGCGCTCTGCTTGTAGGGCCTCCCGGCACAGGAAAAACGCTGCTTGCCAAAGCGGTTGCGGGAGAAGCGGGAGTTCCTTTCTTTTCCCTTGCAGGTTCGGATTTTATCGAGCTCTATGTAGGCGTAGGCGCGTCCCGTGTAAGGGACCTGTTTAAAGAAGCGAGTAAAAATGCGCCCTGTATCATTTTTATAGATGAGATCGATGCCATTGGGCGGAGCAGGGATTCTAAATACGGCGGAGGAAATGAAGAGCGGGAACAGACATTGAACCAGCTTCTTTCGGAAATGGACGGCTTTGATACTTCCAAAGGTATTTTGATTTTGGGCGCCACAAACCGCCCGGAGATCTTGGATAAAGCGTTACTCCGCCCCGGCCGTTTTGACAGGAGGATCATTGTAGATAAGCCGGATTTAAAAGGCCGTGTGGAGATTTTAAAAGTACATGCCAAGGACGTACTTATGGATGACAGCGTGGATCTGGATGCTATTGCCCTTGCAACGAGCGGCGCGGTAGGATCGGATCTGGCCAATATGATCAACGAAGCCGCTATCAATGCGGTTAAGATGGGAAGAAGCTGCGTCTGTCAAAAAGATCTGTTTGACGCGGTAGAGCAGGTTCTTGTAGGAAAAGAGAAAAAAGACCGTATCATGAGCAAAGAGGAGAGAAAGATCGTCTCCTATCATGAGGTTGGCCATGCGTTGGTCAGCGCGCTTCAGAAAAATTCCGAGCCCGTACAGAAGATCACTATAGTGCCTAGGACAATGGGAGCGCTCGGTTATGTCATGCATGTGCCGGAAGAAGAAAAATACTTAAATACCGAGGCGGAGCTGAGAGATATGCTGGTGGGGCTTTTAGGCGGCCGTGCCGCCGAGGAGCTTGTTTTTGATACGGTTACGACCGGAGCTTCTAATGATATTGAAAAGGCTACGGGTATTGCACGCTCTATGGTCACGCAGTATGGTATGAGCAAGAAATTTGGCCTAATGGGACTGGCAACGGTAGAAAGTAAGTATCTGGACGGAAGAGCATCTATGAACTGCAGCGATGTGACGGCGGCGGATGTGGATTCGGAGGTTATGGCTCTTTTGAAAGAGAGCTATGAAAAGGCGAAAGAACTGCTTTCCGAAAACAGGGAGGTTATGGATAAACTTGCAGAGTTTTTGATTGAAAAAGAAACGATCACCGGAAAAGAATTTATGGCGATCTTCCGCCGTGAAAAAGGACTTCCCGAACCGGAGGAAAAAGAAAAAAATGAGCATGCTGCAGATACTGACATATCTGTGGAACAACCTGCGAGCAACGATGAAAGTGCAGAAATAGGCAAAACAAACCAAATCATGCCGGAGGAGGCGAAAAAAGCAGAGACGGGCGAAAGTCAGGATCCGGTAGGCCGGAACTTTAACCAGACGGTCGACGAGCCGTTAGGCCGCTTTTCACAGGCGCCTTCCGGATTGGAACATCCGATTCATCCTGATGTGAAAGAAAAATAAGTGGTTAAAAAGATTCTATGGGTATCCATAGAATCTTTTTAACAGGGAGGATTTATGTTTAATTTTGAAGAAGAATTGAAAAAACTTCCGAAAAATCCCGGAGTCTATATCATGCGGGATGAAAATGATACGATTATTTATGTAGGGAAAGCAGTCAATCTGCACAGCAGGGTACGGTCCTATTTTCGAAAAAATATCGGAAGAGGTCCTCAGATCGACAAAATGGTAACGCTGATCGACCGTTTTGAATATATTGTGACCGATTCGGAATTAGAGGCGCTTGTATTGGAAAATAATCTGATCAAGGAACATAGCCCTAAATATAATACGCTGTTAAAAGACGATAAGACATATCCTTATATTAAAGTGACGATGGGGGAAGAATTTCCCAGAGTCCTTTTTTCCAGACAGATGAAAAAGGACAGGTCCCGGTATTTTGGTCCCTTTAACAGTGCGGGGGCAGTAAAGGACACGATAGAGCTGATTAATAAACTTTATCAGTTAAGAACCTGTAACCGAAGTCTGCCAAAGGAGATCGGGAATGACAGGCCGTGCTTGAATTATCATATCAAACAATGCCTTGCGCCGTGTCAGGGGTATCTATCCAAGGAACAGTATAGCGAACAGGTTGCAAAGGCGTTGGAATTTTTAAACGGAAAATATGACGTGATACTAAAAGAACTTGCAAAAAAAATGACAGAAGCGTCTGAAAATATGGAATTTGAAGAAGCGATCCGGTATAGGGATCTATACAACAGCGTAAAACAGGTTTCCCAAAAGCAGAAGATCACGGACAGCGATATGGAGGATAAGGACGTCATAGCGCTTGCCAAAGATGAAAATGATGCTATTGTTCAGGTATTTTTCGTAAGGGGTGGAAAACTGATTGGCAGGGAACATTTTCATATGACACATGTGTCGGGGACATCATCAGCGCAGATCCTGCTTGATTTTGTGAAACAATTTTATGCCGGAACTCCCTTTATCCCTAGGGAACTGATGCTGCAGGAGGAAATAGAAGATATTGAAATATTAGAAAAATGGCTGTCGGGAAAAAGGGGAGGCCGCGTCTATATCCGGATACCTAAGAAGGGCAGCAAGGAAAAGTTAGTGGAACTTGCGGCGCAAAATGCCAATCTGGTATTAAGTCAGGACAGGGAGAAAATAAAAAGGGAAGAAGGACGGACGATCGGAGCCGTAAAAGAGATCGCTGCCCTTCTCGGAATGGAAAGAATCGTCAGAATGGAGGCTTTTGATATTTCCAATATCAGCGGTTTTGCAAACGTCGGTTCCATGGTAGTGTTCGAACAGGGGAAAGCCAAAAGGAGCGATTATAGGAAATTTAAGATCAAATCCGTATCCGGACCGGATGATTATGCCTGCATGCGGGAAGTCTTGACGAGACGGTTTCTCCACGGCATGGAAGAGCAAAAGGAGCTGGATCAAAAGGAACTGGAAAAAGAATTCGGCAGTTTTACTAAATTTCCGGATCTTTTATTGATGGACGGGGGAAAGGGACAGGTCAACATCGCCCTTGAAGTCTTAGCAGATCTAAAGATCGATATTCCGGTATGCGGCATGGTAAAAGACGATAATCACAGAACAAGGGGATTGTATTTCCATAATGAGGAAATTCCTATTGACAGGTACAGTGAAGGGTTTAAGCTCATTACCCGCATTCAGGATGAGGCCCATAGATTTGCCATCGAGTATCACCGTTCGTTAAGAAGTAAGACACAGGTGAAATCTGTGCTGGACGACATACCAGGGGTGGGGCCTGCAAGACGTAAGGCGCTGATGCGGCAGTTTAAATCGATTGAGGAAATTAAAAATGCTTCCGTGGAGGAATTGATGGAAAGAACGGAAATTCCGAAGAATGTTGCCGAGGATATCTATGCTTTTTTCAGGATCTGACATACCAGTGTCTTGTCTCGTTGATAATTAGTCAAACCTACTTGTCTATTCGCCCATCTGCGGCGTT
>OFFC01000783.1_pt1 | contig 19793 bp, 25 predicted proteins | sample 1521271 | NCBI WGS metagenome assembly OFFC01 (sample SAMEA3504123, study PRJEB24116) | mouse gut metagenome | biome: mouse gut; feature: mouse-associated habitat; material: faeces | place: Denmark | collected 2011 | reverse complement strand
TGCCTGCCTGCCTGCCTGCCTGCCTGCCTGCCTGCCTGCCTGCCTGCCTGCCTGCAAAATGGTGGCACAAATCATAGCATTTGTCAACCCCTTTTCCCACATTTCCAAGGAAAATATTCCTAATTTTTATATCGACCTGCAATAGAAAAAATTAAGTCCTGTGGGAATGGTGGCTGTGATTATAAAAGGCGTTGTAGGAAAAGAACGGTTTCTGATATTAGATGCAAAGGGCAGCGCGGCCACCCGGCAGGGCGGTGGTCTGCCGGGTGGGAGTTATGGTTCGCTGGGTTCATCCAAGTCGAAGCCTGGGACAATGGTAGTGTCGGGGTATTCGGTGGGAGGAATGCCCTTATCGGGAAGGTTCTGTGAATGATCTGCTATGAGACCTTCCTTTGTTATAGCTAACTCAACGTGATATGCATAGACCTTATTTTCATATCCTCTGTTAGCGTCATATTTCTCATAGACACCAAAGCCAACCTCAATGATAGAGCCAACCGGCCATTCAATATCGCTCGTTTGAATTTCACCATAGCCATAGCTGCTTCCATCATCAATCACGATTTCTGTATTGTTTTCTCTAAAAATGACGGTTAATTCTGCACCAGCCGGGAATATGCTGCTATTCCCTATATCAACTACAACAGCTTTGAAACCATTGCTTTGCCATTCGACCAACTCAACATTTATAATTTCTAAATGGCCTTCGGTGGTGAGCAGTTCTGGCTCATCCTGATGCAAAATAATAACACTTAGGCTGATTATAACACACAAACAAGCCGCTGCCGCCCCCCATTTCAGCCAGCCGCTTTTCTTCTTGCGTTCACAAGCGGCATCCTCGCTGCGCTCCAGAATATCGTCATCCACCGCTCGAATAGCGGTGTATAGGTCTATGCTCCTCATATGGTTCGTGTGGTTGACTCGGACGGACGGACAGTATATAAGCCTTTCCCCATCCGCAACAACTGCTCGGGCTGCAACACGCTTCTGGAACGGCTGCGAAAACTGACAAATCAAAAGAGCGATTTCGTTGTCGCCATGGAATCCACCGCTCACTACTGGCTGGCACTCTACACCCGCCTGCGGAAAGAGGGATACCGAGTAGTGGTGCTCAATCCGATCCAAACCAATGCCATGCGGGAAATGTTGATGCAGGATGCCAAGACGGATGACATCGACACCTTAGTCATTGCGGAGACGATCCGCTTTGGCAGGTACAAGGCCAGCAGTGTGCCGCAGGAGAAGCTGCTGGCAATGCGGGAACTGTGTCGGAACCGCTTCTATCTCGTTGATATGGGCAGCGACCTGAAACGGAAGATCATTGCTCTACTGGACCAGGTGTTCCCAGAATTTGAGACACAGTTTGACAGCATATTCTGTAAGTCGGCTGTTGCGGTTCTGAAGCAGTACCCCACCCCGGAGAAGTTGTCCAGAGCGCAGCTCGGAAAACTGACAGAAATCCTCCAGATCGCCAGCAATGGACGGTTTGGGGAGTGGAAGGCCCGGCAGCTCAAGGAGCTTGCCAGGGACAGCTTTGGGATCCAGGACTGTGAAGGTGCTTACTCCACGTTGCTCCTTTTGTATCTGGATCAACTCCAGTCCCTTCAGGATGGTGCTGCATCTCTGGAGCGCAGAATTGAGGATATCTTCTCCCAATTTGACTCCACACTTACCTCTATCACCGGGATCGGCCCTGTGCTGGGAGCAGTCATTCTCAGTGAGATCCGGGATATCGCCTCCTTTCCCTCAGCAGATAAACTGGCTGCTTACGCAGGGCTGGATCCGAAGGTGAAACAGTCCGGAGAAACGAGATCCAGCGCCGTCCACATGTCCAAACGCGGCTCACCATATCTACGCAGGGCTATCTGGATGGCAGGCACCATTGCAGTGAAGTACGACCCTATGTTCAAAGCCTACTATGAAAAGAAAGCCGCAGAGGGACTGCGCTATATGAACATCATTGGCCATGTCTCTAAGAAAATGACGGCTGTGATCTTTGCGGTCATGCGGGACAACAAACTTTATGAGCCTGTTGTGCCTGCTGCTTGACAGCATATTGGCTCCATGCTCTTTGCCGCTCGCCGCGAGAGCTTGCCGTTCTACCGCTTTTCAGCCTCCTTGTATTTTTATACTTGACAAACCCTTAGCCGGCTGCTATTGTCGATTGAGCTTCTTTTTTTGAAAACATTCCAGGCCGACACCACGCCCACATAGGCCGCCAGCACCACTGCCAGCCGCAGTCCAATATCCACCATCCAGTTGACCTTCCCATGCCGGTACATATCCAGCACATAGACCGGATTAACGTCATAGTCCTCTGCCATCTGTTTCAGCATCCACCGCTCTTCGGTGGTGGTATAGCGGACATAGCCAATGGGGTAGGTGTCCGTCCCTGTCAGCGCCAGGTAGTCGTCAAAGTAAACACAGAGCCAGGAGTTGTCCCCCAGCTCCATCAAATAGTATCGGTTATAGAAACCGCCGGCCGCGACCCGCTGGAGCGCATATTCCCAGGCTGACAGGGGATAGTCCGCTGTGATATATTCCGAAACGTACACCGATCTCTTTGCGCCGCCGTTATGGTGGTAGTGCGTCCCTTCCTGCCCCACATCCCGCAGGCGGGCCAGTGGGCAGGGCGCCAGCTCACCGCCGGCCACAGTGACCGGGGCGTTGCTCAAAAAGCAGGTTTCGATCTCCTCCTGCCGCTGGAGCTGCTGGACATCCCCGCTGGGCTGCTGTCCCTGCTCTGCCCCAGTACCGGCCCAGAGGTCATAGAGCCAGCCGGTGGGGAGCGCCAGCACCACCAGGAGGGCGAGGGCGGCGCATACGATATTGCGAAGTACGCTATGTAGAGAATGTTTCTTCATGTGCGCCGCCCCCTCCTGCGTCAAATTTCCTGTACGCCCGCCTGCCGCAGCCAGTCCTGGAGCTTCTTGGCCGGGAAGCCGGTAAAGGTAAACTTTTTTCCAGATTTGCTATGTATCGTCACTTTGGTGGCGAATAGATGCTTTCCGACTGTAAAGCCTTTGATTTCTGACCGTCTCAATTCAACCTCCATGTGTGTTGTCCAGGAAATTTGAAAGCACACCCGCTGATTCGTAACAAAAATTGTCCCACGCCATACATCACATGCACTTCCCAGAACTGGCTCCCAGTAGGCCATCATACCTTGGCCGATCACTGACTCACCTGGTTGAAGCTGAATATTTGCCACAGGTATTCACCCCTTTTTTGGAGATCTTCTCAGGCCGTCTTCTCCTGGAACGTCCACTGGGTATAGGACGCGGCATTGCAGTTGGTCAAGTCCGCCATCTTCAGCTCCGGGAGATAGAAACCGATGTAGAGGGTGCTGTTGCCGCCCTCCTGGACATCCTCTGGGGAGGAGACCAGCTACTACTGGAGTTACTTCGGCACATATCCGGAGCCGTTGCAGGTCTTGCACACCTTTCCGACATCCAGTTTCAAGACCCGTTTTGCAATAATACCCTTTCCATCGCAGTCCGGGCATGGAACGCAATCACCCTCTGGCTTTGGCCTCACGGAGCCGGGATGAGCTTCTCTGTATTCCTCAAACTGCCCAAAAATCTGCTCCGCACTTCGCTTGAAATCTGCTGCTGTTGTGATGCCGATCCGTTTCAGCACCCCAGCTGCCTCCAGGGTCCGCTCAAAGTCTTTGAACCCAGTCGAGAACCGGCTAAGGCCCACTTTCCGCTGCTGTCCTCCGACCAGAATCACAAACATATACCCGCCTTGCCAGCCGGCCTGCACTCTGTCTCCTGGAATGTCTTCCCAGCGGAAGCGGTGCTGTTCCCGCCGGGAGCAGTGGAATATCACTGTTTCCGCATCATACTCCACCCATCCGGTTCCGAGATAAAGCGCACGATAGGCGGCGAATAAAACCAGTCCGCCGAACAGAACCGCTCCCACCACAAACAGGAGGCTCTCCTCATGGGACAGTGTAGGATCAAAGACGGCCAAGTACAGGAATAGACCCGCCATCGGCAGGAAAAACGCGGCGAAAAGCAGGATCACCACAATTTTAGAGGACATTCCCGCTGTGCATTTTTTCATACATTAGCCTCCCAGCTCCTCCAGCACCGGCATGGTCAGGCCGATGATTCCCTCCAGCTCCTTCAGAGCGGCGGGGTACTCCTCGTCCACCAGCTCAGGCAGTCCGGTGATCTCACGGAGCAGGTAGTAACCCTCCCACTTGCTGTCCGCGTACAGGACGGCCTGACGCTTCTGGCCGTTCTCCTCATAAACGGTCAGCTTGCAGGCGGCGTCCAGATCCTCCCGGTACATCTCATCGTCCACGCCGTCCTCATAGGTCTGCCCTGTTGCAGCCAGCTCCTGCTGGCGGGCATCAACCACCGCCTTGGCGTTCTCACCGGGGACGATGGTGGCGTAGACCCGCAGCCCATGGGCCTCCGTCCGTATGGCTCGGCCACCGGCGGAGTAGATGGGCGAATCGCTGTAGGGGACGTACACATCCACAAAAGCGTCGTGTCCAAAGAGGTCGGTTTTCAAATAGGCCGCCGCCATATAGGAGCAGTCCCGCACCTCGGAGACGTGGATCTGGGTCTGATAGTTTTCCTCTGTCACCACGGGCCCATCAAAGCGGACGCTCTCCAGGGTGAACATCAGATTTGCCAGAACATCCTCACTTTTGTCGGAGGCGTTTTGCTCTGCCTCCATGGTGAACAACGTCCCGTCATCAGAGAGAACGGCGGCGGTATGGAACGCCTGACCGTCGGTGAGGTATACCGAAACGATATTGTACCGGGATGTCTCATTCAGCGGGGTCAGAGGGTCCTGATCCAGATATACCGCGTCAAACCGGTCGAAGAGGGGAGAGGCATGGTATTTGCCAATATACTGGCTCAGGGTATTCCAAGCGTCGCTGGCGTCCACACCGTACTGAACATAGGCCCGGTATAGAGTCCCGGTATCACCGTCCAGGAAGGTGCGCCGGCTGTACTTGAAGCCACTGTCCACCCGGAACCACACCTCGGACATCTCATATTCCGTGATCTGTTCCGGCACCCTGGCGGGGATGCTCTTGACCTCCGGCTGTGTGCTCCCCTCCGGCGCGGAGTCCGAGGTCTGGGGCCGGTTCCACGTTGGGCCGACATAGACAGACATATCCAATGCCCAGATTCCGGCGATGAGCGCAGCTGTGACCGCAAAGGAGAGGGGAATGAAGATCCAGCGGGCGGGCGTCGGCCCCTGGGAGCGTTCCATGCCGGAGACGGGGCAGAAGTCGGGATAGCCCTTGCTGATCCGCAGCTTTTTCCGCTTGCCGTCTGCGGACTCATAGAAGCACGTCCAGCTCCAGTTGTCCTCCTTCTCCACCTGGAGGTCTTTCAGCTCTGTCACAGCGCCGGGGCCGTAGCTGGGGGTCTCGCCGTCCAGCAGGCAGCTAATCTCACACAGTACATCCCATTTGATGGCTGCCTGTTTGCTGGAGGACTGGCTCCACCAGTTCTGGACGCTGCAAAATCTCTGCAAATCCACCCGCCACAGTTTCCCGCCGGCCCGGACGAACAAAATATGGAAAGCGTTGCACAGCTGGAGCGTAGGGATCGACCAGCAGAGCAGGAACACCCCGCTGATAAATCCGCCCAAGACGATGGCGGTCATCCACCGGGTTTCCTGGACAAACGCAGTCGCAATAAATCCGCCCACCGATATGGCCATGATCACCAGCAGCGGTACAAAAACGCTCAGCCGCAGCGGACGCATCCAGTCTTTCCGCAGGGCGTAGAACTCCCCCTGGATGGGCGGCTGTTCATCCGGTTCAGCGGGGCCTTCCGGACGTTTGACCGGCTTACGGAGGCTGGAGATGAGGGTCGGGATTCCGCCGACCAAGGTAAAGAGGTATTGCAGCGCCAGTTCTCCCAGGAAAATTCGTCTCAGCTCACTGTCCTCCAGAAACAGCCCAATGCTCTGATAGATCAGAAAAAAGCTGACCTCCTCTGTGGCGACCTCCATCACCGCAAGGGCAAAGCACAGCTTGGTGGCGACGTAGGTCATCACAAGAATGAACAGCCCGGAAATGACCGCGCCCCGCTTGGTGAGCTTCCCTCCCAGCAGGGCATAGCCCTTGATGGCACACACCGCCATGACCAAGCCGGACACCGCGGACACATATCCCAGTTTGCTGAGGATGACGATGCAGGCCACGCCGATCAGGGAGCCTAAAAACGCTCCCACAGTACCCGCGATCACATTGTCACGGGGGTTCTCCCGCTCCCATTCCAAATCCATACTGTTTCCTCTCTTTCTGTTATTGGCTGTGTCGGCCCAGGTCTTCCATCACGGAGACTTCGATGCCGCAGGTGGTCTCCATCTCCTTGAAAACCGCCTGATATTCGCTGTCCACCTCCTCGGGCAGGCAGGTCATCTCCTTGAAGAGATAGCACCCCTCCCGCTCCTCTATGGCCACCAGTACCGTGACGCGGGTGCGCCCCCCGTCATAGTAGACCGTGAGGCGGCAGGCGTTGTTGCCCTCCTCATTGTAGGCGTCCTGGAACAGCGTCTGTTCATCGTACTGTCGCCCCGCCGCTTTCAGATCCTGATACGCCTGCTCCACCACGTCCATTGCGGTTCCCTCGTTTGGAACAATGGCGGCGGAGACCCGGAGGCCGTGGGCCTTGGTCATCATAGAGATACCGTCGTCGTAGTAAGTCATCTTTCCACCGCAGGGCATGAAGGTATCCAGAAACACATCATACTCAAACATCCCCTCCGGCGCCTTGAAGAACGCCTGGCCGCAGTAGTTGAAGCCCATGTTGATGGCTGGGCGGAGCTGCTCCTGATAGTTTTCCTCTGTAATGGCCGGCCCGGTAAACTGGAGGTTTTCCAGCATATACAGCAGGGTGCCCCGCGCCAGCTCCTCATCGGCATCGTCATCGTGGACGCACTCAATGATGATCAGCGTGCCCCGCTCGGACAGGGCCGCACCGGTGTGGGCAGTTTGATTGTGGGGGAGCTGTACTGTCCGGAGATCGTAGCGGTAGGTGACCCCGTTGTCCCCCATGCCCCAGAGAAATTCCTCACTGTCCGGGCGGAGGCAGCGGACATTTTCTCCCTGCGTTCTCCCCAGAGAAATTTGGGCGGCTTCCTCGCCTACACCGTATTGCAGGGATATCTGGTAGGTGAGGCCGTTCTCCTGGTCCTCCAGCTGGGTTGTGGACGCCTGGAAGGCGTCATCCGTCCGGAGGATCAGGCCGTTTAAGTAGTAGTCCCCAATGACCTCGGGGGCGATGGCCTTGGTGACGGGTGTGGAATCCTTCGGGTCAGGCACAACAGACTCCACCGGGGGTGGCTCTGGCGGGAGAAGCGCGGCCCGGTGTTCCTCCCGCAGGCCCAGACCAAAGCCAGCCGACAGGCAGAGGGTAGTGATCACCAGAGTCATCATAGGATTGTGCCACCAAACCGGCACAGCCTCTTTGAGTGGTTCCGTATCACCGGGAACCGGGCTGAATTTGGGATAGACCTTTGGAATAGGGGCTTTACGCCCCACGTCATTGGATATGACCCATCTCCATTTGTTCTGGTATTCGAGACTGGGTCTGCTGATCTTGACGGCAATGTTATTTTCTTTTGAAAGCAGAGAGGCTATGGACGCCTTGAAGCGGGTCCGCTGGGTCTGCGGCAGTTGATCCCATATCTGTGCCAGCTTTGGGAACCGCACATGAAGGGTGGCATCCTGGATGCGCTGCATCGCAATCAGCCAAAGCTGTCCGTCCTTTCGGGCGTACATCACCTTACGGGCCGCAAGAATATGCCCGGATGGTCCAGGCAGGGAAGCAATCGCCAAAAAACTAAAGCCCATACCGCATAGGGCGTAGAACAAGGCCAACTCATGTCCAAGCAGATCCGGAAGCCAGACGAGGAGAAAGAGAACCGTCAGCCATAGTCCTTGGGTGATGCGCCTTTGCAGGAGCCAGGGACGTATCCAGGCGTGCTTGGGCAGGTAGATATCCAGATCCGCAGGTGGCGTTTCCTGGGGAGGCTTGCAGGGGCGGGATGCCCGCTCCAGAAATTCCTGCTCTTTCTTTGCGTCACGGAATAGGGTAGTCCAGGAACCCAAAGCTGCCGCTGACAATCCAGCCAACTGAAACCAGTAGTTGGTGCCGCCTGTGAAGAACAGTGGACTGAGGAACGCCTGTTGTATGCCTGCTGGATCGCCAGGAGCGGCAGCGAGGGCGAAACTCAAATGGTTGACAAAAATTCCCCAGAGAAGTGTTGGAGGGAGCGCCAGCAACGCCACGGCCTGGCTGTTCCTGCCAGCAAACAGCACCCCACTCTTGACCGCCCAGAATGCGATTGCCGCTCCGCAGAGTAAGGCAGGAATCCCGCCGATCAGATGATCCGCCGCCAGAAAGCAGTCCGCTCCCAGCGCCGCGCCCAGGAACGCCCCGATCAGTGCTGCGGCGGTACGGGAAGACTGCCGCCCCTGTTCCCATTCCAGTTCCATGATTGCTGCCTCCGTTTTGAATATCTGCTGTCAGGGATAGCTTACCATACCCCGTGGATGGGTATCAGTTTCATTTAACTCTCTTTTGAAACAATTACTCCGTCCCGAATTTCCAACTCACCCAGCTGCTCCAATTCATGCCGGTAATCTAATTCATCCTGGTCCTCATAGCCACGAAAATACACTGTTTCGATAGCGTCTCGGTTAAAGAAAAACATAGATTTTGGATCAACAATTCCTTCTGGATAGTAACAGGCGGAGTAATCATAAATGATATCTGAACCAGCCTGTGCCTGAATACGCCCGCAAATCATAATCCGTTTGTTTCCGCCTTCCAGAAGAACGACTGATCCAATCGGCAAAAATTCGTCTTCATTGTATTCAACAGAGATATCAGATACCTCGCCTTTTGCTCCGCTTTCCGGAGTACCATTCGATGGAGACTCCTGATTGCTACAGGCCGCAAGAGACATAAACAGCGAAAACATCAGCGCAACAGCAAGTAATCTTTTATTCATGCTCATAGCAAATTCCCCCTAAATAAAGACAATATTTATTTGGGCGATTTATCACGCCCGGATATTCACCCCGCCGCCAATCGCTGTAAGGAAGTCCTGCCAGCGGTTTACATACTCCTGATAGGTAGAACGCTGGGGCCTCGGGGGTTGGCCCGCCTGAATCAGCAGGTTATTGATTTGAGTGTCCAAACGCGAGGGTCTCCGCTCCTCCGGGGTTTTGTAGAACTCCTTCCAGTAGTGCTCCTGGGAGATGCCCCAGCGCAGGGCCTGGGGGTTCTGGGCGGCGGCTTGGGCGGTCAGCTTCTGGCCGGCGGAGACGCCAGCACGGATGGCTCCGGCCCCATCGCCGCCGTTCTGCCGGTAGGCGTTCATCGTGGCGTTGTAGATGCCCTGGAACACGGAACGGTCCACAGGGGCAAAGGTCCCCTTGGGTTCTCCGGATGAGCGATTGCTTTCCCGGCGGGCGAGAGCCTGATCCAGTGCTGCCAGCGCATTTTCGTGCCCCTGAGTGCGGCTGTTCCGAAGCAGGGAAGCCATGTTTTCGCTCACCAGCCCCTTGGAGATCAGCGTCTCTGCCTTCATGTCCGCCATAGCCAGGTTAAGGCCCAGCCTCGCCTCGCCCCGCCCGCAGGAGGACGCACCGAAAATTTCCGCCTGATAGTCCTGGGCGATTTTCCCGGCGGCGGCCAGGTCCTGCACCGAGTACCGGGCCTCGCTTTGACCTGCCTTACCCGCCTTGCCCGCCGTCCGGAGTTGGGAGGCAATGTAGGCGTCGTGGTCCTTCAGCCACACGCTGTCGGGACCGGTCTGCGCCACCGCCTCATGGACCTGCTTCAACGCGCCCCGGTACGCCTCCTCTTTCTCCGCGAGAATGGAGGAAAAGCTGTCCCGGACCGCCTGGGCGTCGCTGTCGGACAGACCCAGATTGTCCTGCAAAGCCTGGGTGTAGCCGTCGATCATCCCGGATTTTCCGGCTTGATAGACCTCCTCCAGTTTAGTAAGCTGAGCGGTCAGCTCCCCGCCGGTATAATTGCGCTCCAGCTTATCCCGCGCCGCCACATAGCGGGAAGCCAGATAGTCCAGACCGTCCTCCAGCTCCTCCGGGGAGGTGGCTTTGAAAGCGTCCAGTTCCCGTGTCAGGGCGCTCCAGTCCACCGAGCCGTCCAGACCGTTCTGCCGCAGGTCCTGTATGTAGGCGGAGATCACTTCGTCCTTGGTGGGGCCGCCGTCCTGGATGCCCAGGTCCCACCGGGCCTGCATCCGCCAGTTTTCCAGAAACTCCTTGGACTTCTCCGGATCGTCCAGGTCTTTCAAGTTAAAGGTCTGCGTCTCCTGCCGCCAGAGATACTCCGCCGCATCCCGGATGGAGTAGTCCTCCCGGTAGCCTTGCCGGGCGGAGAAATCCGGGTTCAGCAACTGCGCAGAACCTTGAACCACGCCGTCTTTCATCCATACGGCATCCGAGTCGCTTTGAAACCCCGCATGGGGCGCACCGGTGGTGATCCGGTTGGAGATGTTGTTGGAGATGATAGGAAAATTTCCGATGTTCATGGGGGTTCCTCCTAAAAATAGATTCATAGAGATTGCAGAATTATCTGCATTTATTTTTCATCAGACCGATAAACTGGAAGTTACTTATTTAACCGTATCCAAAACCCTGATACCAAGAATTTCAATCTGATATCCATCTTCAAATGGTTTAATTTTCCCCTCTTTTTCCGCTTCCGACTCTGGCATCAGACGATGCACCTTTGTAATGCTATAGGTCAATGATTTGTATTGAACACTGCCACCATCCTTCAGATTCATTCTGATTGGAAATAGCAAAACCACTAACAGCAATACTGCTGCTACGATAGCTGCCACAGCTTTCTTTCTATTCTTCATATTCTCACCTCAAATCCCGATTTAGTAATCGGTGTAATAGCCTATTTCTCCTCATTGATACTCTGCCAGAGCGTATTCCAGATGTCCTCATAGATGTCTTGGAACATGGCGGTCCGCTCCACAGTGCTGTCCTGTTCGTCAAAGCGGAGCTGGTGGTAGGGCTGATCCGCCTGGCCCCGCCGTTTCAGCTCGGCCACGATACGGGAGGCCCCCTCCCGGCACATGGAACTTACCTTTTGGGCGGAGGCCAGGGCGCGGTTGATCTCCCCATAGATGTCCCCGGCGGAGGCATCGATGCTCCACCGGAGGTCGTGACCGTCATCCTGATCGCCCGCGACCATCTGCCAGGCTTTCTCCGTCAGAGCGGGGCCCTCGCTTCCGATGCGGTTCAGCTCCTTCGCACCTTCCTGCAAAAACTGCTCCCGCGCCGCCCTGGTTCGCTCCAACAGCATGGAGACATCCTCCAGCTTCATCTTTTGGGGCAGCTCCGCCTTGCCGTCCAGCATATTCTGGTATTCCTGGATGGTCTGGTCAAAGGCGGTGAGCTGGTCCCGGTACTCCATCAGCGCCACCTCGTTCTGATGGCTCAGGTTGGCAGCAACCTTATACTGGTTTAAGTACATCTCCAACAACTCATTGGGCATCTCGCTGAGGGCGGAATCTGTCTTGCTGTCCGCAGCCTCCGCCGACAGCTCCAGCGTATCGAACCGTTTCCGCAGGTCCTGCCCCTGTTCCTGCGCCGTCAGGAAGTTTTCGGACAGCCGGTGCAGCGTATCGTTGACCAGCGGCTGTCCGAGCTTTTGACCCAGCGGCCGGCTTTGCTGGAAAATGCTGTTCTGCTGAAAGAGATTGGCTAAATTGGATACATTCATGGTGGTTCCTCCGTTAAAACACATTTTCAGATAAACTGGAAATTCACTTGTCAGACTTCATTCCACTGATGACAGGGCACAGACCAATAGCACTTATCAAGATATTTCTATTGGTTTATCCCCAACCATCAAATTCCCGCTCTCTTTTAATTGACGGATCAATTCATCGGATAATTCGGCCTGCTCGTTGTTTCCTCTCCACACCCATTTTTCTGAAAGGTTTATAGAATACACGGTGCCATCAGCAGCGTACAATAGATACTCCGCCAAGCCATCACATGTGTATGGCTGATATTCCAGTTTGTTCAGGGCTTCAAATATCCCCATCACATTTTCTGTTGTTCCGTTTTCTGGCTCGGCAATCGGTGTCTGCTCATTACTGACTGGGACTGTTGTTTCGGTTGGGACTTCTGCATTTACCGCATTTGTTTCTGCATTTTCATCTGAAACATTGGAGCTTAGATCATGAGGAATGACCTCTTGGATGATAGCGTTTACAGTTTCCCGCTCCGCATCAGATAGGTGGAGGCTCTGATTGGACTGCTCCAGCCGCTCATTAAAGGTGCCGCAGTCGGAATGGTAGTAGACCGTCCTGCCATCGAAGGTCAGCACACAATCGCTGGCACAGTCCGTCGCATCGGACACCCAACTGCCGGAGTCAAGGATTTGCAGGATCGTTTTTGCGTTCTCCTCTGACGGCTCAAAGCCACTGCCGCCCACCTGCGCCAGAGACATCTGTGTAGGCTGGAGGTCTGGTGCAGTCAGCTGTTCATCGCCTGTGCCGCTGGCTTCTTCCGGGCCGGTGATCGTGATATGCTCGATCTCCGCGTTTTTGTGGTAATACACATTGACCGATGTGGTATCGTCCACCTTCCAGAAATAGGCGTACTCGCCGGGCAGTTCGCCATCGGCCTCGCCCCATGCTTTTTCCAAGTCGGCCAGTGTGCAGCCTTGCGCCTGCTGTAACTGCTCGTTGCTCCACTCCACACCGTTCTCTACGATCTCTTCAAGGGATGGAATTTTGTTCGACGAGGAACAGGCACAGAGGGTCAGCGTCAAAGATAGCGCAAGTAAAAGAACCGTGATTTTTTTCAAATCAATACCTCCTCTGCAAAAGTAAACCAGGTGCAGCTTCTCCCGCTACCCGCACTTTTCACTTTTCTTTTCAATAGAATGGAGTATAAAAGCTCCCATTGTGATAATCACAAATACAATAGAGATGTATGGCGTAAATTCAAAGTTCACACCGCCAAAGACTTCATCAACAAGCACTCCAACTATCAAACCGACAAGCCCCATGAAAAGACTTGCAAAAATAGCAAATAATACTTTTCTCATAATATAAGGTTCTCCTTTTCATCCTCGCACTGCTTATTTCTTTTCCTCTCTTCTAAAGCACAGAGCAAGACCGATATTTTACGCCATATATGGAACGCGATTTTTACTGTTATGTAAGCAACTTCACGATCTCCTGATAATATCCATTCATAATGCTGCGGAAATCCGTTGTTGCCACGCCTCCATATGCGTACTGGTTCCTGACACAAAACTGATTGATTTTTGCGGAAACATCTCCGCTGGACAGGTTTGACTGAGAAAACATCTGATAAGCGAAGGATGCCTGATCTGCGATGTAGTCACGGTAGTCCTCCGGCAGTGTACCACTGACGCCCGTTTTGCTCCACTCATTCCACTTCTGGACGCTGCTCTTTGCGCTGTTATCAAACAGCCTTGTGAAATTGTCCGCAAATGCCTTGCCGACACCAGAGGACAGCGTATTAGCGTACTTCACCGCCGCTGATTTCAGCATCCCTTCAGCGGCGAGGCCAATATACATACTGGTTCCAACACAGCCGTACTGGTTGGACTGCTGTGAAATTTTCTTTCCGGCCTCCACCATATCGAACAGCTTGGAAACGCTGACCTCTTCGCCGCAGAAGGAGAAGGTGGTTTTCATTTCCGACAAGGCAGGGGTCCGCCCGGTCTCCAGTATTCCCGCATATTCGCGGCATACCGCCTCAAAGGTCTGAGCAACAGATTGGGTGTCATCCTCCGAGAACCACTGGCACAGCCCCTTGACAAAAAACTCTGTAGCCGGGTGGTAGGGGTCATCCCCTTCGCCGCTGACAATGGCTTTGGCCTGCTGCTCAATGTCATCCGTGCGCAGCTCAAAGAAATAATCCGCCACCGCGCCGTTCTGTGCCCGCTCCTGGGTGAGATAGTAGTCCCTGCCGGAGAGGGCGTGTAATAGACCCGTATTTTCGCGTCGGGGTCCCAGGCAGGCGCATCCGGGCCGGCCTCAATAGACATGGCGGGATCACTGTATATGTGCGTCGCCCCATTTTCACTGATGGACACCTTATCAAAGCGAGGGAGGGCATCGCCATGAATTTTCTCCGCAGGCTGGCCGGTTTCGGCGGTCTGATGCACAGGGTCAAAGTCAACCTGCTTGACAAAGGCGGCGTTATTCACCAGTTCGGCGGGGAGCCGGTTCACGGGTGTCTGTGATACGATCAAGGACATTGTTTTTACCTCCTATTTGTTCCTTATTTAATTACGCCTGCATATCCACACCCTGCCGGTAGCCGTCCAGGATGCTGGTGTCAAAGGGCTTGCCCCAGTCCCAGCTGGGGTCCTGCTGGTGGACAAACTCACCCAGCCGGGTGGCCTCGCTGTGGAAGATCTCATTCAGCGTCCAGGAAGCACTCAGCCGCTGTTCCGGCGGCAGGGAACAGGCATAGTCCCGGATGACCTTGCTGATGTCCTCGCCGTCGCTGACCCCGTAGCCGTTTTTCATGTGGTCGAAGGCGATCTGCTTGACCTGCTGCACCACGCCCTCGTCCACGGGGACCATCTTGCGGTAGTCGCCGGCGTCGTTCAGGCTCATCCCGGAGTGCCGTAGGGATTGACATGGGGCTTGCCCTGCTGCTTCTGGGCCAGCTCTCCGATGCGCTGCTGCTGGCGGTTTTGTACCATCTGTGTGATTGTCATGGGATGACCTCCTTATTATTGATTGCGTCCTGCTGACGCTCCTTGTTACTCGTAAATAGAATCAATCATCTGCTTCAGTTCGTCCATAGTGATGTCGCCGCTAATGACACACTCTGCCGGACCGTTAGCCCAGAGTGCCACAGGGCGTCCAGCATTGGTAGTAAGCAGATGTGTGATGCCCCCCGCTTCGTAGGGAATTGGGTCCCCTTCATCCTTTTGGAAATTTCCGAAACTATCATATACACGTTCTTCGTCTTCCAGGTAAATATTTACTTGGATCACCAAAGGATTTTTTTCCCACTGATACAAAGCATAAAATATGATGAGACTACCTTTCGCTGCCGCCTCTATATCTAAGTGGATCTGCACAAACTCCTCCGGCAGCCATTTCGGAACCACAGGACGATTTATACCATAGGCTGTCAGCGCCTCCTGGAGATCGGTATACTCTCCCGGTTCCTCCGGGATATGGAGGTCGTCCGGGTCTATGTATTCGATCTGCCCCGGTGCGAGGGTGATCTGCTCTGCCGTCCACTCGGCCAGCATCCGCCATATATCATAGCCAGCGGCGGCGGTTGCCACTGTGAGCAGCAGCAGGAGCGCTACCAGCGCCGCGACAAGCTGCCCGGTCCGCAGCAATCTGTGCCGGGCAGGATGGTCAGCCTGCCGAATCAGATGCTTCATCTTTCGCTCAAACTCCGGGGAAAAGTCATGCTCCGGCAGTTCCTCCAGAAGATCACCGTACTCCAGACGGGCCGCGTCCAGCATTACCCGGCGGGCCAGGTCATCCAACGCCTGATCTGTCATGGGAATCCCTCCTCTCTCGTTGTATCGCACTGGGGCGTGACTGCCCGGCAGCCACAAAATCCCCCTCTACTATGAGTAACACAGCGAGAGGCCGGATTCTCACAGGATTTTCAAAAATTTTTGAAAAAATTTTCTCTGAGCTTTGACGCCCATATCCTGGTTCCTTTACGGGCTAAGCAAAAATCCGCCCCTCACTATGCTTAACGCGGTGAGGAGGCGGATTCTCACAGAAAAACCCAAAGTATCTGAAAAAATTTTGCGGCCTTTTGGCGCGGAGGACATTCTACGCCTCCAACAAGAACCCCTCCCGCTCCACAATATCCCGCAGAAGCCGGCGTCCCCGGCTGATCCGGGTACTGACCGCCGTTTTACTCAGGCCCAGCTTGGCGGCGATCTCTCCATCGGAGTACCCGGACAGCAGTTTCATCTCCATGACGGCCCGGTAGGTCCGGGGAAGCCGGGCAAAGTTGTCCACCAGCGCATGGTAGTCGCTGATGGACTCCGACGGCTCGGCAAGGCCGTCCCAATCCTCCGGCGGGGCTTCTCCCTTCTGCTTCCTCTGGAGCGAAATGGCTTCATTTCTGGCGATGACCGCAACCTGCGGGGCCAGATCCTTGGCCGGAGTATTCTGAAACCTGGAAAATTTTTTGATGATTCGCAAAAAAGCGTTATGCACCGCGTCCTCCGCGTCCTGGCGGTTGTGCAGGATGCCGTCCGCTACCTGGTACATAAGGCCCCGGTATTTCAGATATATCTGCTCAAACTTCACCTTTTCCTCCGGTGTGTCGAGCATTTGCAGATAATAGACCAGCATCGGCTGTACCTCCCGTTCCCGGAATCTGGGCATGGTTCAGGTATATAACCTCTTATCTATTATCGGCAAATGACGTGAAAAATTAAGTTTTGCATGGAATAGAGGGGAGTTGTATCTATTTATGGCGCAACTGGTTCGCCGGGTTCGTCCAGGTCAAAGCCTGGGACGATGGTGGTCTCGGGGTATTCAGCGGAGACGCTGCCCTTGTCAGAAATATCATAAAGGCTGACTGTGATATTTTGTTCTACGAATGTTAGTGTATCATCATTGCGCTCCAGTTGATACAGGACAAAGTAATTACCCAACGAGGTTGGATAAATTTCGGTTCCAGCAATCGACCAAGGCTCATTATGAATTTCCCTCAAAACAAATACAGAATGCATTCCTTCGTGACATCCAGATAACCCAGGGGCTGGAACCATGTCTGCGTCTAATATTTCGTTGGAATTGCTTGCGCAAACAACATGAACCTCTGAATCAGCAGTTCCGCTCAACACTTCCTCCACTGCAATCGTCATGGTGGTGATATACCATGCTGTGTCGGAATCCTGCACACAAACACTGTTTAAGGAAGTAACAGTCCCTTGTACTGCTGTATTATTTTTAATGGTCGTTATTATCTGTTCCTCTGTAACAACCGGCATCTCGCTTTCATCAAAAAGGTGGGGAGCAACAATCTCTCTTGCTTCCAGGTTCATTTCTTTCATATAGTAAAAAAGAGGAATCAGGCTACTGACCGCAGGCCCAGGGCCAGGAGTGGGAATCTTTTCCGACCTCTGCAAAATGCCCGGCAACGTTGTCAATGCCACTGTGATGAGCAAGCCAAAGCACACCGCCGTAGCCCCCCACTTCAGCCAGCCATTCTTTTTCTGCCTATAAGCGGCATTTTCGCTACGCTCCAGAATATCGTCATCCACTACTCGCATAGCAGTGTATAGGTCTATGCTCCTCATAAATACCCCTCTTTCGCAAATTTGACTCTGAGCTTCTTTCGGGTTCGGCTGAGGATCACCGCAACGTGGTCTTCTGTCAGGCCGTACCGTCCAGCGATAGAGGCCACCGGCTCCGTGAAAAAGTACCGGCACACAAACACATTCCCGTCCCGCTCCGGCAGACTCCGAACGAAGCGCCGGATACACTCCTCCAGCTCCTTGACCTCGTATGCCGCCTCCGCATCCGTCCCGCCGGCCAGACAGTCCGCCAGTTCATCCAGAACAAGAATGATCTCCCCGCCGCCGCGTTTCTCCGCGCCGCGGGCGTTGAATCGGTTGACGGACAGGTTGCGGGTGATCTTTGCCAGGAACATCCGAAGCACGTTGGGCTTTTGGGGCGGCATCGCGTTCCAGGCGTGGAGCCAGGTGTCGTTGACGCACTCCTCGGAGTCCTCCGCGTTGTTCAGAATGTGATCCGCTATGGTGAAGCAGTAGGCCCCGTATTTGCTGGATGTCTCGGATATAGCGTCTGCGTTCTTCTGCCAGTACAGCTCTACAATTTGGCGATCTTCCATGCGATCCCACCTCTCTGTCCTTTTGAAGGTCCCTTCATCTTATAAGACAGCAAAGAACCAGAAAACCTTACAGCAATTTTTCAAAAAAATTTCAACTGCTATTTACGTCTATTGTATCAGACGCAAAATGTGGCGGGAAGTTCATACTTGCGCCAGATTTTCTACATGAATCAGGTCCTTTTTCTCTCTTTTCCAGGCGTACTCGGTCAGCTCCCACGCATTGCTGACCGTGTATCGGGCGTAGGCGATGAGGAACTGACTGTTGTCCACCATGTATCGGTTGGCCCGGACGATTGCCAGCTTCCGCGGGACTGTCTCCATCCCTGGCGGATAAAAGGAGCCGTCGAAACCGGCGGGAGTAAAGGACCGCTCCGCTGGATGGTAGGGCCGCAGATAGAACAACAGGATATCCGGGTGCTGCTTCTTCGCCTTCCGGACGGCCTGTGCCGCCAGCAAGTCAAACCTACCATAATTGCCAACCACAAACTGATCCACGCCATCCTCCACGATGCGTGTCTCTATCGCGGCGGACAGGGAGGGGAGGATGCTGTCCGGAGCGTCCCGGTGGCCAATGAAAAAGCAGGTACTCATTTTATCCTCCATCCTGGTCCGTTTTTTCTTCGTAACTATGCCTATAAAGTCGGTTGCACTTGTAGGTTATTATAACACGGCCAGATTGCACTTACAATACAAGTATCTAAAAATTCGGGGGATACTTGCGGTATGATTGACTATAAAACGGTTGGGCTGCGCATTCGTGCGCTACGCCTGGAGAAGAAACTGACGCAGGAGAAGCTGGCGGAGGCCGCTGGGGTAGGGGTCACGCATATCAGCCACATTGAGACCGGCAACAGTATCCCCAGCCTTCAGGTCACGGTGGATATTGTCAACGCTCTGGGATGCTCCATGGACGAGCTGCTGTGTATGGAGGTCGCCCAGGCCCGGCCTGTGCGGGACAGCTGGCTGGGGGAGCTGGTGGCGGATTGCAGTGATGAGGAGGTCAAGCTGATCTCCGACACCGTTCTTGCACTGAAAGCCTCCCTGCGGCGGCTGAACATCACGGAGCGGTAGATCTCTTTTCTCTGTGCTTCATCCCGCTGTTTCGGATCGCACCTTTATGGGCTTGCATATCTATCAGGAAGATGATATACTAAGGGTATAAAAATCACAGGGGGGAGCAGATATGACGATCAGACCGTCCACCGCATTGCGCAACGAATATTTGCAGATCTCACTTTTGGCCCGTGAGTCCGGCGAACCGATCTTCATCACCAACAAGGGCGAGGCCGATGGCGTTTATATGAGCATTGAGGCGTATGAGGAGCGGGAGAAGATGCTGGCGCACCGGGCAAGCATCCTGGCGGCTGAGGCGGCGCGTCTGGCTGGGGCGCCGGCTGTCTCCCAGGAGGCTCTGGACGCCAAGGTGGAGGCGCTGCTGAATGGCAAGGTATAAACTGGCGTACCTGCATCCGGCAGAGACGGACATCCTGGGGATCGTCCGGTTCCACGCCGAACAGGTTGGCCCGGCGTCTGCCAGGGAGGTCTATCGTTCCATCCGTGAGCAGATCGGACGGCTTCAGGACTTTCCGATGCTGGGGCCGATCCACCCTGATCCGGAGCTGGCGGCGCTGAACTACCGGAAGCTGGTGCTGACAAAGACCTATGTTGCGGTTTACCGGCTTATTGATGATACGGTGACCATCTATCGTGTGGTAAACGGGAAGACAGACTATCCCAAACTGCTTAAATAGATAAAAGTACGGATATCCCGACGGATATCCGTACTTTTATTTTGAATGTAAATATAGGCATTTTGGTTTTCTAATTGGCACCACAGCGAACCGGAAGTTGCTGAACAGTCCTAAAGGAGTGTATCGTAAAGGAACGGGGACACCCCGAAAACAACAGGCAGTCAGGC
>OFFC01000770.1_pt1 | contig 19936 bp, 12 predicted proteins | sample 1521271 | NCBI WGS metagenome assembly OFFC01 (sample SAMEA3504123, study PRJEB24116) | mouse gut metagenome | biome: mouse gut; feature: mouse-associated habitat; material: faeces | place: Denmark | collected 2011 | reverse complement strand
CGCCGGGGGTGGTTGAGTAATTAATATCCAGTACGGGGCAGTGTGGGTGTGGTAGTCTTGTTGTAGATGATGGTCACCCAGCGATCAACAGCCATAACCCAGTTGCCTTGCCAGAGTCCACCCACATCGGTCTTATTTGCAAACCGATACTCATGAGCCAGTCCCGGCAGAACCTTACAGTAAATAGAAGGCTTCTGTAAGTGGGTAAACCCGGCCGGTACACGCCCGAACAGGAACATGACCTCAGTGACATATTCGTTGCTGGCCAGCCCCAGTGCTGCGGAGGACGCATCCAGGGTATGACTTTGGGATGTATTCAGGTTATCCGCCAAAGTGCGGTAGTCACTGCTGGTATTCGTCCGATAGACCACCTTGTAGCTGAGCCGTCCGGTCCAAGTGCCAGTAATGATCTTTTCCAGCCGGACAGCATCCGTCGGAAGCGTATCCCGCCAATAAAAGTTGTCCAGAGGAACCGTAGAGTGGTTGGCAATATCCGAGAAGTCATAGCGGATCGCTTGGCCGGGAACCACTTCTTTGTATCCGCTCTTATGGACGGAGACATTGGTGAAGACGCTGGTGTTCCGCACCTCAATCTGGACGATCTGCCCCTCATGCTCCAGGTAGACGGTAACAGGCTCGCTGTTTACAGAATAGTAGGGAGGTGCTGTTACTTCCTTCACAGTGTACCGCTCCAAAGGCAGAAGCTTAGACGCTGCCAGGCCATTCTTGTCGCTCTTGACTGTATCAACCAGGCGATTGGCCTTGTCATAGATTTCAAACACAGCGCCCTCCAGCGGAGTACCTGCGGGGAAGCCGTTGATGGGGTTGTCATCAGCAGATTTTTTCCAAATCTGAATCTGGCCCATAATCGGCGTGTTTTTCCAGGTGATCTCCGTTGTTTCGCCGGGCTTGATGTAGAAAGTCTTGAGCTGGGTGTCCGCAATATAGCCCTTGTTCTCCATTTCACGAACATAGATTTTACCGGAGAAATCAAGGCTGTCCAGATAGACATAGCCATTCTGGTCAGTGGTCACCTGATCAATGGGCTTCTGATTGCCGTCGTAAATCAAAAAGCTCACACCATAAATTCCCTTGCCAGTAACACTATCAACCTTATGGATCATGAGTCCGGAAAAGGCTTTGTTGGTTACTGTCAGCGTTGACACTTCGTTGTCCTTTATGGTAAAATAATGAGGTGTTGCATCGACCTTGAAACCCTTTGCGGATTCGATTTCAACCGCATAGTAATTTCCGGCATCCAAGGAAACGTGAACACGGCCATTGGTGTCCGTGGTGACAGTATCCACAAGGCCGCCGTCCATCTTCCGAATTTCAAATGTTACATTGGCAAGCCGTTTGGTCTTGTCACTTTCACTGACTTTAATCAGTTCCAGACCGCCTATAGGGGTGTTATAAAATTTAAGGGTCTGAGCATCCCCGACCTTGATCTGGATAGTCTTGGGTGTAGTGTCCAGTACATAGCCATCCAAGCTGCGGATTTCCTTGGCGATAATGGTTACACCGGGTTCCAGACCCTCGATCACGATCCGGCCATTTTCATCGGTGGTGTATTCGCCGTTGGCGCTGCCCAGCACCTGCCCATTGGACTCGGTAACCAGGAAGGTTACGCCCTTCAACGGAGTGGTGGTGCCAGTGATGTACTTTTCGATGACCAGCCGGGTCTTGGGGTCATTCTCAAAATCGAGATTATTTCCGCCGCCGCTGCCAGTGGAGCCGCCGGAACCGCTGCCGCCGGTATTACCGGAGGAGCTGCCGCCTGCGCCGCTGGTCAGGGTGTTGCCCGTCCCGTTCCGGACCACAATGGTCTGGGGGGTGCTGTTGAGGACATAACCACTTGGGACTTTGGTTTCCGTGACGACCACGGTGCTGCCAGGAATCAGGCCGGTGACTGTCACCGTGCCGTCCTTCCCAGTGGTGAACTTCCCAATCAGGCTGCCATCGCTGTACTTGACCGTAAATTCGGTGTTGGGTACCGGCTTTCCAGTGACGGAATCCACCTTCGAGATGGTCAGACTGCACAGAGGGTCGTTGTAAAAATAGAGGGTCTGAGTGTCGTCAGGGGTAACCTCCACAGTCTGCGACCGGTTGGCCTCATGGATGGTGTAGCCATCAATGCTCTGCACCTCCGTTACGACCAGAGAACCCACCACGCTGTTGAGAATAATCTGCCCATTTTCGTCGGTGTAGTATAGGCCGTTGGAGCTGACCTTCCCATCCTCGTCCGGGAGGAAGCTGCCGTTGGTGGTGGTGATCTTAAAGGTAACGCCCTCCAGGGGGACCTTCTTATCCACAGAACTACGTTTATTGATAATAAGGCAGCCCGTCTTGGCGTTCTCAAAAATCAGGCTGTTGGCAACGCCCTGCTTGATCTTGATGGTCTTGGGGGTGGGGTCTTTGATGTACCCGTTGGGCGCTTTTTCCTCTGTCACAATCACAATTTGTCCAGGCTGGAGGCCCGTTATGGTAATGAGTCCATTGCGGTCGCTGGTGTACCGGCCATTGTTGGTGCCGATGGCGGCGCCGTCTTCGTCGGTCACATGGAACACCGCGCCGGGCAGCGGGGTCTTGTCCGTACTCTGCTTCAGGATGGTGAGGGAATTATCCCGCTTGTTCCAGAAGGTGAGACTTTGCACCTCGCCGTCCTTAATGAGAATCTTCTGGGGGGTGCCATCCAGCACGAACCCCTCCACCGTCTTGATCTCCCTTGCGATGACAGTGGTTCCCGGCTCCACATCGGACAGCACGATCTCTCCGGCCTTGTCGGTATAATAGATCCCGTCGTCGGGGCCTACCGCCGCGCCGCTGCCGTCGATGACCTTGAAGGCGACGCCGGACAGGGGTTCATAGTCCGTGCCCTCGATGTACTTTCGGATGACGAGGGTAGTGCCGGGGGTATTGTAAAAATGGAGCGTCTGGACGTCGTTGGGGTTGACTACCACCGTCTGGGTCTTCTCCGCCGGATCAATGGTGTACCCAGGGATGGTCTTGACCTCAGTGACCACCAGCGCACCCACAACGCCGTTGATGGTGATTTTCCCATCCCGGTCCGTCATATAGATGCCGTTGCTGCTGATCTGTCCGTTTTCATCGGGGACAAACTCCCCGGTGGCAGTAGTCACCTTAAAGGTAACGCCGGCCAACGGCTTGTTGGTGACAGAATCTCGTTTGTCGATGACCAATGTGCCCGCCTTGGAGTTGGTCACCACCACAGTTTGGGTGTCCCCATTGGCCCCAATGACCACATTGGTGCTGGGAGAATCCATGACATAGCCTGCCGGAGCCTTGATTTCAGAAAGTACATAGGCGCCGGGCGCGAGATTGGTGATCCGGATTTCGCCCTGGGAATCGGTAGTAAAAATGCCGTTCTGGGTAAGCGTACTGGAGCCAATCACACCGTCCAGACCCACTTCGCAACCGGCCGCTGTGGTGATGCGGAACTCCGCCCCGGGGAGCGGCTTGTTGGTGGCGCTGTCCCGTTTCTGGACAATGAGCTGGCCCTTGGGCTGGTTTTTCATGGTTACGCTGACCGTCTTGCCAGCCTGGATCACCACAGTCTGGGACTGGGTATCAATGAGGAATCCCGCCGGCGCCTTGGTTTCCGTGATGACCACGCTCTTTCCGGGCGTCAGGCCCTCGATGCGCACCTCGCCATTTTCGTCCGAACGGTAAACGCCGTTGGAATCCCCAATGAGGCTGCCGTCCGAGTAGGCCACCTTGAACTCCGCGTTCGCCAGCGTTACACTGGGGTTGACACTGCACACCTTCCGAATGAGGAGAGAGCCGGTGGGCTGGTTGCGGAACTCCAGGGTCTTGGTCTCGTTGGACTCGATCTTGACCGTCTGGGGCACATCGTCTAAAATGTACCCAGGCTTTGTCCGGGTCTCCTTGACCACCAGCGTGGTCCCCGGCATGATGTCGGACACCAGGATGGAACCCGCGCTGTCGGTGGTGAAGTAGCCGTTGCTGTTGCCCACAACAGCGCCGTCGCTGGTGGTGATAAAGAACTGAATATCACTCAGCGGCTCGCCGGTGATGCTGTCCACCTTTTTGACCAGGAGGGACCCGTACTTGCTGTTGGTGAAGGTGAGGGTAATGCAGTCCTGCTCCTTGCCACTGATGTAGGCAGTCTGCGGGGCGGTGTCCATGACATAGCCGTGGGGGGCGGAAATTTCTTCCACCACATAAGTTCCAGCATCCAAGCCGGTGATCACGATATTTCCGTTGCTGGAGGTCTGATACTCCCCGATGATGGTGCCGCCGCTGCCGGAGGTCCCGCCCAGGTAGCGGACGCGGAACCAGGCGTTCGCCAGAGGTGCGCCGGTATCCGAATCAATTTTCCGGATGACCAGGGCGGATTTTGGGATGTTCTCAAAGGTCACTTCCACGGAGGTGTCATGCTCAATATAGATGGTCTGCTCGGAGGGCTCTTTGAGCATGAACCCTGCCGGTGGCTCTACCTCGACGATTTTGTACCAGCCCGTGTCCAGGTTGTCCAGGTGGATGATGCCGTTTTCATCGGAATAGTAGTAGCTGTTGGTCAGCTGCTGATAGGTGCCGTTCTGGTTCTTGTCCTTGGAGACCCAGATTTCAAATTTAGCGCCCTTGATCCCGTCCCCGACGATGGAATCCACCTTATAGATGGTGAGTCCGGGCTTCTTTTCGTTCTCGATGGAGACCTCGGTGGTCTTGCCGGGGCGCAGGTAGACCTCATGGGGCGTGGGGTCCAGGATGTAGCCCGCCGGGGCCTGTTTTTCCGTGATGATGTAATAGCCTTCGGTGAGGTGCTTCTGAGGCACAGTGATCGTGCCGTCCGCACCTACGGGGAAGTCACCGATCTTCACACCTGCCTTGGTCTTGACCTCAAAAATAGCGCCAGTCAGGTGCTTGCCCGCAATATCCACCTTCACGATTTTCAGGGTGGGCCGCTGGTAGTTCTGGAACTCCACCTGGGCCTCCTTGTTGGGGAACAGGGTCACGGTCTGAGGCGTGGTGTCCAGAATGTAATTCTCCGGAACGCTCTGCTCAGTGACAGTATATACCCCCGGCAGGAGATCGGTGATGACCACTTTCCCATCGGGCCCCGTGGGCTTAGTGGTGATAGTGGGGCCGTCCGCGCCCCGCAGGGTGAAGGTCACGCCTTGAATGGGATCGCCGGTATCCTTGTCCCGTTTGCTGATAATCAAACTGGGCCGCCTGTCATTTTGCAGATGGATCTCGGCGGTCTTGCCCGGGGACAGCTCCACATGGTATTCAGTGGTGTCCAAAATGTGATCGGGCAAGGTGGCGGTTTCCACCACGGAGTAAATTCCAGGCTCAAGGCCCTCCACCAGAATCTCACCGCCGTTCTGGGTAGTGCGGTCGATGGAGTGGCTGGCGTCCCCTATCGGAGTGATCTTAAAGGTAACACCATCCAATGCAGACCCGTCCGCGCTGGTTTTGATCAGCCGCAGGCCGGGCTTTTTTGTATTGGTGAACACAAATTCGGCGGTGTCGTTGGCTCGCAGGTGGATGATGCGCTGGGCGTTGTCCACCACATAGCCGGGGCACTCCAGCTCCGTTACCTCGTAGGAGCCGGCGGGGAGATTGCTCAGGTCGATCTCGCCATTTCCGTCCGTGACAAACTCCTGGGGGCCGTAGCTGCCGTCGATGGCCCGGATGCTGAACTTCACACCAGGAATGGTTTTGGACGGGTCAGAGCTGTCAACCTTCACCAGCTTCATGCCGGGCTTGGTATCATTGAAGAAAAACAGCTCCTTAATGCCACAGCCAGCAGTCAGCTCAATCTCCTGGGGAGCGGTGTCCTTGATATGGCTGTCGTCCCCGGTGTCCACCTCGACTGCCCGATAGGTGCCCGGCTCGATGCCGGTCAGCAGAATCTCACCGCTGGCGTTTGTCTCATAATGCCCCAGAGAAACGCCGTCCCGGAAAATCTCAAAGGTGACGTTCGCCATGGGCCTATGGCTCTGCCGGTCATATTTCACGATTTTCAATCCGACTTTTGCCAAATTCTTAAATACCAGGGGCCCAGCGGGGATGGGATTGCCGTTGGCGTCCAGCTCCAGCTTGATCTGCTGGACCTCGGTGGTAGGCTCGTAGTTGGGGGGCGGGACCAATTCCGTTACAGCGTACTCACCAGGCTTGATATACTTCCCGGACGCCTCGGTGGGGTCCCACCACTGGACGCTCTCCAACACGCCAGCTTCATCGGTGTCAAACTCATACACGCCGTTGGTGACAGAGCTGAACTTGAAGGTGGCGGGGCCGACGCCGGTGTTGGTCAGAGCGTCCCTCTTGAACAGAAGGGCCTTCCCCGGCTCAGGGATGCCGCCGTTCTCAATGCCGCTCGCAGGGCCGACCTGGACCGCACCCGCCGCCGTGCTGTTCTCCGGGGCCTTGCAGGTCACAGTGAAGGGGGAGGCCAGCGGGGTGCAGCCCGCCGGGGCTTTGGTCTCCTTGACATACAGGGTCACACTCTTGCCGTCCTCCACGATGTTAGGAACGGAGGTGCTGGCTGTGCCGTCAGCGCCGGTGGTCATTACGGCCAGGGGTGTGCCGCTGCAAGAGGAATCGGCGTAGACGGAGAACTCTGCGCCGGAGAGGGGCCGCTTGTCCGCAGCGGCGATCTTCTTGAGCTTCAGGTAGACGGGTTTCTTCTCGGTGATGGTAGTACCGTTGGTAAAAGTCACCTTGGACTCGCCGCCGCTGCTGGAAAATTTCTTGGCGGACATATCGACGATTCCACCGGTGCCGGTGATGTCGGTCAGGTAGGTGGGGTCGTCCTCCACCACTTCAAACCGAAAAGAGTCGTCCGCAACGAAGTCAATGCGGATCGTTTCATTGGCCTTTAGGGTAAATTTTAGGCCGTTTCCAGTTTCCGTGACAGGCATATTCGCAATATAGCTACTTGGACTGCCTGCAGTATAGGTTACAGTAAAGCTCCAGCTCTCCCCGGCGGGGATAGAGCCGCCAGCCTTCTTGGTCACCTCCAGGGACGGCGCTGTGGGTTCGGGCCGCTCGAAATTGAACGGACTGAGAATGTGGAGGCCATAGGACCGCCGCTCAGAAAAGATAGTGTCTCTGATTTTGGCGGCCTTTGTGATGCTGTCCACGAAGCTGTCCGCCTCGGTAAAGCCGTTAGTGGAACACAGCTCCTCACCGGTGGGCGTGCCGCTGCTGTCCAAAGGATACTCCAAAAACTGAGTTTTCTTCTGGCGCATCCACTGGGCCATATTGCGAATCGTTGAGGACTGATCGTAAATCAGATTGCCCTTAGTTGTGGATTCGCTGTTATAGAGCGAGTAGGCCATCATCTCCCGCAGGGTATAGGCACGTCGAAGACCATCCGGGTCCACGAAAACCCCGCCAGTCTCAATAATGACCCGGTACTTGGTGCGCAGGTTGCCATTGGAGTCATGGACATACTCAGACCAATTTTTGATAGCGTCATCCTTGCTCCAGCCGCTGTTGCTGCTGGTTGCACTCAGGCGGCCCAGCAGATATAAAAAAGCGTCGTTGGGCTTGTAGACCTTGTAGAGATTGCCAGGAGTAACAGGCTTAGGATCGGTGCCCCACATGGAGGTATAGTCGCCATCCACCCAGCCAGTGGACCATTTGGAGCTGTTGCAGTGGAACATCTGCTCCTTCTGCGTGTCTGTAATCCCGGTGGCCGCCTGAAACTCGTCAGCGGTGGTCACCCATTTCTGGTTATAGCCGCTGGTAGCATCATAGGCATAAACTGTACCGCCCATCAATTCAGCGGCACTGGAGCCCTTGCCGTTGTACTGCATGGCAGAAGAATTGAACCAGGTGATCCGGCGGCGGCAGGTATCAGCATCCCAGTTTTCGATGCTGCCATTGCCCCAGACCACATTTAGGGGTGTACCCACCACATGCCAGGTATTGAAGTCATTGCTGTTGATGTCCTTGACTACGCCTTCCGGAAACTCGATCAAGGTAAAGCGGAGGAAGGTCCGCTCCGGATCGGTGGTCCAGTCCACATCGCTGGTGCTGGGCTTCTGACCGCCAGGGCTGCCGGGGTTCAGGCCGCCCGTACCTCCATTGGCGTAGGAGATGCCAGCATTGGCAGGAACCCGCCGGATACCGCTGCTGCTCAGCCCGGTCAGCGCCTGATAGGGGGTTGTGCTGTAGGCCCGGTCAATGGTGTAGTCGCCCTTGGTGCTGACCCCATCCTGGCCGGAGTAGCTTCCCTTCGCCATGATTTTTTCTGCATTGGGGTCATTGAAATGCCACCACTCACTGGCGAGGGGGATCAGGCCGACGGCGGTGCAATAGCTCTGAAGCCGTTTCGCACCCTCGGAGGCAGCAAACCGCTCCGTCCAATTCTCCAACTCATTGGGCATGGTATAGGAGCTGACAGGGACCTGATACCGGATAGCGGCCGAACTCAACTGGTGCATCCGGGTGGGCATCTCATACTCTGTCCAGTCCTCGTACTTCTGGTAAGTGGCGCCATCCAACGTGTACTCATGCAGCTCCGCAGGATCGCCTTTGGCAAGGCTCATATCCACGGCCAGTCCCGCCTGATGGTTGGATGTGCCGTTAGAAATGAACCAGCCCTGCTCGCGGGCATAACCCATGGCAATAGCTTTATCCATGTCAGTGGACACATCACTGTTACTGTCCCAGAGAGCGGTGAAACCGTCCCGCACAGCGGACTGTACCCCGGCGGGCCGGAATGTCTCATAGACCACCAGTGTCTCACCGTTGGACATGGCGGACTGCTGGACCTTTGCCAGCCGCTCAGCAAGGGTGAACATGCAGGGGACGACATACTCATAGCGGCTCAGCCGGGAGCTGAACTGCCTGGCGTTGTAGTAGGATTTCCCTGTAACGCCGGGAATATCCTTCCCGTCTGCAGCCTGGAAGATGCTGCCGCTGCTGTTGGTCAGGTTGTAGGCGATGCTGGGAACAACGTCCGGCAGATTGATGAAGATATGCTCCTTATCCACCCAGCCGGTTTTCCCCAGCTGGCCGCCTTCCCAGGCGGTCACACTGCCGCTGCTGTCAACGGCGAGGCCAATCTTGACCCTATCGCCGCCGTTGTAAGCCAGGATGGCGAAGGGGATAGGCTTGGCACTGTCCGAGGCGGGGACAGACACGATCTGAGTCCCACCACTCTCAGTGTTGTAGACTTGGAGTGGGAGACAGGTGCCGTTCCAGCCGGTGGCCCCGGCGATGTTGACTTCAAAATCGCCAGTAGGGGCATAGGCAGTGATGCTGCTGGCCACTTTGGCCGGCGCTTCCTCTGCGGCAAAAGCGGTGGCCGGGAGCATCCCGATGATGGTGATGGCTGCCAGCAGGCCGGACAGGGTGCGCTTCCAGTTGGATTTGATGCTCTTGGAGAGAGATTTCAACATTATCAGTTCCTCCTTCATTAGTTTGTGAGCATAGCAAAAGGACTGCACAAAACCGTGCAGTCCTTGAGCAGATGATATTTACTTGACAGGTTGGGACTGTTCATCTTGGGTATTGCTGGTTTGAGGTACATGAATCGCCTCCCTTGTCTTGTTTTTCCTTGGTTAACTGCCGGAAACGGCAGGCCACACTTCTACGCTTTCGCCGGTGAAGGGGACATTCTCAGGATAACGGGTCCACACTTCAAGATGATGCGGAATACGTCCACCGCTGAATCCAGTCAGACTATAGCTTCTAATGTCCGGATGTTCGACGCTGGGCCATGTGATGATTTCACCATGGTTGCCATCCGTGTAATGGAACCGCCCGTCCTGATTTGGGGACTCAAGGGCAATAACTACATGTCCCACTACTCCGTCAGGACTCACTACAAATACAATATCGCCGGGGCGCATTTTCGTGAGATCGTCCAGCTTGCGGCCTGGATTGGTTTTGTCACCAAAAATAAGGGAGTTGACCATGGAGGCGTAGCCACTGCACCCGTAATACTCACTGACCCAGTAGACGTCCATGATCCGGTTGGCTGCAGTGCTGGGGACCTCGTTTTTGTGGGTCCCAGACGTATTGTGTGTGCCCCAGACCGTCCCATGGGGCCAATCCTGTTTAAGCTGACGTAGAATTTCCAGCACGTTTTCTTCGGTGACGGGCTTTCCGTTGGATAGAAAGCCGTCCCCAGTGCCGGTGCTGGGCGCTGTACCTGGACGGGTGCCGGTCTGGGCGCGGTAGATCAGTACCGCCATCTCGCCTCGGGTGATGATAGATGCCTGAGCGGTGGATGGGCTGATCAGGCCTAGACTGGCGGCGTATTGACCTGCGGTACCATAGGTCCACGCGCTGCTCTCGCTGTCCCCGTAGCCGTAGCATCGGAGCACTACCGTACATGCCATGGCCGGAGTAACCATATCGTTAGGGCCAAAGTGTGATGCGTCGTAGCCGGATACCAGCAGATTGGCAACACAGTAGCCAACGTAGGATTTGGCCCAGGCGGGTACGTCAGTGAAGTGACAGGCCTGGATGTACTGTTCGGGGTTGACTTCTTCTCCGCTATGAAGCCGGGTGAGAATGGCGGCCATTTCGGCCCGGGTCAGTCCCTTGTCCAACATGAGATTGCCAGAGCTGTCACCCAGGTAGATGCCCTGCTCATGCAGGTACAGCCCTGCAGCTTCAATTTCTGCTGGCTGCTCTGCGGCAAAAGCGGGAACGGACATAGATAGTAAAAGGATGATGCCAAGCGCAAAGGATGTGATCCGTTTCATGCAAATACCCCCTTGTAATTATTATGATCATATTACACCACACACAGAGAATATTTGCAACAGGCTGCTAGGAAATTTCGCGGGCCTGGACACACCAGCGCATATCTCGGACATCCCGAACGCAGGTAATCAGTGTGATGATGTTGTCGCTTGTCCGATCCAAGCGGGAAAAATCCGTCTCACTGATTTGACCAACATAATAGACCTCATAGGTCCTGGTGCCGAGCTGTGTGGTATAGACGATCTGGTCACCGGTAACCAAGGTGTGAATCTTTCCAAAATGATTGGTCACACCACGGTTGTGGCCAGCAATTCCAACATTCCCATCCCAGCAGGACGTAGATTTAAAATGCCCGGCACCTTTTGCAAGGTTTTCAAGGCTTTCATCTTCGTAAACCTTGACGTTAAGGTCCAGCTTGGGGATCTTCAGTCGGCCAAGGCTTCCATCTGAATAGTAGAGGCCGTCCGGAAGCGTGAATTTATTGTCGCCTGTGATCGAAGCGGTCACATCGGAGGTGGACGATCCTCCAAGCTCAGCGGGCGGAACATAGAGATTGCTGGAACTACCGGCGGTGTTGCCTACGGTATTGCTTCCAGTGAAGTTGCCCGTCCCTGCAGAACTACCACTTCCGTAATTGCCATAAGCGACATGCGGAATCAGGACCTCACCAGTTCCGGGCTGGTATGAGTCGGGACTTCCAAAGGAAGGCGGCGCAAGGGCCGCATTTTTGCTGCGGTCAATATTGCTCTGTTCCGTAGGGCCGCCCCCGACTACAATCATCTGCTCAACGGAAGAGGAGGGGGCGAACATGCCTTCGTCAGGTTCGTCCACATTATACTCCAGTGCCTGAGCTGGGGGCGCCGCCATCGCCATCACCAGCGCCAACATAATCATCGCAGTTGTCAATAGTTTCTTCATGGGACATGCGCTCCTTTCGTTTCATCCAAAAATAGGTGCCGCCAGCACCCACGCAAAGCGCAGCTAGAGCGGCAGGGATAAGGATCAGCATTTCCGAACCGCCCTGCTTCTCTTTCACCGTATCAGGCTCTGCGTCCGGTTCTGCTGTCAGAATAGGGGTTCCGGTGAAAATGACCGTGTACCGAATGACCGTCACTCCAGTGCGATAGGCATCTCCAACGTAATCAGCCGTTGTGGTATAGCCCTTTACATAACTGACCGTCTTGGAACCGCCATAAGTGCAAACTGCAGTGAAGCGGTCCCCAATCTCATAGTCGTTGGCGTTGTACGTGTTATCGGTCTGCCATTCAACGCCCTGAAGATTCAGCGTTCGCCCGCCCTCTGTGATGGTTTTGGGCAGATGGTTTGTGTCGGCACTGGCTAGGTTGGGATACCGTCGGGTGACGGTGACAGGGCTGGTTTTGCTGCCGTATCCGGACGGTTCTGTATGGATGGAATCCAAATTGAGGTACAGCGTTCCCTCAAACCCGTCTTCCGTAGTGACAACTTTCTCCTGAGGCAGCAGACCCAGGATTGTCTCCATGCTTTTATTATCGCTTTCTACGGTTTCGGTCTGGGTCACCTTTTGCGTCTCTGAGCCGATAACCACCTCACGGAGGATATCAGAGTACTCATACCGGCAACCATCCCGATCAAACGCTTGTCGGGGAAGGGTAGCTGGGTCCGTGGTGGGCGAAAGATCATAGACTTTCCGGATCTCAAGCGCCTCCTGATTGAGAATGATGTCTACCGGAAGCAGGGCATCTGGCTCAGACCAATCAGCCGCCGTGGCAGGAAGCGCCAGCGTGGTAATGAGCAGCGCCATTACTATGAGAGATGTAAACACTCTCTTCATGTTGGGGTCCTCCTTCTTTCTTAGGTCGGTGTGTACTGCCCACCCTGGATTAGCGGCTGCAGGTATGCAACGGCAAAGCCCAAGGTGTTCAACACGATCCAGGTCACGATAATCCGTTTGAGCCAGCTGGTGGCCTCAGACACAGCACGTTCGTTGCGCGAGATCATTCGCACAAGCAGCGCGACGGATGCGGCAGTTACAGCCACAATGGTGCTGATTCCAACCAGCTCGCCATAAATATCCGCCATAATGGAGGAAAAGCGAGACCAGATCGTATCACCAGAAACTGCTGCCGCTGGCTGAGCGAACAGAACCATCATGTAACAGGTACTTGCCGCCCCTTGGAACCAGCGTTGAAGCCGCGGTGACAGAGGTGACCGCAGCTTCTTTTGATTTTGCGCCATATTAGGAACTCTCCTTTCAAATGAAATTTGGCAGTAAAAAACCGCTCCCAATACGAACTGCTGCCATTCGTATCGAAAGCGGCTTACTGCCATCGCCCAGTTTTGGACGATAACAGAATACCATATTTTCATCGCCATGTCATCGGCGGTGACACTGCCAATTTTCTGCCAATTTTCTGCCATAAACCCTGCCATCAATTTCCCTCCAGCAATGTGAGTAGCTCCAACCAGGCGTCCAAACATCCTGCTGGTGCTGTCCAGAGTCGGATTGACAGGATATTGACCGCCTGCTGGCGTAGCCGGTAGTAGTGACGGTCTGATATACCCAGTCGGAACAAAATCTCCGTGTGGGTAAGTTTATCCGGTGTGAGGAACGTTTGGAAGATAATATTATACATCATTTCGCCGTTACCCGGCTTATGACGCAGCACGGTAAGGGCATCGTTAATCCGATCCAGCAGCAGTCGGGACTTTTGGATCCCGAGCATCCTGTGTTCCAGTTTTGCGTTGCCCATCGCTATCTGCGTGTCTACAGCACTGAGGAGTGCATCCAGGTCATGCAGAGGGCGATCCAGTTCCTCAGCCACCTGCTGTGGAAAACATTCCAGCGCCCACACAATGTCACGGTAATGCCGAAGCATCATCTGGGTGTTGTGATACATGTTGCGACGCAGCTCCTGCTCCGCCTCCCGGGCCTTTTTGCTGGTAATGCTCTGATCCTCCACAATACCCCGCCGCTCCAGCAGAGAGAGTATCTGCTCCGCCTGTACGGACACGGCTGTTCCAGCCTGCTCACCAGAGTGAAGTTCCTTCATATGTTCCATATTCAATGCCTCCTGTATCGACTGATGGACCGGTTTTAGGCCCGGCCCTGGGCAAAAGTTCAAATTCGGCCGGGGAAGTTTCCTCTATACCCTGGCAGTCCTCCTTGAAACTATTACAATGCCTACACAGAGAAAAATACGCGCGCGTAATAAGGCGGCCCGAAACTGCAACACGGCATTCCTCAGCCGCAGGGCTTGGCTGCGCTTGTGAAAGCTTCGGTATGACCCTGCGACTGTACCAAGCGATCCACTGATTCATTCGTTCATGGTCGTTGCAGCTTTTGATGTGCGTATTTCTGCCACAAATGCGTATTTCCTCTAAAATGCGTTGGACTTGTGCAGGTTCTGGCAGTGAAAAAGAGGTTCCTGCAGGGTAGCTGGTGTTGAAGATTAGGCAGCCGAAAGAGCCTGGCAGTTTTTGCAGCGGGAAGGCATCCGCATGTTTTTTGAAGAACCGCCATACTTTCGTCTTTTCCCATCCCCAACGATGGCCAAGGGTTTCCAGGGTCAAAATAGCGCCATATTTGCCAAACTGGACAGTAGGCGCCATATGAGAAAACGCATTGCTGGTCTCTTGCCATACCGTGTGGCACCAGAGGTCCAGCCATGCGTCCGACTCATCAAAGCGATAGTGCGCCTCAGCGAGACGCTGGGTAATGTTTCGGGGCAGACACAGGAAGCCGTATCCTGGGGTGGCATAGACGGCCTCGGTGCCCATACAGGGCTCGCCGGAGCACTGAACCACCCAGTCCTTAATTTGATAGGTAAGTTTCTTTGTTTTAGGGTTTAGTTCATAGTCTATGTAACCCAACTGGGTCAGTTTGTTCATCATCTCCAGGGCCTTTTTTCGGTTCTTGATACCCAAGATGCTCTTGAGGCCAACAATTCCGCCAGCCCAGGAACCGATGGTAACTTGGTTGACATATCCGCAGTAGTGGGCTTGCCCGTTCCGAAAGGCAGCCCTGGCGGCCAGCCGGGCCCAGGCGCCCATGATACCTTTAGAGGGAGGCATCTGGTCGCGTGGGAGCTTAACCCACTGATATTTCATCAGGCACTTCACCTGGTTGGCCTCCTTTTTGTTTTAGATTGAAAAAAGCCCCGCTGCGTGCTAAACTAAGTAGACACGAAAGCGAGGCGAGAAAATGATATATGCATGTGATAATTGCCATTTCCTATTTTCCCAGGAAGTACCCGCAGACTGCTGCCCAGACTGCGGGAAAGAAAATATTAGACAAGCGACATCGGACGAAATCCAAGAGTTTGAAAAACGGAAGAATACTGACTTTTGGGTTTCGGATTCATAACTCCGATGGAGGTGCGGTACCGCATGGATAGTATGATAACAATAGGCAAGAGAAAATTACGAGCACTTTATCAGAAGATAAGAGCGGGGAAACCTATCTCATTGGAAAACTGCATTGTGAAGGGATTTTCGCTATCTGAGTATCGGGACATTTATAATCTTAATAAAAACGAATATGTCACAATTACTATTAGCAGTGCTGAAAATGCGGTATTTATGCCAAGATCAGATAAGGACAGGACTTGCGTGGATTTTTCATGGGCAATTTTTAATCCGACTGACTCCGTATGTGGGACCGTGTTCGATAAGAGTGAATTTCAAGGGGGTGATGTCGATTTCTCATATGTTAAGACTGAGTATGATTTGAGTTTTGCCGATTGCAGCTTCTATCATGCAACAGTCAAATTTGTCGGCTGTAAATTTGGGGAGCAAGACTTAATTTTTAGCCGTGTTGATATGGGTGGCTCTGACTTTTATTTTCATGTGTCTGATTTCAAAAAAGGAGACTTGGACTTTTCTGAAAGCCAAGGCTTGAGCGGCAGGATTCAAATTGCCAGTTGCAACTTTGAGCAGCGAAATTTAAACTTTTTCGACATGCAAAATTCAGATGGAGACTTCATTTTTGCTGATTTTGAATTGAGCAGTGGGAGTATTGGATTCACAAATTCCGAAATTAGGAGTCTGCTGTGCTATAGAGTAGTTTTTTCTATACGTGCCGATTTTGATGTTGGATCCGCCAGATACATATCAATTCAAAACAGCACCACAGGGAATACCCTCATTTTGGGTAATGAGGGTTATCGAAACTATATTAACATTTGCTTGCTTGGAACTCTGAATTTGGGACAAATACGAATCCTAAATCAGTTTAGTAAGCACCTTTTTCGCCAGCAAAAAAAGATTTATTGTCCAGAATCCATATTTGACTCAGATAATCCGTCAATTGCTGGAGATCGAAAACCAACTCCAGCAGACATGGTGGGCTTTTATGAGCAGCATTTGGATCTGACCTGGGAACTATGTGATACATCTTATGCTGAAAAAGCACAGCAGCTGCGAGTTCTTAAAGAGAACGCTACCACAATGGGGAATTACACACTTGAAGACCAATACTATCTGTTGGCTCGCAGATACCAAAACTTATCAAAGATAGACAGTCAAACAATACAATTCCACCAACTTAAAAATTCGCGCGCAGCAAATGAGGTACAGCATTATTACTTAGCTTGGGTAGGAATCCTTCTTGGCACAATAGCAGGGTTCCTGTCATTTTCTGTTGAGGCAATTCTTTTGGATATCATGTGTGGAGCCTATGCGACAAAGCCGTTCAAATTCTTATGTTCTGTGCTTTTGCTTATAACAGGGTTCGCAGGCAGCTATGCCTTGCTCAATCACAATGCAGGAATATTCTGCTATGGCACAACCGTTCCATCTTCATCCCCGCTTATCCTGTCGATTTACTTTAGCTTTTTCCAATTCTTTCAAATTGATTGTGGAATCACAATAGTATCCCCAATTGCGCACACTATCTCATTGGTTCAAAAAACACTTGGAATGATCATTTTGGCAGTGTTCACTGTATCCTACACCAGAAAAATTATTAAATAAAACTTGGCTGCTCATTTGCTTTAGGATTCTTCAAAACCTGTTCTGGGCCTTTCCTTGCACCGGATGGTGGATTGGGGATCTAATATTCGTAGCGCAGGTCTGCTGGCTGAGCAGGTTCAGACTTACCTGCCCCACGTCTATGCGGGAAACTGCCTAGATGCTATTCATGGAGTGTCCCCAGAAAACCAATAGGATGGATGATATGCTCCTCTTTAGCATCCAGGTCCAAAGCCGGGTCTACCAGCGCAATAGCCCGGCGGATGCTGCGATACCCGTACTTGCCCCTGATTATGTCCAGCGTCCGGTCGATGTCGGCCCGGCGCTGGGCTTTTTGCTCTTCTGGGAACAGCGACAACTGCACAACGCCGTCCGCCGGTGTCAGTCCGCTGGCCTTCACCGACAGGCTGCGCACAGGCTCCCTGCTGGTATGATGCCTCCGGAACAGCTCCACGGCCGTTTCCCAGATGTCCAATGTGTTCGCTGTGGGATGGTTGAGTTTGGCCTGCCGGTCATAGGACAGCAGGCGGTTGTCCCGGATACCCAGAGCCACGGTAGAGCAAAGGCAATTCTGCTCCCGGAGTCTGGCTCCCACGCTTTCGCACAGGGCCATGAGGGTAATTTTTACATCATCCTCACTGACCAAATCCCGGGGTGCAGTGGTGGAGTTACCAATACTCTTCATGGGCGGTACTGCATAATAGCGCCGGACGCCGGAGTGGTCCTGCCCGTTGGCAAACTGATGGAGCATGATTCCGTTTTTGCCCAGCAGCCAGTACAGAAGATCAGGATTGGCCTGGGCCAGCTCCCCAATCGTGGTGATCCCATACTGGTTCAGCTTCCGGGTGGTGGCAGGGCCCACATAAAGCAGGTCACTCACAGGAAGGTTCCAAGCCTTATCCCGATAGTTCTCCGGGGTGATGACCGTGGTGGCGTCGGGCTTTTTCATATCCGAGCCCAGTTTGGCAAATACTTTATTAAATGACACACCTACCGATACGGTCAGCCCCAGCTCCCGCTTCATGCGGCCCCGGATATCATCGGCGATGGCCGGCCCTTCCCCAAACAGCCCCACAGAGCCAGTGACATCCAGCCAGCACTCGTCCAGGCCGAAGGACTCTACTTGGTCTGTGTAACTGGTATAGATGTCCCTGGCCTGGGCGGAGAACGCGAGGTAACGCTCATAATGGGCAGGGATGCAGACCAGGCCGGGGCACTGCTGCCGGGCCTCCCACAGCACCTGCCCGGTGCGGATGCCGAACCGTTTGGCAATATCGTTTTTGGCCAGCACAATGCCGTGGCCACGGCGGTCTTGCCCACGCCGGGCTCGCCGATGAGGCAGGGGTTGTTCTTCTGGCGGCGGTTCAGGATCTGGATGACACGCTCGATCTCCTGTTCCCGGCCAACCAGGTGATCCAGCTTCCCGGTCTTGGCCCGCTCGGTAAGATTGATGCAGTAGCTGTCCAGGTACTTCCGCTTGGGGGGCTTGTCGGACTTGCGCTCCTTGGTCTCATGGGTCCGGCCGGAACTCTCGCCGGTGGGCGCGGGCGTATCCTGAGAGCTGCCGAAAAGACGGTTGAGGAAGGGGAAGGTGGCCGTCTTGCCGTCCTCACTGTCCTCGTCTCCGCCGTCCTCATCCTTGGGGATCAGGCCCTCCATGGACTCCGCGCCGCCAAAGGCGCTCATCATCTCATCGTTAATCATATCCAGGTCCTCGTCGGTGATGCCCATGCGGCGCATCATCTCCCCCACCTGGGGCAGGCCAATCTCCTTGGCGCACTTCAGGCACAGCCCTTCGTTGACGGACTCGCCTTTTTCCATCTTCGAGATGAATACCACGGCGATCCGCTTCTTGCATCTCGTACACAAGGTCGGTTGCATAGCTTCTACCTCCACAGCCGCCCCGGCGGGCGGCATACGCAATATATCTTATTCTTTATATCAAATCATCCATGTCATAGCATGAACAAATTGAAAATTTTCTTACATTTTTATTTTCCAATCCCGCTGATCCATCCGGGAAGCAGGCCAAGAGCCAGGGAGCCCTCCGCCATCTCCGCCGTCAGGGCGCCGGTCTGCCGCAGCACCCAAACCGCCAGACATACCAGAATCACGCCCTTCCCGAAGCCCGCCAGGGCTCCGCCCAGCTCGTTGAGCTGCCGGACTCCCGGGATCTTCTCCACGATCCGAAGAACCCTGGCAGCCAGACGGAACACAATGCTGAGAACAACAAACAGCACCCCGCAGAGAACGGACTGCAGCACATCCCGCACCAGCGTATCCAGCACCGCATCCGCCATGTCCCTGCCCAGCTCCTCCAGCGGCATCCGCACCGCGCCGCCCAGCGTCTCTCCCGGCGGCAGTACGCTGTCCAGGGCGCCCTGGGTATGCTCACGGATGAAATCGTTGGGAATCGCTTCCAAAACCTGATACAGATTCTGCCTCAGCTCCTCCATGGAGGACACCTCCGCCCCTGCGGAGAGTTCCTCCGCCCGCTCCTCGATGGCGGCGTAGGTGGCGGGACGCAGATACCGGTCCACAAGTTCCGGCGCGGCCGCCCTGGAAAGCTGCGCAGACAGCACAACCGCCAATATCATGGCCGCCAGGCCCACCAGACTGCGGATCAAACCGTTTTTCCAGCCTGCCGCGGCAAAGATTATCAGCACTGCGGCAATTACGACGTCCATCATAACAGATATGTTCAAAAAAGACCATCCCCTTTCTTATGGAAAAATGCCAAACCGTCAGGGCAAAAACCGCCAGGCATAGGACCCGGAGATCAGCAGGACCGTTCCGTCCGCCTCGACCTGGAGCTGTCCGGCGTAGTCCGTATCCGTCAGGCGGGAGACCTCCGTCAGGTCCTTCCGGTAAATGACCATTCCCTGTCCGTAGAGTACCGCCAGGTAATCCCCTCCCGCAGCAATATCCAGCACCTCCTCGGTCAGTTCCAGGGAGGCCAGCTCCTGCCCGTCCATGTCGTAGGTCTCCAGCGTGCAGATATTGCCCGCCTGATACCGCCCCAGCAGCAGGGCGCAGAAACCGTCTCCGTCCAGGGCATAATCGTGGAGATGCAGATTTCCATAAGCCCGGTCCAGCAGGGTCTCCCCCTCCAGGGAGGCAATGGTCAGGCGCTTGTCGCACAGGCTCACCACCCGGTTCCCGGTACACCGGAAGTCCATCACCAGTCCGTCCCGGATGACCGACTCACTGGCAGGCTGGCTGCTGTCGCTATGCAGTCCGTACATCCGCACCCGGCTGGCAAAGGCTCCTTCAT
>OFFC01000766.1_pt1 | contig 20028 bp, 16 predicted proteins | sample 1521271 | NCBI WGS metagenome assembly OFFC01 (sample SAMEA3504123, study PRJEB24116) | mouse gut metagenome | biome: mouse gut; feature: mouse-associated habitat; material: faeces | place: Denmark | collected 2011 | reverse complement strand
AAAATCATCAATGTGGATTCCCTGGGATATCTGCCGGTTTCCGCCCTGAGGCAGCTGACGGGATTTGACGGTTGCTGTGATGCCTGCTTTACTGGAAGTTATCCTACGCCAGTCCCTGCTGATAACCGGAAAGATCGATTTGAGCGGAAGTTGTCAGAACGAAAAACCTGATGTCTTAAGTGGAAATAAAATGCCGAAGCCGTCCGGCCCAGCCGTAACCTGCTGGAGGTACAAGTATTCAAGTGGCTGGATGGTGCCTACCTGGAGAATGAGAATCAGGACTGTGACCGTTGCGGTACCCTGGGCGCGGCAGGACAGTCGGCTCACCAAAAGTGGAAAACTTAAGCTACATGCTTCAATAAGAATAAATCTCACATTTCCCCTTGACAACATCTTTAGAAATACCCCTTCCACGACCAGCTGATGATCTACGCCCAGCGCCCGGACGCTACCGCCTGCGCGGAGTATGACCTGTGGAATGACAAGATGGGCCGCTATGTCCGGCGCGGTTCCAAGGGCATCGCCCTGGTGGACGATTCCGGGGACCGGACCCGGCTGCGGTATGTCTTTGACATCTCCGACACCGGAACCCGCCCGCACTCCCGCACTCCCTGGCTCTGGAAGATGGAGGAACGGCATATAGATTCCATCTCCGCCATGCTGGAAAACCGGTATGGGGTGGGCGGCGATGATTTAGGCGGGCAGCTGACCGAGATCGCCCGCAGGCTGGCCGGGGAATACTGGGCGGACAACGGGCGGGACTTCCTTTACATCGTTGACGATTCCTTTTTGGAGGAGTACGATGAACTTAACATCGAAGTCCAATTCAAAGCCGCCGCCACCGTCAGCATCGCCTATTCCCTGATGTCCCGCTGCGGGCTGGCCCCGGAGCAGTATTTCACCCACGAGGATTTCATGCCGGTTTTCGATTTCAACACACCGGCCACCGTTGGGGCGCTGGGAACGGCGGTCAGCCAGATCAACCAGCAGGTGCTGCGGCAGATCGGCGTAACCATTCTAAACGCGGAACGAGAGGCCAACAAAGAAAGGAGCCAGCAAAATGAACAACACCTTAACTTACATTCAGAACGGGGATTATCTGATTCCCAACCTGCAACTGACAGAACAGCCCGAAACGCCCCTGGGCAAGTACGGCAGGATGCGGAAAACCTACTTGAAGGATCACCGGCCCATCCTTTACAACCGTCTGCTGATGAGCGAGAAGCTGTACCCGCACCTGTTGGAGATCGACCGGACCGCGAACAGCCGATTGGAGCAGCTGATGCCAAAACTGGCGCAGGCGGCGGGCGTGACCGAGGAACTGAAAGCCCGCGACATGATGCAGTGGGTGGGCCTGATGAACAGCTGCAAGGCCCAGGCGGAGGAGATTCTGCTGGCGGAACTTATCAACAGCTGACCTTAAACCTGTTTCTTTCCGAAACGGAACAGATTCAGAATATTGATGAAGCAGAGAATGTGAAAGCGTCCTCTGCTTTTTCTTTTGCCCAAAAGGACATTGACCATGTACTGCGGCTGGGCGGCAATACCGACCGTCTGCGGGAGCGCGTGACAGCTGAATTTGAAAAGCAGAAGCCGGTCCCGGAAATAGCTGCCGCCCTGCAATCCCTCTATCATGGCGGCAACGGTTTTACCACCGATGCAGGCCGTATCACAGTCTGGTACGGCGAGGACGGAATCCATCTCTCTCATGGAAAATCCGCCCGATATGATAAATCCGCACAGGTTATTTCCTGGGAGGGCGCGGCGGAGCGTATTGGCGAGCTGTTGGAATCCGGTCAATTTGCTTCCAATGTGGAGCTTGCCGAGGCGGAGGGTTATGAACGCTCCCTCCTTGCCAACAAGCTCTGGAACCTGTATCACGATTTGAGCGATGAAGCCAGAGAAGCCGGATATTTACCCAGTCTGTCAGAAATCAAGGGCAACGGGTTTCCAGAAGAATCCGCATGGCTCACTGAGCAGCTGCGTGACCCGGCTTTCCGCCAGCCCCTCACAGAAGAATACGCCGCCTTTTGGACTGCCTATACGCAAGACCGTAACTTGCTGCGTTTCCATTACCACAAGCCAAAGGAGATTTGGGAAAACCTGAAAGACCTGTCACTGCCCCGCAAAGCCTTTTCATCTGAAATGGCAGAGGTTCCTGCGGTTAAGCAGTTTATTACGGAGGATGAGATCGGCGCGGCCCTTTCTGGCGGCAGCGGTTTTGCCGGGGGCAAAGGGCGCATTTATGCCTTTTTCCAGCAGCCCCATACCGACAAGGAAAAAACCGCGTTTCTCCGGCAGGAATACGGAACCGGCGGACGCTCCCACGCACTGTCCGGTGCAACGCACAGTGGCGAAGATCACGATGGAAAGGGCCTGCGCTACCAGAAAAACGGCTGTGACGATGTACGCCTGACCTGGGATAAGGTCGTGAAGCTGGTTGCCGGCCTGATCCAAAAGGATCGTTATCTGACCGAAGCAGAACGGGAACAGTATGAGAAAATCCAGGCAGAAAAGGAACTGGCAGAGGCGGGCATTGTAGAATCACAGAGCCAGCCTGCTCCTGTCCATGAAACCGAAACAGAACCGCCCCAGCCCGCGCTGGAAGAATTGCTGGAACAGTACAAGCCGGTTGTGACCGCCGCCATCATGGAGGATACGGCATACCGCAACGCCTGCGGCCATACTGACCATGAAAACGCTGTGATTGAGGGCAACGCCGCTGTACGCCGCGCGGTTCTTGGCTCCGGTGATTTGCAGCTTCTCAAACAGTATTCGGATGTGCCGGAGTTCCGCCACCGCCTGCATCAAGAGGTGATTGCCGAAACCTATCCAAAGCTCCATGAGCTTCTGCGCCCTCTCTCCCAGGACGATATTGACGAAGCCCTCTGTGCATGGAACGGCGATATGGACAGCAAACGGGCCGTAGTCCGCTATATGAAAGAGCATGGGAGGGAAAAAGATACTGCCGCATGGCTGTCCAGGGAGTACGGCGGTCCTGAACATACAAACCTGTTCATTGTCCGCGCCGGAAGCCCCGAAGAAATGGAACTGCCCTGGCCTAAGGTACAGCGCCGGATCGCCCAGCTTATCAAAGAGGACCGCTTTTTTACAGAGGCAGAACGGGATAATCTGGACGATATAGACCCTATCGCAATCCGGGAAAATCTGGCCCAGCGCGGCATTGTAAACGGGCAGGTAACAGAACCGGAGAAGCTGGACAATGACCCCTTTATCCAGCAGGTCATGGTTGATGTGGAACGGCTCACAGAGGCAGACCGGCAGGAAGAACCAGTACAGGGAACGCCAGCCACAGAAACCGCATCCATCGTGGAAGAACGCCGCGACCCGCTGGCATCGGCCTATGGCGTAGGGGATTTTGTTTTTCTGGAAAATACCGAGTACCGCATCACCGATTTGCAGCGGGGCTATGTCCAGCTGAATGACCCCGCGCTGGCCTACCCCATTTACCGGACGGAAAGCAAAGAACAGTTTGAACGCGCCATCCGGCAGGACCCGCGCAACAGCGCCATCACCGACTATCTCCCCGCCGATCTGGACCAGTTTTCCCCGGATTCGCGGGAAGTCCTGACCGGGGAGGGCGGTTTGCTGGATGCAGGGGCAAAGGAAGATATAGCGGCGCTGCTCCGAAGCGGCGCAGGCAATCCGGCTGTCGCCCAGCATCTTTCCCAGCGGTTTTCCGGTACAGTGGAAACCATGCAGCTGGAAACCGGAGATACGGCGGATTACCGGGCCTCCGCAAACGGCATGGAAGTGGAGATTCTGCGGGAAGATGAAACGGTGCTGGCAGCGATGTATGAAAGCTGGGAGCCGCTTGCCGCTGCCCTGCGCGCCCTCTACCAGCAGGAACTGGATGGATTCTCCCACGAACCGGCACAGCCAGAAGAACAGCTGGCAGAGGAACAGCCGGATTTTGGGAATCCCCCTGCGCCAGAGCCGGAGCCGCAGATCACCATCACCCCCGTCACCCGTTATCCGGGCGAACAGAACCATCTGCCCTACGATATAGAGATTCATACGCTGCGCTTTGATGAACCGGAACCCATCCCTCCCCAGCCGACTGCCGGGAACTTCCGTATCACCGACATTCACCTGGGCGAAGGAGGACCAAAAGCAAAGTTTCGGGCCAACATGGACGCAATCAATCTCCTGAAAGAATTGGAGTTTGAAAACCGGCAGGCCACGCCGGAGGAACAGGAAACCCTTTCCCGGTATGTGGGCTGGGGCGGTCTGGCAGACGCTTTTGACGAGAGCAAGCCCGCCTGGGCCAAGGAGTTTGCGGAACTCTACGCAACGCTGTCCCCGGAGGAATATGAAGCCGCCAAAGGGACCACCTTAAACGCCCATTACACCAGCCCTACCGTTATCCAGGCCATTTATGAAGCGGTGGGGAAAATGGGATTCCAGACCGGCAACATCCTGGAACCCTCCTGCGGCGTGGGCAATTTCTTCGGTATGCTTCCTGACAGCATGGCGGGCAGCCACCTCTTTGGTGTGGAACTGGATTCCATCACCGGACGCATCGCAAAACAGCTCTATCCAAAAGCAGACATCACCATCGCGGGCTTTCAAACCACCGACCGGCGGGATTTTTATGATTTAGCCGTAGGAAACGTGCCGTTTGGCCAGTATTCCGTCAATGACCGGGCCTATAACAAGCTGAATTTCAACATCCACAACTACTTTTTTGCAAAATCGCTGGACCAGGTGCGTCCAGGCGGTGTCGTAGCCTTTGTCACCAGCCGCTACACGATGGATTCCAAGGATTCTACGGTGCGCCGGTATCTGGCGCAGCGGGCGGAGCTGTTGGGCGCGATCCGTCTGCCCAACAATGCGTTTAAGGCCAATGCCGGGACAGAGGTGGTATCCGACATCATTTTCCTGCAAAAACGTGACCGCCCGATTGACATTGCCCCGGACTGGACGCAGACCGGACAGACCGAAGATGATTTTACCATCAACCGCTATTTCCTGGACCACCCGGAAATGGTGCTGGGCAGGCAGGAGACGGAAAGCACCGCTCATGGCATGGATTACACCGTAAATCCCATTGAGGGATTGGAACTTTCCGACCAGCTGCACGACGCCATAAAATATATTCGCGGGACCTACCAGGAGGCCGAACTGCCGGAGCTGGGCGAGGGGGAAGAAATTGATACTTCTATCCCCGCTGACCCTGATGTAAAAAACTATTCCTATACCGTTGTGGACGGTGCGGTGTACTATCGGGAAAACAGCCGCATGGTGCGCCCTGACTTAAACGCCACCGCCGAGGCCCGCGTAAAAGGGCTGGTGGAACTGCGGGACTGTGTGCAGAAGCTCATCGCACAGCAGATGGACAGCTTTGTTTCGGATACGGCAATCCGTGAAACCCAGGCCGAATTGAACCGGCTCTATGACGCATTTTCCGCAAAGTACGGGCTTATCAATGACCGGGGGAACCGGCTGGCCTTTGCCGATGATTCCAGCTATTATCTGCTCTGCGCGCTGGAAGTCATTGACGATGACGGACATCTGAAGCAAAAGGCGGATATGTTCACCAAGCGCACCATCAAGCCCCATCAGGCTGTTACTGCGGTGGACACCGCCAGTGAAGCCCTGGCTGTTTCCATCGCGGAAAAGGCCGAGGTGGATATGGCGTACATGGCCGAACTGAGCGGCAAAACCCAGGAGGAATTGGCGCAGGAGCTGCGGGGCGTGATCTTCCGCCTGCCAGGACCACTGGCGGAGGGGGAAACGCCCCGTTATGTGACAGCGGACGAATACCTCTCCGGCAACGTGCGCCGGAAACTGCGGCAGGCACAGCGGGCGGCGGACAAAGACCCCGCCTTTTCTGTCAATGTGGAGGCGCTCACCGCCGCCCAGCCCAAGGATTTGGACGCATCGGAAATCGAGGTGCGCCTGGGCGCTACCTGGATTGACAAAGACTATATCCAGCAATTCATGTACGAAACCTTCCACACCCCGTACTATCTGCAAGGGAAGATTGAGGTCAAGTATGTCCCCTACACCGCCGAGTGGCAGATCACCAGCAAAAACGCCGTTGGGTACGGCGATGTAGCCGCCAATACCACCTACGGAACCGACCGGGCCAACGCCTACAAGATTCTGGAGGACAGCTTAAACCTGCGGGATGTCCGCATCTATGACACCGTTGAGGACGCCGAGGGGCGGGAGCGCCGGGTACTCAACGCCAAAGAAACCACCCTTGCCGCCCAGAAGCAGATGGCGATCCGGGAAGCCTTCCGGGACTGGATTTGGAAGGACCCACAGCGGCGGCAGACGCTGGTGCGCCAGTACAACGAGGAAATGAACAGCATCCGCCCCCGCGAGTATGACGGGCAGCATATCCAGTTTGCGGGCATGAACCCGGAAATTACGTTACGGGAACACCAGAAAAACGCCATCGCCCATGTGCTGTACGGCGGAAACACCCTGCTGGCCCATGAGGTGGGCGCGGGCAAGACCTTTGAAATGGTAGCCGCCGCGATGGAATCCAAGCGGCTGGGCCTGTGCCAGAAATCCCTCTTTGTGGTGCCGAACCACCTGACCGAGCAGTGGGCCTCCGAGTTTTTACGGCTCTACCCTTCCGCGAATATCCTTGTCACCACAAAAAAGGATTTTGAAAGCCACAACCGCAAGAAATTCTGCGCCAGAATCGCCACCGGGAACTATGACGCGGTGATTATCGGACACTCCCAGTTTGAGCGTATTCCCATCAGCCGGGAACGGCAGGAGCGCCTGCTGCGGGAGCAGATCAACGAGATCACCGACGGGATTGCCGAGGTGGAGGCCAGCGGCGGGGAACGCTTTACCGTCAAGCAGCTGGAACGCACCAAAAAATCGTTGGAGGCAAGGCTGGAAAAATTGCAGGCCGAGGGCCGCAAGGACGATGTGATTACCTTTGAGCAGCTGGGCGTGGACCGGCTATTTGTGGACGAGAGCCACAATTATAAGAACCTCTTTTTATACACCAAAATGCGGAATGTGGCGGGACTTTCCACCACAGACGCGCAGAAATCCTCCGATATGTTTGCCAAATGCCGCTACATGGACGAGATCACCGGCAGCCGGGGCGTTGTGTTCGCCACCGGAACGCCGGTCAGCAACAGTATGACCGAACTCTATACCATCCAACGCTACCTCCAGTATGAACGGCTCCAGGAATTGAACATGACCCATTTCGACTGCTGGGCCAGCCGGTTCGGGGAAACGGTGACAGCCCTGGAACTGGCTCCGGAGGGGACGGGCTACCGGGCGCGGACAAGATTTTCCAAATTCTTTAACCTGCCGGAACTGATGAACCTGTTCAAAGAGGTTGCGGACATCAAGACCGCCGACCAGCTGGACCTGCCCACCCCGGAGGTGGAATACCACAACATCGTGGCAAAGCCCACCGAACACCAGCAGGATATGGTGAAGGCCCTCTCCGAGCGCGCCGCCAAAGTCCATTCGGGGAGCGTTGACCCATCAACCGACAATATGCTGAAAATCACCTCGGATGGCCGAAAGCTGGGGCTGGACCAGCGCATCATCAACCCCATGCTGCCGGACGAACCCGGCACAAAAGTCAACCAGTGCGTGGACAATATCCTGCAAATCTGGCGGGACGGACAGCCGGAAAAGCTGACCCAGCTGGTGTTTTGCGACATTTCCACACCCCAGGCGGCTGGCTCCAAAAAGGTGGCTAAAACGCTGGATAACCCGATACTTCACGCTTTGGAACAAGCGGTTCCAGAGCCGGAGAAACCGCTGGCCTTTACGGTCTATGAGGACATCCGGCAGAAACTCATCGCACAGGGTATGCCCGCCAGCCAGATCGCGTTTATCCATGAGGCCAATACCGAAGTCCGCAAAAAGGAGCTGTTCTCCAAAGTCCGCTCCGGCCAGGTGCGTGTCCTGTTAGGCTCCACCCAGAAGATGGGGGCCGGGACCAACGTGCAGGATTTGCTGGTGGCCCTTCACGATCTGGACTGCCCCTGGAGGCCCGGAGATCTGGCCCAGCGAAAAGGGCGGATCGAGCGCCAGGGCAACCAGAACCCGCTGGTCCATGTTTACCGCTATGTGACCGAAGGGACCTTCGACGCATACCTCTGGCAGACGGTGGAGAACAAGCAGAAATTCATCTCCCAGATCATGACCTCAAAATCACCGGTCCGCAGCTGTGACGATGTGGACGAAACCGCCCTGTCCTTTGCGGAGATCAAGGCCCTGTGCGCCGGGGACCCCCGCATCAAGGAGCGTATGGATTTGGATGTGGAGGTATCCCGCTTAAAGCTGATGAAGGCCGACCACCAGAGCAAGCAGTACCGGCTGGAAGATCAGCTGTTAAAGCACTTCCCGGAGGAGATCGAGAAACACAAAGGCTTTATCCAGGGCTTGGAAACGGATATGGAAACCCTGGCGGCGCACCCCCACCCGACAGACGGATTTACCGGCATGGAAGTCCGGGGCGATACGCTCACCGACAAAGAGAACGCCGGAGCCGCCCTTCTGGACGCCTGCAAGGAGGTTAAAGGCTCCGAGCCGGTGCAGGTCGGCAGCTACCGGGGATTTGCTATGTTTGTAACCTTTGACGCTTTCCAGAAGGAATATATGCTCCAACTGAAAGGCCGCATGACCCACCGTACCGCCCTGGGCGCGGACCCGCGCGGCAACCTGACCCGGATTGACAACGCGCTTTCCCAGATGCCCCAGCGGTTGGAAAGCGTAAAAGTCCAGCTGGATAACCTTTACCAGCAGCAGGCCGCCGCGAAGGAGGAAGTGGGCAAAGCCTTCCCCTATGAGGAGGAATTGCGGGTCAAGAACGCCCGTCTGGTGGAGCTGGATATGGAGCTGAACATGGACAGCAAGGGGCAGTCCCGTCCAGAAGCGGCGATTGCCAAACGCGAAAGGCCCTCGGTGCTGGAAGGGCTGAAACGCCCCATCCCGCCCCGCAGCATGGAAAAGAAACCCAAACAACAGGAACAGGAGGCAAGATAATATGAACAGCAACGAAAAGAATACGGCCCTTTATGAGAAGATGGCCGCTGAACAGGATACCTTCCGGGATTGGCTGAAAAGCCAGTCCCCGGAGGAGGTCCTGAACCATGCCTATGAGTACACCGTCCGGGAGGACATTGTGATGGCGATGGAGGAACTGGAACTCTCCGATAACCAGGCACAGGCGCTTCTGGATTCCCCCTCGCCGCTGGCCGATGTGTACCGCCATTTTGAAAAGCTGGAAACCGGCTATATGGATGTGATCCGGGAAAGCATTGAGGAACGGGCGAATGAGATGCACAAGGCAAAAGAGGAACAGAGAGCCGCCCCGATCTACCCCCACTCCGCCGCCTATGCGTCCGAGCATGGGGAGATGGCGCAGTACCGCGCCTCCCTGCAAGCCAGTCTTGCCTGCAAAGAAGCCATTGAGCAGGCCATTAACGCCCACTATGGGGATAACCGCCTGAATACCGAGGCCGCTGTCAAAGAGGTGCTGGAACAGTTCGGGCCGGAGCGTATGCAGTACATCCTTGCCAATACGGTGCTGAAAAAGGAGCATGACGGGCGCATCTCCCGCGACAATAAAGCCTGGGCGAAAACAATCCCCATGCCGGAGGATGGCGGCGATGCCCGCCACAGCTACGTCCTGGTGGTGGATAAGGTCAACCCCGGCCTGACTGACCTGTTCTTGAAGCAGGCGCGGAAAGTCCTTCAAGCCCCGGAGAAAGGCTCCGTCCTGGAAAAACTCAAACAGGAGCCGCCGGAACGCAGACCCGCCGCCCCTAAGAAACGGGAACCGGAACGATGAGCGCGGCAAAGCGGAAACGGGAGGTACAGGTGAATTTCCGGGTTTCCCCGGAGGAGCTTGCTCTGATTGAGCAGAAAATGTCCCAGCTTGGAACCGTCAACCGGGAAGCCTATCTGCGGAAAATGGCGCTGGACGGGTATGTGGTAAAGCTGGATTTGCCAGAGCTGAAGGAGCTGGTGTCCCTGATGCGCTATTCCAGCAACAACTTAAACCAGCTGACCCGTAAAGTGCATGAAACCGGGCGGGTTTATGACGCTGACCTGGAGGATATATCCCAGCGGCAGGAACAGCTTTGGGACGGTGTGCAGAAGATACTGGCCCAGCTTTCTAAGCTCTCCTGACCGGAGAGTTTACCCCATCTGCGGAGGGAGGAACGGCGTTCTTCGCCGCGCCTTCCTCCGCTTTTTCTTTTTGACGGTAAACTTGCCGGATGTGCCGGAATCATGGATAATAGCGGCAGAACAGGGTTTTACGAAAGGAGTGGACTGCTATGATGTCATTTGAACAGGTGATAGACATTTTTGGGGACTATCTGGCATTGGATACAGAAATGGAAGTCTGCAAAAGCCGGTATGGGTATATCCGGGTGGAGTTTCATGGGACAGGGGAATTACCCGGCTATTGCAGCGGCCTAGTGTGGCCCCTGGTACGGACATCAGCGGCATCGGGACTCTGAAAAGCATTGATGAAGCCGCCCGGCAAGGCTACCGGGAGGACTTCTCCACCCAAGACGCGGCGGAGAGCCTGTGGCGGAAGGAAACGCAGACCTTCAATTTGAAAGACCTGGATGACCCGGAAAAATCAAAGGAGTTCCTGGAAAATTGGCGGATGCAGGCCCGGTGGGATCTGGGGATTCAAGGCGGCCCCACCAATGGACAGTATACCGGCTGGCCGAACAGAAGCGGAAAACAGGCAGTGTGGCCTTGCGAACCAACCAGCGAGGCCGGAAGCCAGTCCTGACAGCAGAGGATAAAGAAAATATCCGTCAGTGTATTGATGAAAAACCTGACATCACAATCGAAGAGATCCGGGAGAAGCTGAGCCTTTCCGCAAGCTATAGTACCGTAGAGCGGACGATCAACGCAATGGGCTATACTCTGAAAAAGAAATCACTCTATGCAAGTGAGCGTGACCGTATTCGATGTGCAGGAGAAGCGCAGAGAATGGAAAAAGATGATACGACCTGATATGGTGGAACATTTAGTGTTTTTGGACGAGAGCGGCGTCAATACGAACCTGACGCGCCTGTATGGACGGGCACTTTCATCCCAGAGGGCAGTGGATCATGCCCCGTTGAATACACCGCAGACAACGACAGTCCTTTCTTCCATCCGACTGAATGGGGAAAAGGCATTTACAACGTACCAGGGCGGGACAACGGGGGAACGCTTTGTCCTATATTTGAAAGAAACCCTGCTTCCGACTCTTAAGCCCGGAGACATTGTTGTGATGGACAATATGCGCTCTCACCATGTAAAGGCCGTCCGGGAGGTCCTGGAGGAAAAGGGAATGAAGGTACTATACCTTCCGCCCTACAGTCCCGATCTGAATCCCATTGAGAAGATGTGGTCCAAGATGAAGGCCCTCCTTCGTGGATGGAAAGTCCGAAGTCTGGACCTGCTCCCTGACGCGGTTCGCATGGCACTCGCTTCTGTTTCGCAGCTGGATTGCCTGCATTGGTTTGTCGCTTCTGCTTATTGTTAGCTTTTTTGAAGATTGCTATAGTTTAAAACCTGCCCGAATTGAAATTTCGCAAAAAGGGGGTTGACAAACAGCTTAAATTATAGTATCATAATTCCTGCCGATGTTCGCCGGTGTGGTGGAATTGGTAGACACAAGGGACTTAAAATCCCTCGGTAGTGATACCGTGCCGGTTCGAGCCCGGCCACCGGCACCATCGAGGTTTGGAATAGTTTTGTTATACCGCGGCGTAGAGCAGTTGGCAGCTCGTCGGGCTCATAACCCGGAGGTCGTAGGTTCAAGTCCTACCGCCGCAACCAAAAACGGCTGATTTCGTGTGAAATCAGCCGTTTTCCTTGTCAAAAAGTTCGGGGTGGTTTTTCGTGATGCTTATCTGATGCTTATTTTCTATTTTCTTCTGCATCGCTGATGCTTATCCGCTGCTTGTGCTGCTTACCAGCCCATTTTCATTCCCATCGGGGTGGGTTCTTCCTGTGGAGTTGGAGCGGGTTCTCTCTGCTGCGGTTTTGCCAAGTAAATATCACCCAGCTTTGCTACACTGTCCCGCTTGTGATCGTCCAGTGCGTGACCGTACTTGTCCAGCGTGATGGACGGATTGGCGTGGCCCAGGAGCCGGGAAAGTGTCACCACATCCATTCCCTGCTCTAGGGAGCGGGTGGCAAATGTGTGACGCAGTGAATGGAAATTGGCATCCGCGATACCTGCCTGCCGGATGCACCGCTTGAAAAGATCCTGATAGGTGCGCGGCTCGTAAGGAGAGCCATTCTCCTGGCAGAACACGTAACCATCCGGGTTATAGCAGTAGTCCTGCTCTTTGATCGACATCTGAATACTCCGGTACATCTCGAAATCGTGGAACAGCTCGTCCATGATAAACACCCGCCTGCGGGAATTGTCAGTCTTGGTGGTGGGCATGGTTTTGACTGTGGTAGAGGCCGTGATAGAATCATCGTGATTGGGCAGGCGATTTCTTGTTTCACAAATCAGAAACGACCGGTTCTCCATATCTACATTTTCCCACCGCAGGCCGCACAGCTCCCCTAGACGCAAGCCGGTGAACATGTCAAAGATGATGCCGAATGCGGCAGGTTCTGGAGCCAGACGAGCGGCTGTCATCAGCCGTCTTTGTTCCTCCCTGCTCAACACACGCATTTCTGTTTTGGTGGCTTTCGGCAGGCGGATGCCTTCAATCAAATTTTCTTGCAGGAGATGATTTTTCACAGCCTGTCCGAAGGCCATGTGCATCATGTTCCGCAGGTTGGTCAGCGTTTTGGGAGCGAGGCCGCCTTTTCGCGCTTGGTTGCCGCTTTTGGCGCGCTCATTAAAGAACGCCTGCAAATCGTCCGCCCGCAGGGTATTCATGTATAAGCCGCCGATCTGCGGTTTGATGTGGGCGCGGACATAAAGTTCATAGCTGCAATAGGTAGAATGCTTGATGGTGGGCCGGGCGTAGTTCTCCAACCAGCGGTCCATCCATGTACCTAGCGTAATAACCTCGGATGCGGCAGCACTTTGCTGGCGAGCAAAATCGTTGGCTTCCGCAGATGGCACAGGTGAAGCAGCAGTCAACGCTTCAATGTAGGCTTTAGCATCCGCCTTTTTCTGGAAACGTTTTGTTTTCCTCTGGCCATCCACTTTGTATTGGTATATCCAACTCTTATCTTTGGCTTGGTATAGGGTTCCCTCACCCTTTGCGCGTCTAGCCATTTTCTATGTCCTCCGTAGTTGTTGACTGGATTTCAAATCCGATCTCCGCATCGATCCACTGCTTCAAATGGTTCTTGGAAAGAATGATTCGCTTCCCCAGACGGATGCAGGGAATTCGCCCCTGGTCCGCCATACGGTAAGCTGTCGCCTTTGAAATGCCGATTACGGCTGCAAAGTCTGATAGCGTACAGAAATCCGTAAGATTGTCAAAACCCTTGTTTCTTTGTAAAGTGGTAGGCATGTTTCCCTCCTCTGCTTCTATAACAGTTGCTCCTTTTGATTGCTTAATGTAAAACACATAATATGGATTTTCCTTCCTTACTATAGAATTCATTGTAAATTGACGTTGAATAATCGCAGACAGTTTCTGTTTATTTACTGTTGGTTGCCAGGTAGTTTCCCATAAGCGCCTGTTTGACTTGGAGAGCGACCTGCGGATTTGGTTTCTCAGTAAATTGCATTGCTACCTCGCGCCCCTGAACCATGATTATCATTTTGGTATCGTGGATGGGGCTCCCTGATTTGGACATATCAGTATCCCTCCTTTGTCACAAAATAATGGCCGGTCACCTTGTCAGGTAACCGGCCATCATTCCTCTTTTTTGCTGCCTTTCCAGCAGTTCGATATATTTTGCACGGTCTTCCTCGGAAATCTTTAACATTGACATTGCTTTTTCAATCGAAACACTTGCACTGTCCATCAGATTCCGAATAAGGGTGGCTGTCACTTCAGCACGGCCTTCAGCGCGGCCTTCAGCACGACCTTTGACCAGCCCCTTGGCGATTCCCTTTTCTTCCACGCCCTGGCTCAAATTACACATTTCTGTCAGGCTCCTTTCCATCCTTTCTGTAAGAGGTATTGCATAATCGTCTCTCAGAATTCGCTTCTTTTCTGCTTCCGCTGTCTCGCTCGACAGCAATACAGATAGTAAGCGCAGAATACCGGCACTTTCCTCCTCCGCTTCAGCAGGGTCGCTAAGTCCCAGTACAATCACCGTCATCAAGTCGTAGTTCTCCAGATCCTCCTTGACATGTCCAATGATGTTTTCCTCTGCAATGCGGTAGCGGGTGATCGTATTCTGGTGATGCTTTGGCGGCGAAGGGCAAATCCAGATCGAATAGACCTTGCGTATCCCGGTATACTCTGCGTTTGTGAACTCTGTCCCATACTGCGAAGAGATCATCCGGCTGCCATAGAATATAGCGCGTTTGAGTAAAGGATATCCTGCGTTATAATTTAACTGAGATTCCACATTGATAATCAGAAGTAATAACAACAGTTTTCATCTTCTTTGTCCAGTGTTTGGCAATATGTATGCATCCATTTTTCTGCCTGAATGGTATCTTTTTTATACAAACGCGAAAGGAGGACGCGACAAATTGCAGGACGAAGTAAACGAAAAGACCATAGCCCTTTACATCAAGACCGGGAAGCTGACCGCCCAGACGCTCCAAAAGGCAATGAAAGCCATACTGTCAAAGGGCAAAAAGCAGCTTGCAAAACCGCCACAGGGCAAGCAGAGCTTAAAGCAGCTTATGAAGCAGAACGCGGGCGTTTCCAACATTGAGATTACCGAGGGCAATATCAAAGCCTTTGAGAGTACGGCGAAAAAGTACGGTATCGACTTTGCGCTGAAAAAGGACGCGACGGAAAGCCCGCCCCGCTATCTGGTTTTCTTCAAGGGGCGGGACGCGGACGTGCTGACCGCCGCCTTTAAGGAATTTTCCGCAAAAAAGCTGACACAGGAGAAAAAGCCCTCAATCCGAAAGCTGCTCTCTACCCTCAAAGAAGCTGCACAGGGCAGAAACGCGGAACGGGCAAAGGTCAAGAACAAGGACAGGGAGGTATCGCTATGAAGCCGGAAATCAAGAAGCTGCTTATCTTAAATCTCCCGTATCTGCTCTTTGTCTGGCTCTTTGATAAAGTGGGCGCGGCTGTCCGGCTCTCCCCCGGCGCGGACGCAAGCGCAAAGCTGCTACATCTTGGGGACGGTTTTACCGCCGCCTTTTCCAGTATCGCGCCGAGCTTCCACCCGGCAGACTTATCCTCAACGAGTTGGCTGATCCTGCTGCCGATCTCGTCGGCCACGGAAGGCCCGACTCCTGATACGGGAGGGAATTCCCCGCCCGTGAAGGCACTCAGCGAATCCTTCGTCAGATACAGCGATCCGTGTTCCGTGTCGTATACACCGCAGAACAGCAAGCTGTTGTCCCAGGAGATGCTGTTGTCCTGTGCTGGAGATATCCGGTACAGATAGTTTACTGACGGCGCCTTCTCAAGACTGGAGATCGTGACCAGAGCCTTTTCACCCTGCCAGATCGTAAAGGGCCCATACCCGACGTTCAGCCAACGCTGGAAATCATCGCGGACAGCGGTGCCAGGAAACAGCTCTTTCATCAGCTCATCCCTCCAATCGTCATGCTTTCTCCGGACTCCTGCTCTCCCATCGCCATCCTCTGCTGGTTCAGATCGTAGCAATAGAGGTAGCAGTAATCGCCGGATCGTGTCGTGCAGCGCAGGCAGAACCGGTAGTCCTCCGTCTCCGCCACGAACCCGACATGATCCGGTCCAATCTCTCCCTCCGGATACCCATAGCACCACCGGCGCATGGCGGCATCGCTTTGCAGCGGCCCCCGGATTCGCAGTTCGTCCACAAATTCCTGGAGCGCCGCTTTGAATTCCGGTGTGTTGAACCGGTCGTCGTTGTGGGGCCACCAGCTGTGGTGGAGCCTGCCGCCGCCAAAATCCATGCGTACATGTCCTATCGTACCGGCGGCTTCGTCTTCCGACAGATCCGTCAGGGAATAGAACTGCCCCGCTTCCTCGTGAGAAGCGGGGCGCAGAATGAATTTGCGGGGGTCCTGTGGGCAGGGCATACGGTTTTTCTCGCAGAAACCCGCCAGATCCAGCAGCTCCTCATGCAGATGGAAACTGTCTCTGATCTGGCGGGTCACAGTGGTCTCGCGCTTCAGCGGGACAGGGGAGAGGACGGAACCGATACGGTTCCATACCGATTTGTTCTCCAAGGTGACGGGCTTGTTCGGGTTCCGGTCGCTTCCGGATAAGTCGTAGCAATGCCACCCTTCCGGAACATCCTCCCGCTGGATCTGTTTTTCGGTGTAAAGCACCGGCTTGCCAAACAGCTCCGCACTTTGGAATTGATCTCTGTAAATGTTGCAGCGCAATGGTTTCAACCCCTTTCTTTGTTTGGTAGCCTACATACATACCACAGTTTCGGGCAAAAGTCTACTAAAACTTTTACAGCATCTGCATCCCCTGCTCCTGCTGAGGCGGGAACGGTTCGCTGAGGCGGCGCACCAACCCAAACTCGGTTCTTCGGACACCGTCTTCCGTCAGCGAGTCTTCACCCAACTGGGCGAAGTTCATATAGCCGTCAATGGTGTCGATGATCTCGTCATCAGCTCCGGTGCGGCGGAGCACCTGCTTTCCGTACTCGTCCATATCCTCCGGGACAAGCTCGTAATCGTCACGGTCCATGGCAATGTTGAGCGCCTCCGCAAAGGTGCTCGGCTTCTCCACCTCCAGCACGGCGCAGTATTTCATCAGCGCACCGTCCTCCTGCTCCATCTCCTGAAGGCACAGCGCCAGTGTGTTGGCGTCTTCCACTGTGATGGCGTCCAGCGGGAGTATCGCATTCAACTGAGGGGCAGAGAATTTGACGTCTCTGATGATCAATTCCGCAAAATCTTCCAGCCCCAGCAGACTCCTGACCTGCTCCAGACGTTCATCCGAAGCAGGAAGATCGAGAGGGCGGCTCTGCCCTGTGGTGACAAGCGTCAGACGCAGGACGCCCTGTTCATCCAGCACCTGCTCCATAGCGCCCGTCCGAATCCCTGCGTAGCCATCTGCCAGGAATTCTCCGTCATGTGCATTGCAGTAATCTATGCCAATAGAGCGGTAGTCCAGATAGGGCCGCAAAATCTCCGGTGCCCTGGCCTCCAGATGATCATGCTCCACCAGCCATTTGCCAAGCTCCTGGTGTGTGGATACTCCCGGAATTACCTCATACCGGTCTATACTGTCCGGCTTTATATGGACGGCAATCTGCAGCACATCCTCCAGACCCTGCCGGAACTCCCCGCTCAAAGATTTAGACAGATGGCAGTGTCCTGCCGTATTCATCCCGTCTATTACCTCAGCCAACTGGTTCAGCCTCTGGAGCGTGGGATCGCTGTCCAACCTGGTGCGCTGGAGATGCCAGCCGAGGCTTGGAACAGGGCAGTCTATGTTCTGAACCGTGGGAATGTCATTTGTCTGGCTTTCCGCCCGGATCATTTCCAACTGCCGCTTGAGATCATCCAGCGGCGCTGGCAGCTCCAGCTGTCCTGCCGCTCTGCCGCTGGATATGTGAAGTGTCAACATAACTGTAATCCTCGTAGTCCCTGCTCCTGCTGATGCTGTTCCGCAGGAGCGATCTGCATCAGCTGTTGTATTGTCAGTATCCCATGGTAGGCGACATAGCCGCACTCGTTGAAACGCCCATTCTCCTCGCGGACGCACCGTTCTCCATAGAGCCGGTATTCGTAGAAATCATCCAAGTCCTCGTCATAGGCAAATTTCCCGGATTTCTGGATCATGTATCTGCCATATTCCTCCGGGGTATGGATGTCGGGGATGAAATCAAACCGATCCAAATGTTCTGCCAAATAGCAGACTGCCGTAATATCTCCCGGTTCCGCTGTCAGCACGATTGCGTTCAGCTTCTCTATGTCCGCGTCCTTCAGCGGCTCGATAGCCCGACACAGCCGGTTCAAGGCGGAAATGTCGTCAAGGGAGAGGCTTTCCAGGTCCAACGCTTCCGCGACCTTTTCCGGCAGCCCGTCCATCACGATCCTCATAGGGAAACTCTGATTTTCCAGTCCTGCCCGCTTGATCATCCGCTGCATCTGCCGGTCAGGCATGGGCAGGCAGAAATACCCCTCCGCGCCGCTTCCCGACACAGTTTCCAGCGCCATCACCGGCGATTTGTAGAGGTATGACGGGAAATGCCGCCCATCATAGAGCGGTTCCAGCTTCATGCCGTTGTCGTAGACCACGCCGTAGGGGGTGACCACTTCGCCGCCGCTGTCGATAAGCAGCAGAGCCGTTTCATAACCGTCCAGACCAGCAAGCGCCTCGCCAACGGTACAGCCACCGTGGATATTCATATAGTGGGCGCGGCCAATAGCCTCCAAATCAGAAAAGTTTGTGATGACCGTGGCCTGCTGGCAGTAGAAGGTCAGGTTGATGAGATCTTTGATGCCAGCCAATTCCAGTTTGTGGGCCATGGCCTGAAACTGGGACTTCTCGCTTTCATTGAAGCTGTCCAGCCGCTTTGCCAGGTAGTCCAGCTCGTCCACATTGACCGCAGAGCCCTCCAGACGTTTGAGAATGGGATACCTGCTGTCCAGCTCTACGACATGGCAGTCCTGCCGCAGTACATCGCCTATGTCTATCCCCTCCAGCAGCTCCATCGTGTGATCATACTCCTCCTGGGGGATGGGGAACGGGACCGTAACGACACCATGCTCCGGGTGCATAGGATAACTCAAAACAGCTCTCAGCATGTTCTATCCCTCCCGATCCGTATGGCTTCCGGCCCGTACCGGGCGGTGACCGCCGCACAGAGGATCAGCCGCAGGGTGTCATCGCTCACCAACTCCGGGTCGGCCAGTTCCTCCGATGTCGCGCCCAACACACCGGAACAGATACCCTTTGCCGCCCGGTAGAGGACGTAATCCTGGACCGTACATTCACCCAGCCGGACGCTGGCGAAGTCGATTTGCCCTGGCCTGACTGCGCGAATAGTTTTCTGCCAGAGCGCGGCATGGGCGGAGAGCAGATATACCACCGCCAGCCAGCGGCTGTTGATGTACTCATTTTCTCCTTTGGTCATCTCCATCATCCGCATGATGTGGAGTCGCCCGTCAAAGTGGAAGCCCTTCGCACGGCAGGCCAGCCCTATAGCCCGCTGCTTCAGAGGCGGATGCTTCCAGGGCCGCACTGTCTCTGCGATCAACTCCTCCATTGTCACCGCACCGGCCTCCAGCCGTTCGGAGAGGTAGAGGCAGGTCAGACTGCGGCAGCCCCGCCGGCGGTGTTCCAGGCAGTTCCGGCAGTCCACATCCGCCGCGGTGGGGCGGTAGCGGCAGAGGACCGCGCTGCCATGGCCGCGGGGCGCAAAATTCGGCGTCATCGTCATCTGGCGCTCCATCTCCGCCATAACTGTGCCGTGTTCAAAAAATCTGGTCATTTCTGTTTTCCTTCCGTCAAGAATAAAAAAAGAGGGGCCTGTTTTTGCCAAACCGGCAATACAGGCCCCTCTTGATCTTAAAAATGTTTACCTGCTGAAGTCTTCCCAGGTGCAGCTCCTAAACAGCTCCTTCCGGTTGACTCACCTGACAAACGCCTGCTGTTTCCTTCATCCCCTTGTACAATAAAAAGTGCTATTCAGCGGATCGGACAAATTCTCATGGGAAAATGCCTCTGCTGGTGGTTAAAACGGAAGCGCCGGTTCAACGGCCTACGGCAGTCATTGAAAACGGCGCTGTGATTTTTTCAGGAAACTTTTCGCAGAAATTTTACTCCCGCATGTTCTCGAGTCTGGTCAGAATAGCGATTTACCTCCCGGCTGCCCTGCGGAATCTGCTCCCGCAGGATATCCAGTCATTCCCTCCATATCAGTTTGTTCCTCATAAGCTCATACCTCCCCATTCTATACTCTCCGTCATATCCTCAGCCTGTATGGGCGCGGCCTCGTAAAGGGCCTTTTTCCCATAGGTGATCCTGGTGATATCCTCTGCCGTAT
>OFFC01000722.1_pt1 | contig 21139 bp, 24 predicted proteins | sample 1521271 | NCBI WGS metagenome assembly OFFC01 (sample SAMEA3504123, study PRJEB24116) | mouse gut metagenome | biome: mouse gut; feature: mouse-associated habitat; material: faeces | place: Denmark | collected 2011 | reverse complement strand
AGTAATGGCTGTGTTTCAAGATTTTTTGGAAGAAAGCGGCGCATATGAAATCGTTATGACCTCCCACGGCTATACGATACTGGAATGGGATGCCTGTTGTCAAGAGTGGATCAGCGTGAAGTTGTGCGCTACTCCTGATGATATGGCGGAAACATTGCTTGAGCATCTGACTAACTATCTGGAATACAAGGCAACTTTGGGCCGCAGGGAATTGACCGAGGATGATCTGTCCCAGGTAGCGGCGCAGGTGGAAAATGTGCGGAGGAAACTCCGATAGCAAAGGAGAAGTGGGGGCCGCTTATCTGGCCTCCACTTCTCTGGACTTTACAATACCCTCTGCCGTTGCCTCCATAATGGCTAATTCTCTTTCATCCATGCTGCCCAGCATCCGATCAATGTGTTTCCGGCGCTCGTTCTCCATATCGCATTGGGCCGGAAAGAAGAACTGGTCAATAGAAATTTCTAACAGCGTGGCGATTTTGAAAAGAATGTTCAAGCTGGGGTGCTGGCCCCGGTTCTCCATATACATGATAGAACGTAGCGTTCGGTCAAGGAGTTGGGCTATTACTTACGAGAAAAAAGCTAGGAAAGCGGGAACAGGTGTGGTAAAATGGAGAGTATGGAATACATCGACTTGAGGAAAGTAGGGAGAGAGGGACTCAAGGAGATACGCAGGCAGGTCGTACGACTCAAGGAATTGGGGAAAACGGGAAAAGAAATTGAGGAATTAACCGGCGTACGGCAGAATCGCGCGAGCGAAATATGGACAGCGTATCAACGAGACGGAGCGGCCTCCCTGGAACGGAAAAAATACGGGCGAAAGCCCGGGAGCCATATGGTTCTAACCCCGGAAGAGCAAGAGAATATCCGGAAGACGATTGAGGAGAAGGTGCCGGAAGAATGCGGAATCACCGGCAGGCTGTGGACATTGGGACGGACGCGGGAATATAGAGCAGTTCTCTAAAAAAGCAATAGGGGAAGCAATAAGGTAAGATAGCAGCGAGGTGAGAAAGATGCTGCATAACGAAGCGAGGAATTTGCTGGTAGAAGCATATGAAAAAACACATGACGCAAAAGGAATCGCATTGGCATACGGGGTATCGGTGCCGACAGTATACCGACTGGCCGAACAAAAGGCCAAAACCGGAAGTGTGGATCTGCGGGTCAGCAAAAGAGGGCGCAAGCGTGTACTGGGGCAGGACGCTTTAGAAAAAATAGCGAAAACGATAGACGCCCGGCCGGATATCACGCTGGCAGAAATCGTAGAGAAATTGGAACTGCCAGTTGGAATAGAAACGGTGCGGCGGGCGATCCAGGCAATGGGGTACCGGCGCAAAAAGAAGATGATCCACGCTTCAGAACAGGAGCGTCCCCGATGTGCAGGCCAAGAGAGAACAATGGAGTGGGTTTGCGAAGACAGTCCAGGCATCTCATCTGGTTTTCCTGGATGAAAGTGGTGTGAATATCGATATGGCCAGACGTTATGGCCGGGGAAAAGGGGGCCGGCGCGTGGTAGATCATGCGCCGCTGAACACGCCGCAATCCACTACCATTTTGTCTTCCGTTCGACTGGATGGAGAAGTGGCCTTTACGATTTTTCAAGGTGGAACAACAGGAGATAAATTCCTGACTTATCTGAAAGATGTTCTGATCCCTACTCTCCATCCAGGGGATATCGTGGTAATGGACAATCTCAGGACCCATCATATCCAAGCGGTGGGTGAACTTCTGCATGGTGCTGGAGCAGAGGTCCTTTATTTGCCTCCATACAGTCCGGATTTGAATCCGATTGAAAAGCTCTGGTCTAAAGTGAAGGCTATTTTGAGAAAGCTTCGCGTCCGTTCTCCCGATGCTCTTGATGATGCAATTCACTTTGCTCTCGACTGTGTTTCTGCTGCCGATTGCGTTGGCTGGTTCTGTTGCGCTGGCTATTGTTTATTTTGAGAATTGCTCTAGGGGCCAATATACCAGAGCTAAATTCTATCAATGATTAAAAAGCGGCAGAAAACAAAACTCCACACAAAATTCATAATTCTCTGCTATAATCGCGTTGGTGAGGTGAATCACATGGTGAAAATTTTAGTGGTCGAGGATGAATACGACATCCGGGAGCTTTTGCAGAACTATTTGGAAAATGAGGGCTATCAGGTTGTTACCGCCTCTGATGGCGAACAGGCCATCGAAGTATTCCGCAGCTCCCATGTCGATTTAATCCTGCTGGACATTCTGCTCCCCCGCTTAAATGGTTATGAAGTATGCAGGGCCATTCGGGAGGAATCAGATATTCCAATCATCATGCTGACAGCGCTCGACAGCGAAGAAGAGCAATTAAAAGGTTTTGACTTGCGGATTGACGATTACATTCCAAAGCCCTTTTCCATGCCGGTCTTACTCCGCAAAATTGGTGCAGTTCTGCGCCGGACAATGGGAGACAGCATCTCCGGTCGGATCACATATAAAGCTCTTACCCTGGATTTGGAGGGCTACAAGGTCTACATTTCCGGTCAAATCGTTGATTTGACCCAAAGAGAATTTGAACTGCTGAAGGTCCTGCTCCAAAACCTGGGGCGTGTTTTATCCAGGCAAACGCTGTTGAACCGGGTATGGAGCTATGACTTTTACGGTGACGAGAGGATTGTCGATACGCATATCAAGAATCTGCGAAGAAAGCTGGGACTGGATTACATCGAAACAATCAGAGGGGTGGGGTATCGCATTGATTACGAAGCTGAAAAATAGTCTGACAACAAAAATTTTCCTTGGCACCTGCCTGTTGCTGACAGCGGTCTGTGCTTTGACCTATGGCCTGATTGCCCAGCTTATGCCGCTGACCTACACAGTAGATCAGGAGCGCCTGCTGGCGGCCCAGGCTGAACGTCTGGTAAAACAGCTGGAAGAATATACACTTGCTGACTGCGGACCGCTCCTCTCACAGTTCACGTTCCAGTATGGCGTCCCGGTGAGTATCCAGGATTCTGCGGGGAATGTTGTCGGTGGCGTTGACCCCTCCGACGTCATGCCGACAGGAGAACATGGGCAATGGGAAATGACGCCAAACCATTTGTCAGGCGAGGGCATTCAGCCCAACAAAGAAAACGAGGATTATATCGTACATTGTATTGGAACCGAGTTTTCTTTTCAGGATTCCTCTGAAAACTGTCAGCTGCTGATCTTTGCCAGCACTCGCGCGGTCAACCAGGCGGCGGAGGCTTTGGGACATATCTGGCCCTGGCTGGCCGCGGCCATTCTGCTGGTGTCTGTGCTTACCTCCCTATTCTACGCGCACTTCATCACACGGCCCATTGTGCGATTGAGCGGAATTTCCCAAAAACTGTCTGAATTGGATTTCAGCTGGCGGTGCAGGGAGCGGCGTACTGACGAAATCGGCACATTAGCTCACAATCTTGACGAGCTGGCGAACCGCCTCTCTCATTCCATGCAGGAACTCCAGACCGCGAATGATGCCCTCCAAAAAGACGTAGAGCGGGAACAGCAGCTGGAGCAGGCCCAGCGAGATTTCTTCTCGGCGGTTTCCCATGAGCTGAAAACCCCCATCACCGTTTTGAAGGGTCAGCTGGGCGGGATGTTGGACGGAATTGGCGTCTATGCGGATCGGGACAAATATCTGGCCCGCAGCTTGGCCGTGGCAAACCAGATGGAGAGCTTGGTACAGGAGCTTTTGACTGTCTCCCGTATGGAACGGGGTGGGGAGCTGTCTATGATTCCTGTGGAACTCACCGATCTGATTCGGAACTGTCTGCAAAATTACGATGAACTTTTCCGGCAGAAAGAACAAACAGTTATCGCGGATTTACCGTCGGGAATCTGGAGCGCGGGAGATCCGGCTCTCTTGAAAAAGGCCCTGGGCAATCTGCTCTCTAATGCCGCGCTCCACTCGCCGGAGGGCATCAAGATTTGGATTTCCGCCCGTAGGAAAGAGGACAATATTATTTTAAGTGTAGAAAACGAAGGAGCGCATATTGCCCCGGAGCAGCTGCCGCACCTCTTTGAGCCATTCTTCCGCAGCGACCCATCCCGGAGCCGTCAGACAGGCGGAAGCGGATTGGGGCTTTATCTTGTTCAGAAAATAGCGGAACAGCATGGGGGCAGCTGTCAAATCCATAACTCTGAAAGAGGCGTCTGTGCGGCACTGATTCTGCCAAGCTCCACACAAACCACATATTAACCACAAACGAACTCCACATTCTTCTGTTATCCTGACTGCAATCTCAAGCAGAAAGGATGAAACACAGATGAATGTGGAGATTTTTAATCTGTCCATGACCTACCCATCAGGTAAAACCGCCTTGCGGGGAATCAATCTGAACCTGAGCAGCCCGAACCTGATCGGCCTGTTGGGGCCGAACGGAGCGGGGAAGTCTACCCTGATGAAGCTCCTGGTGGCGGGCCTTCTCCCCACAGAAGGAGCGATCTCGGTAGACGGAAAGCCCCTGATGAAGCAGGAGCGGCTGCTGAAAGCCTGCTTGGGCTATCTGCCCCAGTCCTTCGGACTGTTTGACGAGCTGACGGTCTGGCAGTTTCTGGACTACATGGCGGCGCTGAAAGGAATCGACAACAGCCAGGAGGCCATTGCCGCCGCCATCCAAAGTACCAATCTGGAGGAAAAGCAGAAAGCAAAAATCCGTACTCTATCCGGCGGACAGCGCCAGCGGGTGGGAATCGCGCAGGCCATCCTGGGCAATCCTCATTTCCTGATTTTCGACGAGCCTACGGTGGGCCTTGACCCGGAGGAGCGGATCACCTTCCGCAATCTGTTTTCCCAAATGGCCCAGGACCGGCTGGTGCTTCTGTCCACCCACATTATCGAGGACGTTCAGTCAGTGTGCAATCAGTTGATTGTAATACATCAAGGCCGTATTCGCTTTGTCGGTACTCCCGCCGAGCTGATCGCCGGAGCTGTGGGCCACGTTGGTGTATTTCGGGAGAAAGACCGGCGGCAGGAGGTGGGCCTGCATATTACCTCCCGTGTCAACACGGCCCAGGGTATCGTCTGCCGCGCCGTGGCGGAGGAACTTCCTGATTTTGTGGAACAGGTGGAGCCCGCGCTGGAGGATGCCTATCTTTATCTCATTTCCAGGGAGGCGATGCAATGAACACCCTGCGGCAATTTCGTTTGGAGCTGACCCGATTGCTCCAGAACCGCCTTACTTGGCTGGCGATTCTTTTGACCGCCCTCTCTCCGGTTGCCGGCCTGACGGTCTACCGGCCTCTGTATTCCAGCAGCGACAGCGGCTATGTCACCACCATGCAGGGGATGTATCTTGCAAATCCGGCTCTGGCCGGCGGTATTCTGGGGGCTGTTATATTTGCGATTCTCACTGTCTGGAGCATGGACAGGCTCCGGCGGGACGGCATGGAAACCTTGACCCATGCGGTGGTGTCTCCCATGACCGCCGCCCTGACCCGGCTGGGGGCGCTGCTGTGTATCTCCGTTATGGCCCAAGCCATTACCACGTTGGCCTGGCTTCCGTATGCCATAATGAAACTGGGTGCGGTCTTTGATGTGGAAAGCTATCTGCTGATACACCTGATTTTTATGTACGGAGCGATTCCTCTGGCGATTTTGTTCGCCTCCGCCGCCTGTCAATTCACCCGGCGGGCTGATCTTTCTCTGGCCCTCTTTGCCGCCTTTGCCGCCCTCAGCCTGACGGTCTGGAAAGAACAGTGGCAGCTCTGCTGGCTGAATCCCTGTGTTTGGGCAGTCTCCGATGATTTTTCCAATTACCGTATTTTTCGCTCGGTGGCCTATGTGCGCCTTACCTGGCTGCTGGCAATGGCCGGACTGTGGGTATTGTCCTATCTCTGTGTGCGTCAATATGGGAAGGGACCGCTCGGCTCATTTGCTCATAATATCCGGCGATTTTACCGTCCGGCGTTGGCGGCGGCATTGGCGGCCTGTTCCAGCCTGCTCTATATGGGCCAGCCCTTCCTCGATCACAGCAGCCCGGATATGGATTATGATTTTGTATTTGCCTCTGAACATATGGAGGCCGTCACCTGTTCTGGCCGTTACGCGGATGTGCGTCCTGATCCAAAAACGGGCAGCGTATATGGGAAGGCCCAATTTCAGCTTCAAAATACCAGCGGTCAGGAACAGAATGTCCGTTTCCTTATCAATCCGGGATACGAAATTTCCTCCATTCAAGCAAATGGCGCGGATGTGCCGTTTACCCTGGAGGATAGGCAGGAAATCAACGAAAAGGCGTTCGTTGTGGTCATCCCTACCGCCCCGGAAATTGAGCTTACCATGGAATATGGCGGTTTTCCCCAGGAGTGGAATATCGAGTCCGCTGAACAGGGCAGTCTGGAAATCAGCGGCGCCTATATGAATCTAGAAAACGACGCGCTGTCGCCCTGTCCCTATAACGTGTGGTATCAGGGAGATCACCTTCCTAACGTGACGGACATTACCCTCCCCGGACATATGACTCCCATTTTGTTTGGGGTTGGCTCCACTGAGCTGCTGCGGGAAAATCCGGACAGCACAAAAACATGGCGCATGGAGCGGGACAGCTATCGCATGATTATATATGCCGGGGATTATATCCGGGAGGAAATTCCGGTGGAACGGGCGGGCATTACTGTCAATTTCTATTACAGCCGTAAGCATCAGCCCGTCATGGAGGCTATGAACGCCGCGGAATCCATCCGCCAGACCATTGAATACTGTACCGAACATATCGGCCCGTTGTCTTTTTATGGAGATGGGACCTTTAACCTGATTGAGCGGCGAAGCAGCGGCGGCGGATATGCCGGAGACGGCGCCAGCATTGCAGACGAGCTGGACTATACCGCTGAAAACCTGGCCAACGGCGCAAAAGGCGGCTCCCCCGCTCAGGTGACAATTCATGAAATTGTCCATCAATGGTGGGGCCTGGGGAATATGTTTGACCCCATGGACGAGAGCGGCATCTGGTCTGCCGAGGGTCTGACCTGCTACACCACCTACCGCATTGTAAAGGCGCTGTATGGGGAACGTGAGGCCCAGGCCAGCTTTGTGGACGCTTGGCAGGAGGCCGTAGACGACTACTACAAGGATTTCTATGTCCGCCACCCGGAGTACCTGTCAGCTTTGCCGGAGCAGTATCAGGCTGACATTACCAACAACTTGCGAGGGATGCGGCAATATAACGAAATGCCCTTGAAAATCTTGAAGGCTGAACAACTGGTGGGCGGTGAGGAGGCTATGGACGAGATTTTGAAAGGTCTCTTTGGCCGGGAGCTGAACCCGGAATATCCCTATCTGACCTATCAGGAGTTTCTGGATGCCTGCCATCTGACAGAGGAGGACTTAAACCTTGAATAAAATATTTCGATATGAGCTGCGGCGCTTGCTGTGGAACAAGCTGTTCTTCGGTATTCTGCTGGTGTCCCTATGCTATGGCTGGCTGACACTGACTGGCTCTGTGGTCCGGGGCGTGGCTCACACAGCGCCTTTTTCCCCATGGAGCTTTGGATACTATCTCAGCCAAGCGCTGCCGCTGATCTGCCTGGGAGAATTGTTTTTCCTTGCGTTCTTCTTCTCCAAGGAGGAGCGTCTGCTCCGGCCCTTGACCCAAGCCACCCCAATCAGGCAGCGGCGGTATGCGGCTCTGCGGTGTGGAGCGGTGCTGACAGCTACCCTTGTCCTCTGCCTATGTGTCGCAGTCCTGGCGGTTGGATTCTATGTGTCGCTGTTTGGGTGGGTGGATTATGGAGAACTGGTTCTGCCTGCTCTCTTGACCCTGATCCCGCCCATTGTCTTCTGCCTGGGAGCAGGAATGATGTTGAGCCGCTTCAACCATACTCTAATCTACGCTCTTATGGCGGCAGTAATTTTATTAACTGTATTACCTCTGCCCTCGGCAATCAATTTCTCATTGAGCGGTTTCTTTTCTCAATTTCCGTTGACCATGGGAACATTAGACCCAGCGTTTCAGATTCCAAGCTGGCTTGCAATACATCAAATTAGCTTAACCGTTCTGGGGGCTTTTCTTGCTGTTTTTGCTGCTAATGTACAGAGAAATAGCAGCTGCCAAACTATGTGACTCAGTATGACAACAAGACATATTGCTGCTTCTTCGCGACACTCAACGGTGTCATTTTCTATGTATCAGTCGCTCTATGGATAATAACGTGTAAAGTAGAAAACCCATAAAATTGCAAGCTGTGCGTTCCATTCAGCGTGGAGCGCACAGTTTTTCTCACTTATTTCAGTGGATGCCCAATCAAATTTTGCATAGCAGAAAACAAGGAAATAGTGCCTTGTAACCAGAGGCTTTATCCATTATAATAAAATTATAATTACCTTGAAGGGAATACAACAATGAAAGAATAAAATGAAGAAGTCGTTAAGTACATTTTTGTTCTATACGTTATACAACAGCAGCAAAAGTATTTTTCTCAAAAATGGATATTGTTTTGTTGGCCTGTAACAACATAAAAAATGACAGACACCGCCCTGTAATGAGCCAAAGCCTTGCGGGAGAGTATTTTGAAGAAAGAATTTGAAGAGGGGCTTTAAAATGATTAGAAAACAGATTATTGCTACATCCGGAGTGGACCGGCAAAATCAGCAGCTTTCAATAGAAGTACTGGCCGAGAATGCAAAAGCTTTTTCTGCTGAAACTGCGGTAACGCGTATGAGTATCAATCATGATTGTACACTGCTTCCAATCGGGAAAATTTTATCAGGTTCTTTAAAACAACTTGATAGTGGAGACGTTGCCCTTGAAGTGTTGATTGACGATTTTGCTGACTCCTTTGTCCCTTTTAAGGGTCCAAACGGCGAATCATTATATTTTGCTGAAAGTTCCTATGATTCCAGGCCATTTATAGACTTTCAATCAGAAACACTAAAAAAACTCAATATTATGATCAATCCTCTTAATTTCACACAGGATGATTATAATGATATTGTAGCTTACTTGTGCAATTGTTGTGATGCTCAAGTCGAAACAACGATTGCAAAAAGTTTGCTTCCTACTCCAGAAATAGTCTTTAACTTTGTAACAGGTTATCTGCTCGGCGCACTATGTAAGCAAACTTTAAGTAAAACAAATGATAAACTTTCTAATGATATTTCAGACGATCTTGCAAAATGTTATACTGCTATAAAAAGTGCCATTAAAAAGATTATGCAAAAGATTACATCTCGTGGACAAGTTGTCTATATATTTACGGAGTCAAATCAGCCCATTGAATTAGTTGTAAAAGCTAAAAAAGTCGATACTGTTCTAAAAGCTTTCGAAGCATTGAAAGAATATGATATTTCTCAAAAAGTTCAGCAATTTAACTACTATACGAATGGAAATTTAAAAAAGATTCAATTTATTTATGATGAAAATGAATTCAAATGGGAAATGAACTATCTTACAACTAATACTGGGCAAGTAATCGGAACGAAAGCTAATTACAAACGCACTATTCAAATGTATCACTCGGTTTTGGAAAGCCCAATTGCCGGATTCTCTATTGGCGGTACCGCAACTATGGAAAGCCAGGAAGAATAAAATCCCTGGTAAAAGTTTTCAGATAACCGTGATTATTGCCAACTCAATACAAGGCCACCCTGGAAAAACTGGGTGTCCATGTCCTCCGACGTCAAGGGTGAGATCTATGAGGGCCTGCTCCAAAAAAACGCGGAGGACGTAAAGAGCGGCGCAGGGCAGTACTTCACGCCTCGCCCTCTCATCCGGGCTATGGTGCGCTGCATCCGCCTGGGTAATGTCAAGAATAATGCGCAAAATAGTTTGCAGGCTTTGGCAGAATAGAATCAGCCAGCAATAGAGGCATCCTTCCGGGTTGCCACTAAGTGCTTCATATTCATGTACTTCTTGTTGCCCCACTGTGTGCCAGCTACATGGCGGAGTCTGGCACAGACCAGCATCAAAGCAGAATTGCCATCCGGGAAGCAGCCTACTACTCTGGTGCGGCGGCGGATCTCCCGGTTGAGCCGTTCCATGACATTGTTGGTGCGGATACGAGTCCAGTGTTCGCCGGGAAAGTCGCAATAGGTCAGCGTCTCTTCAATGCCGTCTTCTACCTTATTTGCAGCCTCGCTCAGCCTCATGGTACGAAGCTCCTCCACCACAGATTTAGCCTTCTCCCGAGCAGCCTTTTTGCTCTCTTGGGCGTGGATCGCCTTGAGCATCTTGGCCACCAACTTCACCTTAGAGCGCGGCGTCACAGAAAAGACATTGCGGTAGAAATGGACGGTACACCGCTGGTATTTGGCCTCCGGGAACACTTCTCCCACAGCCTCCAGCATACCAAGACACTTGTCCCCAACCACCAGCTTGACTCCGTCCAGGCCGCGGCCTCGCAGCCATTGGAAGAAATTAACCCAGCTGGCCTTGTCCTCTTTCATACCCTCAGCGGCGCCAAGAACTTCACGGTACCCGTCCTCATTTACCGCAATCGCCACCAGAACGGCTACATTCTCATACTCTCCGCCCCAGTTCCGCCGCAGATAGATCCCGTCCACATAGACATACGGATAACGTCCGCCTTGTAAAGGCCGGTTGCGCCAATCCTCAATGTGGACATACGCTTTTTTGTTCAGCTCGCTGATGGTCGCTGGGGACACTTTGCTTCCCCACAGCGCCTCCGTGATATCCTCTACTCTGCGCACCGAGACACCAGCCAGGTACATTTCGATAAGGGCTTCCTCCACACTGCTTTCACGCCGGCGATACCGCTCGATAATGGCCGTTTCAAAAGAGACTCCCTTCAGGCGGGGCACATGGAGCGTAACATCGCCGGAGGTGGTGGTAAGGTTTCGGCTGTAGTGACCACTGCGGTACCCCTGGCGAGCCTCATTCCGCTCATACCGGGCTGCCTGAGTCAGTTTCTCCGCCTCCTGCTCCAGCAGCGCATTCAGCGTTTCTTCCACGCTCCCGCGAACCAGCTCCTTAAGTTGACCCTTGATTACTTCTTCATTTAGCTGTACAATCTTCTCTGACATGGTTTGCTCTCTCCTCTCGGAATGGTGTGTTGCTGCTTCATTCTACCAGAGGGCTGCAAACCTTGTCTTTTTTATTTGCGCAACTTATTGTACCTTATCGAGCCAGAAGATCAGCGACGCCCGATTTGCGAAAATGTCCCAGCGGTACGAGCAGGAGCAGGGGGAGAACGCCAAGCGGATCAAGGCGCTGCGGCTGGAGCTGAAAAAGAGCGAGGGCCAGAGGATGGACGTTGACACGTTTCTTGAAACGGTCCGGCGGTACACCAACGCCACCGAGATTACCCAGCGCATGGTGGCAGAGCTGATTGACCATATCGACGTGTACCATGCGGAAAAGCAGGACGGCGTTACCACCCAGCACATCACCATCTATTACAACTGTATCGGCACTTTCTCCGTCCCTGACCGCCGGAAAATCCCGGCTGCGGAGATCACGATGGGGACGAGAAAGGGAGTAGCCGTCAGCTACTCCCCGGAGCGGGTCGCCGTATAGGATTTTGAGCAAAAATAATGCGGAGTGTCCCACAAGGATACTCAAATCCTATAAGGACACTCCGCATGGTCCCCCGACCGATTTCAAATCCGAACCATTTATATCGGCAAAAGGTATTGAAACTTCCCCTTCCTTATAGTTAAAGGTAATTAAAATGTAATCGTCAAATACAGTTACAGAATTGACAAAGCTGTCAATCAGTCTCCGCCGTTCCTCCAGTACCGAAACATCCAATGTGCGGAACCTGCAAAGCCAGTATGTCACGTCCTCGCGGGATAGTAGAGGACGGCTCATTTCCTCCTGGATAATCTGCAACTCAATGTCCTTTTTGGCCTGCTCCAACTGGTCAAGCCGCTGCTTGATGGATTCATTGAACGCGCCGTTCTGGATAGCGTTCAGCAGATTGTTGATTCCCCGCTCCGCTTCGCTCAACTGCTTCCGCAACGCCGGAAGCACGCTGCTCTCCTGGCTCTGAATGTCCATCACTGCATCAGCAATATACTCAATAAAACCATCGTCCATGATTTTTGCCATCACCGCATTGATAACAGCATTTTCAATGGGAACCTTCCGCACACTTTTGTGCTTCGCTTTACAGGTCTTGTGCTTTTTGCTGTTTACGCAACGGTAATAGTGATACTTCCGGCCCTCCCTGGCACTGGTGCCGCTCTCGCCTACCATCATAGCTTTGCAGGTGCCGCAGAACAGCTTGGTTGTCAATAAATAATCGTCCTCCGCTTTATGACGGGCGGGGGCGCGTTTATTTTTTGCCAATTTCTCCTGCACGCGGTCAAACAACTCCTGGGAGATGATTGCGGGTATTCCTCCCGGAGTTACAATTTTCCGGTAACTGTATTCGCCAATATATTTCCGGTTGTGCAAAATTGCCGATACAAAATTCAGGTCTATTTTCTTTCCCCGTACAGTAGTCACCCCGGCTTCATTGAGATAGTCGCGTATCTCCTTCATGGTTTTGCCGCCGTCATATTGCGCAAAAATATCCTGCACAACAGGGGCCAGCTCAGGGGCGATTTGATAGCGCATATCTTGGCCTATGTGATAACCGAATGTAGGAGTTCCCCCGTTATATTTGCATTTTAGCGCATTCTCCGTATGGCCCCGGATAACCTTTTCCGACAGCTCGGCGGAATAGTATTCCGCCATCCCTTCCAATAGTGATTCCAGAATAATTCCTTCCGGCCCCTGGGAAATATTTTCCGTGGCCGACAGGACTTTAACATTGCATTTTTTCAACTGCGCCTTATAGCGGGCGCTGTCGTAACGATTCCGGGCGAAACGGTCCAGCTTCCACACAATGATAACATCAAACAGCCCCTTTGCGCTATCTTTGATCATCCGTAGAAATTCGGGCCGGTTGTCTGTCTTGGCAGATAGGGCGCGGTCAATGTAGGAGCGCAGGAGCGTAATTCCGTTTTTGTCACAGTAGGCCGTGCATTCCCGGATTTGGCCCTCTATGGATTCTTCCCGCTGGTTTTCACTGGAATAACGGGCGTAGATTACCGCTTTCATTTCTCCCCTGCCCCCTTTAGCATATTAAACAGGGCTTCTTTCAACCGCCCATTGACGGGAGAATTGGGGTCAAAACACATTTCAATGAAATCCTTCATTTCCTGGTTCTCTCTGGCCCGTTCCATCAACGCTTCCGGCTGATACTGATACAGTTTGCCCCTGGGATTGTCCGTGCGGCAATACAGATAATCCATGGACACGTCAAAATAATCTGCATACCGGACAAAAATCTCCGGACTGGGGGCGGATTGTCCCTGCTCATAGCGGTTGATGGTAGATTGCTGGGTGCCTAGAGCTTTGGCAAGCTCCACCTGGGTCAAGTGTATCCCTGTGCGCAAATCCCGCAGCCGCTTTCCAATCTGTTCCTTCATGTGGATGCCTCCTTCCGAATATCCACATTGTATCGCAGAAAAGAATTTATGTCAATATCAAATCAAGATATTTTGGTATCTCGTTTTTGAAAGTGCATTTTCAAAACTCTTTATTCTGAATTTCCAAGAGAAGATCAATCTGTTTCATTACATAATCCTGATATACGGGTTTTAACTCATTGAATGCAGCGAAAGCCAGCTTTGCCGTCTCGTCAGATTTTTCGCAAAACATACTTCCATCACCAGTCCTTAGCCATTTCTCGCTTACATGGAACGTGAAGCAAATCAGCTTGATGATTCTATCGTTCACACGATTATGCTCCAATTCAATGCCTGCGATATAGCCGTTTGACATGGACAGCGCTTTGGCAAATTTGGCCTGAGACAGCTCTAATGCCTGCCGTACTTCTTTCACTCTCTGATTGATTGGCTCCATTCATCCGCCTCCCCTCTGAATGAAAGTATCTTATCACAAACATGCTCACATTACAAGTAAAAAGTGTTGAGTTATGGCTTGACTTACTCGCATAAAAGTGATAATATACTCACATAACAAGCGCAAGGGGGGTATCAAATGGACAGAGCTGTCACAGCCAATGAATTTACCGCTAAGTTCAATGAATTGAATGAACCTAACCAGCGGTACATCATTGCAATTCAACAGGCGTTGCTATATGCGCAGAAACAAGAGGAATTGGAAAAACAGAAGGGAGCTGACAAAAAGAAATGAAATGCTTCAACCATGAGGACCGCGAGGCGGTCGCGTCCTGCCAGAAATGCGGGAAAGGGCTTTGCAAGGAGTGTGCCAGCAAATACACGCCCTGCCTGTGTGACGAATGCTTTGCCCGTATACAGCAGCAGTCGGCACAGCAAGCCCAGGCCGCAGAGGAAAATCGAAAGAGAAAGTATATAGCTTCTCTTACATATACCCGTGGAGAATTTTTCAAGACTTGCCTTTATGGTGTGCTGCTTGCCGGGGGTCTGCTTGCGTTTACTGCAATGGGCGAAACTCCTTTTGAACAAATCTGGAAAGACTTTAAGATTATCTGGCCCTATCTTTTCTGCATCCCGTTCGGCTGGCGTGTGACTGGTGCTTTCAAGCAGAACGCGCCGTTGGTCCTCCTGAATAACACCTGGGCCATGCTCGCCTTTTACGGCGTGCAGATTGCCATTGCGTTTACGCTGGGGATTCCGTGCTTCATCTATATGTTCGTAAAGATGCTCCTGGCCCAGCGCAAACTTTCAAAAACGAAAAATAATCAGTAGAGAAAGGCGGAAATTCTATGCGAAAGAAATTATCCCTGGTTCTGGCACTCCTTTTAGTTTTTGGGCTGGTTCCTAAAGCTGACGCAAGTAGCTCCCCGTTCAGTGATGTCCCCACAAGCCACTGGGCCTATGACGCAATTCTGGAGGCATATGAGGATGGCGTGGTGCAAGGGACGGGCCATAATGTTGACGGCGCGGCCATTTTTAACCCCAGTGGCAAGGTCACGATTGCCCAGTTCAACGCGATCCTCACCCGGGCCTTTTATCCAAAAGAGATCAAGTACGCCGAACCGGATGACTGGGCTATTAAAAATTATGGCGAATTAGCAAGGAATTTTAAGGTCGGATTTTCTCACGGCCTGTTCGCTAGTTTGGATACATTACCCCATGAGCTTTCGCGGGTAGAAATGGCTGAAATGATGTACCATCTCCTGGAGGAAGAGGGAATACCATATCCAGACCGTCAGGAACTGGAAAAAATAAAGAGCAAGATCCCCGATATCAACACCACAACCCATGACTATGCGGTATCCTACTGCTACTATTTCGGCCTTCTCACCGGCGTGGACATAAAGGGCAATTTTACCCCCATGGGGACTGTGACCAGAGCACAGACGGCGGTTATCTATGTCAGGCTGAAGAATATCATTGAGCCGGTGCGCGAAGCTGCCGGACCCCCGACTTTGACAAACGGGCAGCTTGTAACGGAAGAAAATGTTCTAGCTCTAATGGAGGAATACCGGAATGGAAAGGAGCCAGGGGAGAGGGCGAAGCAGGCAGGGTTTACATCGTATATGGACAGGGCTGCGTATGATCCGTATAACCCGCCATATTCGATAATGAAATCAGATTTGGGAAGCGGAACAGAATGCGCCAAATTTGCATTTGCTTTTTTCGATGATATCTTTGGAACAGACGCATTCATGCATAAAGTAGCGAGCTATGCGGATATCCGCCCTGGCGATCTGATTCATTGGGACGGCCATTGGGCGATTGCGATGGAGCGTCCCTATTATGAAATTAATTTTGATGGTGTAGGGCATTGGGTTGTACACCATGTAGGTGGTGGCGGTGGCCATATATCCGGTGGGTCGATTGGCTGGGGTGGAAATCCCTGGTCAGTCGATGGTGACAATATGATTGCCGCTTACACCCGTTATCCCGACTAAACAAGCAACACCCCCGCCCAAGGGAGAGGTAACGTAAGGAAGTTACCTTTCCCTTATCTATTTGTAGGCAGCCGAATGTGATTGAATTGCAGGGAAATTCAACATATTGGAGGACTACTCTATGGAAAAGTCATTACTTGAGCAAATGGGCGGAACTTATCGCCAAGAGGGAGATTATTTTCTTCCAAATCTCGCTGTGCCAGAAAACGCTCCTGTTGGCATTTGGGGCCAGCGCAGGCGGCAGTATTTGCGAGAACACAGGAAAGCTCTTTACAACACCTTACTACTCAGCGGGAAGTTGGATAGCCATTTGGCTGACATCAACCAGCAGGCAGACGATATGTTTTCTCAGCTTGTAGAACAGATAGCAGAGCAAGAGAGTATCACTGAACAACTTAAAGCGGATAGCCAGATGGAATGGGTGGGCCGAATGAACAATATTCGTTCTGCGGTGGAAGAAATAGTAACCACAGAAATTATATTTACCTAAATGAATGACGCCCATGCTCACGAACAAATCTCGCGGGCATGGGCGCTTTCACCGAAACAGCTTGACTAATTTCGCTCAAACGAATATAATGATGGTGAAATATAGTAGATTTTGAAACAGCTTGAGGTGTCAAATGTGAACGAATTTATTACAGTTCAAGAAGCTGCTGAAAAATGGGGCGTTACGCCGCGGCAAGTCCAAATTCTTTGTAAAGAGGGACGAATTGCTGGGGTAGTGCGTATGAGCCGGATTTGGATTATACCAAGAGACGCGAAGAAACCAACGGGAGATAAAAGGCGCAATACAGGAGGAAAAGATGATGCTACAAAGCACCATGTTTGAACAACAAAAAATAGACTTATCCTCCGCACCGTGGACAATGCACGAATTTTTTGCTGGGAGCGGACTTGTGGCCTATGGTTTGAGGGGGATGTTTGCGCCTGTTTGGGCTAACGATATCAGCGAGCAAAAAGCAACTGTTTATGAAGCGAACTTTGGTGATAACTATTTTGAACTTGATGATATCAAAAATATTCGAGGATATGATTTACCGTACGCCCATTTGTCGTGGGCCAGTTTTCCCTGCCAGGATTTGTCATTGGCTGGTTCGTTGGGCGGTATCCATGCGTCGAGAAGTGGGCTTGTGTGGGAATGGTTGCGTGTTTTAGACGAGATGGAACAACGTCCCAAAATTTTGCTGTTGGAAAACGTAGTTGGGCTTCTTTCCACAAGTAAAGGCGATAATTATCGCATCCTCCACACGGCCCTTGTCGAGCGTGGCTATGATTGCGGAGCAATCGTGTTAAATGCCTCGCATTTTGTACCACAATCCAGACCAAGGGTATTTGTCCTCGCCGTGGAACATGACTGTCAAATCCCAGATGAGTTAGTTGGCGATGGCCCATGTTGGTTACATACTAAAACAGCGATTGAGTTGGGCCGTTCTTTACCACAATGGATATGGTGGAAAGCAGGAAAACCGTTGCGGCGCAACAAAACGTTGAAGGACATTGTGGATGATACAGCTCCTTTTGATAAAGACAACGTACTTCGGCTGGTCCCGGAACGACATCAAATCAAACTGGATGGTCACAATACCGTTTATGCCACGGGCTATCGCCGAACTCGACATGGCGAACAGCAGCTTGAATTGCGCTTTGATGGAATTGCAGGGTGTCTAAGGACGCCAGAAGGCGGGAGCAGCAAGCAATATTTAGTGGTCAAGAAAAATGGCTCAACCCATGCTCGCTTGTTAACTGTCCGCGAGGCCGCACGGCTTATGGGAGCGCCAGATAGCTTTATCCTGCCTGGTAGCTATAACGATGGATATAAAGCGATGGGCGATGCGGTAGCAATGCCCGTAGCACAGTTTATTGGAGAACGTTTCTTAATAAAAATTGCGGAGGCTGTGTACGATGATTAGTCCAGAAGAACGGTTGAAAGCATTTCAAGCTGAAAACAATATTTTCACCAAAGGCCCGCTATCGCTGGTCGTGCAGTTTACTCGTTTAGTACAGGACAAGCAGTTTCCGCTGAACCCTGATGATTTTCAGACCAGCAGCAAGGGACAAGTCGCTGGGTTAGGTGGCGGAAATCTAAAGAAGATTTTGAAAGAGCATGGCATTACCCAACAGTTGTCGGCTGAAGGCGGACGAACCAGCCGGGGTAGCATGGGATTGATGATCAAATATGTGGATTTTCTCAATGCGTGGAATACAGATGAATCCGTAGACTTTGCCGTTGTCGAAGCATTTTGGGCGGAACAGGTTAGAGAGTATTTCAGGAATCAGCCATTTATTTTGACTGCTGACGCATCTAAAACAATCGGCGCTAATTTGGACGAACTGTTTGAGCAGGCAAAAAAGCGGCAAAAGCAAAATCCTGGGACGCAGTACCTTGGAACGGTGTTACAGCATTTGGTGGCGGCAAAACTTTGCCTCATTATGCCGGAGGGGTCTTTTGAGATTCATGGCGCTTCGGTAGCGGACGGCCCAACAGATCGTAACGGCGATTTTGTCATCAACAGCACGATTATCCACTGTACGACTATGCCTGGGGCGCTGCTAATTGAAAAATGTAGGGCTAATCTGCGGAGCGGGTGCCATCCTGTTATCATTACTATTTTTGAGCGGGTACACACGGCGTTGAATTTGGCGGAAGATGCCGGTCTTGCTGGGCGTGTAGAGGTATGGGATATTCAGCAATTCCTATCCTCTAATGTATATGAACATAGCCTGTTTGACGAAGCAAAACGCAATTCTACCCTATCGGATATTATCGGCCGCTATAACAATATTATACTGGAAGCTGAAACCGATCCAAGTCTCCGTATTGAGTTCGAAGCAAGGTGATTTGCTGTGGCGGATGTTTTTGATAAAGAAAAACGCTCTGATATTATGCGGCAAGTCAAATCAAAGAAGAATAAGTCTACGGAACTTCGCCTGATCGAAATATTCAAGCAGAATGGCATTACTGGTTGGCGGCGGAATTATCCTGTCAAGGGCCATCCTGATTTTGTGTTTCCAAAGCAGAAAATAGCGGTATTTGTAGACGGTTGTTTCTGGCATGGGCACGATTGCCGCAATACCCGCCCCGCAGATCATCAAGAATATTGGCAAAAGAAGCGTGAACGGAATATAAAGCACGATCAGGAAGTCACGACTATGCTTGAAGCGAGAAGCTGGAAGGTCTTGAGGATTTGGGAATGTGAACTTAAACTCAAAAATAGAAAACAACTAATCGAAAAAATACAGAAATATATTTTTGCTTTGTAATGTTATGTGTTTTGTTCTCAATGAGTTTTAAGATAGTATAATAGGCGGGAGATGGAGAAGATGCAATTACCTTCATCAACAAAAATTGAACACAGAGCAATAAATGTATTAGAATCTATAATTGATGAACATTTGACGATGGAATATCAATTCAACGGAAATGACAAGGAAATGTCATGGGACGGATATATCTGGCTCTACAAGAAGAATAACGGTATTCAATCAAAACTGAATTTTGATGGTCGAGTGTCTGTTCAAATTAAAGGACACATTGATTCTGTGCATAAATACTTAGATTGTGACAAGATTACTTATCCAGTAGAACTCAATGATTTGGAAGCTTACGCTACTGAAAAGGGTGTACTATATTTTCAAATTTTTTTGGACGGTCAAAAGAAAGAAATTTTTTACGCATCTCTTTACCCATCAAAAATTGCAGATTACCTCGACATTGCTAAAAAGAAAAGAAACAGAAGTACATATAATGTTTCCTTTCTAAAATTGAAGAAAAGTGCTGAAACATTATACATAGTAGCAAAACAGTTCAATGATGAAGCTACAAAACAAGGCTCTGCCTATACTCCGCTTGTTCAAGACAGGATTAAATGCGATGATTTTGATAAATTGCGAAGTATTACCTTGACCGTCGTTGGAGCAAGAAATTCATACGATGCATTATTGCGGCTTTCTTCTGGTGATATCTGTCTCTATGGGAAAACGGAAGGTGATAAATATCTAAGGCCAATGGAATCTCTCGACCATTCAAAATTTTTCATTGGACAAGAGGTTTACCAAGATGTATCTATTGGTGAAGAAGTATTTTATAGTTGTTACCGATGTATTGCCGATTCTGATGGAGGAATGGTTTTAATTCTCAGTCCTAACCTTGAACTACGGCTTACAGAAGGCAAATTCAATTTCAAGGTATCTTCTTCCTTAAAAGAATTGAGCAAGGATGCTCAATTCTTGTTGAGACTCAAAGACTTTGGTTCCTACTCTATTGCGGGCCACGAATTTAAATGTATGGATTCTAAAATATCACCCGACTTCCAAAATAGGCTTAGATATATTTTGGATTTGTATGAAACATTGGAGATGATAGGCTTTGACTTAAACGTCAAATTATCTAATTATACGGAAGAGCAACAAGAACAGTTTTTAAAACTGGTTAATTTGCGTTTGGGTGCATACAACAGTCAATTAAAAGATGAGTTTAGCAAATATGTGTGGACATTTGGTAACAAATGTGTTCCATTACTCATAATTAAGAATGGTAGCAAAATTGAACTGACCAGTTCTGTATATACGAATAAGTTCGTGATTTTTCTGCCCTGTGCTGAAAGCAACGATGCGCGAGGATATCGGATGCCTCTATTTGTCTATCAGGATATAGAAGTTCTTAGTAATCTTTACTACTATGACTATGATGCTTTTCATGAGCAAATCGACAATAGTGATGCAAACGAAGTAACATCAGGTGCATTATTGAAATGTGTTCTGATTATGATAAACGTTTTTGACAAAAATCACGACTTACACTTTCTTGATTTAGCCGAATACCTCCTTCAGAAATTGGAGCCATTTACGAATGAAGAACTAATTTTGTTGAATCGCCTACAAATTAGAAAACGCAGAGGAACATTTAGCGATACTGAAATAAATCAGTTAAATAGTGTTAAATGTGATGATATACATATACTGTTTGGAAAAAGTGTATTGTTGGGATGTAAAGAGCAAGCTGCGATTTATTTTCAACAGTTTTCCGAGGATGATAAAGTTATGTACCAAGGTTTTCCAATTTACAAGCTATTTATTAGAAATATTTTGTAAGAACCCGCAAAACCTTGTGAAACAGCGCATTACCCCGCATTTCCTGATAATCGAACCCCCAAATTACTACGAATTTACTACCAAGGGATGAGCTTTGATACGACGAAACACCGGGAAATGCGGACATACGGTACAGCGCCGCCCTTTGAACAGCCACCTAAAATCACATATCGCCCGACTGGATAAGCCGTCTTTTCTGCATGGGAAAGACGGCTTTTTCCATGCCCATACATAGCCGCCTGTTTCGCCG
>OFFC01000711.1_pt1 | contig 21278 bp, 21 predicted proteins | sample 1521271 | NCBI WGS metagenome assembly OFFC01 (sample SAMEA3504123, study PRJEB24116) | mouse gut metagenome | biome: mouse gut; feature: mouse-associated habitat; material: faeces | place: Denmark | collected 2011 | reverse complement strand
GAGGTTTTTTTCAATGAAAAAACGGTCTAATCTATCAAGACTGATGGGCTATGCCGGAGGGCATAAGATTTTAACCTATCTATCTTGGGTACTGTCCGTAATGAGTGCGCTGTTAGCTCTTGTACCTTTTTGGTATATATGGCGTATCATTCACGACATACTGGAAGCTTCCCCGGACTTCGTGGAAGCGGGGAATGTCACAGGCTACGGCTGGTCTGCGGTATTGTTTGCGGTTATCTCTATTGTTGTCTACATAGCCGCCTTGATGTGTTCGCATATGAGCGCGTTCCGGGTTGCCGCAAATATCCGAAAAGAGCTTATGCGCCATATTACAGCCTTGCCGCTTGGGGTAACGGAAAAGTATGGAAGCGGAAAGCTGCGGAGAATAGTAAATAGTTCCAGTGCCGCTACGGAAACATATCTTGCACACAGGCTCCCCGACAAAGCAGGGGCGGTTGCCACCCCCATAGGGCTACTTTTCCTGTTGCTTGCCTTTGACTGGCGGTTAGGGCTTTTAAGCCTTGTTCCCGTTGTGCTTGGTTTTCTGATTATGATGAAAATGACAGGGAAAGACATGGAGAAGCGAATGGAGCAATATCAAAACGCGCTTGCTGATATGTCAAATGAAGCTGTTGAATATGTGCGGGGCGTACCCGTAGTAAAGACTTTCGGGCAGACAATTTTTTCTTTCAAACGCTTCAAAGACGCGATAGACAATTACGAAACATGGGTAATTGCATATACAAAGGGGCTGCGTCTGCCTATGATGTTCTATACAACGGCAATTAACGGCGTATTTGCGTTTCTGATTGCCGGGGGTATTCTCTTTACAAGGGGCGGCGTAACAAATGAACTTCTGTTAAACCTTATCTTCTATATTGTGATTACGCCTGTTATCGGTACGACGCTTACAAAAATTATGTTTATGAGCGAGGACGCAATGATTGTAGGCGACGCAATCAACAGGATTGATGAAGTGCTGAACGAAAAACCATTATCTGAAAGCAGCGTGAATAATATTCCTAAAAATAATGGAATTACATTGGAACACGTTAGTTACAGCTATGACGGAGAGAAAAACGCGCTCAATGATGTATCTCTTTCCATAAAGCCGGGGCAGACAGTCGCATTGGTAGGAGCGTCCGGCGGCGGTAAGACAACGCTTGCAAATATCGTCACAAGGTTTTTTGACCCGCAAAAAGGGCGCGTACTGATAGGCAATACCGACATACGCGACATTCCGAAAGAAACATTGATGAATAAGGTATCTTTTGTATTTCAGAACAGCCGCCTTATTAAAGCGTCCATATTGGAAAATGTGCGTATGGCAAAACCTAACGCTACACGCGAAGAAATCGCCCATGCTCTGGAAGCTGCACAGTGCTTGGATATTATTGAAAAATTACCGAATGGCATTGATACGGTTGTCGGCACAAAAGGCGTGTATCTGTCCGGTGGCGAACAGCAAAGAATAGCGATTGCCCGCGCAATTTTGAAAAATGCGCCTATCCTAATTCTTGATGAAGCAACCGCGTTTGCCGACCCCGATAATGAGGTGCGCGTACAGCAGGCTTTATCTGCTCTTTCAAAAGGAGAATCAGCGGATTCTCCCAGAAAGACCGTCATTATGATTGCACACAGGCTGTCGTCAATCACAGACGCGGATTGCATTTATGTACTGCAAGACGGTGAAATTGTCGAAAGCGGCACACATAGCGGACTGATAGAGCGAAACGGCATATTTACAAAAATGTGGAAGAATTATTCCGAAGCGGCAGAATGGAAGATTGCAAAGGAGGTAAACGCATGATTAAGACATTGCAAAGACGTTTTGCGTTATCAAGACAGGGGGCTGTCGATTTGATAAAGGGCTGTATTGCTTGTGTCGCACAGGATATATCCTTTATGCTTCCCGTCGGACTGCTCTATTACTTTGTCATTGATACCATGAACGGGGGCATAAATGGAAGTCGCGCCCTCTTCTACGCGGTTGGTGCTCTGGTTTGCTTATGCTTTATTTTTATTGTGACATGGTTTCAGTATAACGCCACTTACTTAGCGACTTATGTGGAAAGCGGTGTAAGGCGTATATCCTTAGCAGAACAGCTCCGCAAAATCCCATTGTCCTTTTTTGGCAAGAAAGACCTTGCAGATTTGACAAATTCGATTATGGGCGATTGTGCTACTCTTGAACAGGCATTTTCACATTATGTACCCGCACTGGCAGGCTCCCTTATTTCCACAACATTGATTGCAGTTTGCCTTTTTGCCTACGACTGGCGAATGGCTCTTGCGGCGGTTTGGGTTTTGCCGATTGCATTTACAATCACATTCTTTTCAGCCCGCATACAGGAATATTTTAACCGCAAATCCGTAGCGGCAAATGTCGCGCTTGAAAGCGGCGTACAGGAGTGTATCGAAAGTTTGCAGGACTTAAAGGCGAACAATGCGGAAGAAAACTATTTAAGAGGGCTTGACAAAAAAATTGACTATGTGGAAAAGCGGCACATTATAACAGAACTTGGGACAGAACTTTTTGTTGTTTCTTCAACGTTGATATTAAAGTTTGGGATTGCTACGGTTGCGCTTGTAGGTTCTGCGCTGCTTATTCGTGGGGAAATTGATATTCCGCTGTTCTTTATGTTTTTGCTTGTGGCTTCAAGGCTATATGCCCCGCTTGAGGGTGCATTGCAAAATCTTGCTGCGGTAATCTCCACCAAAACGAACATAAACCGCATGAATGAAATCCTTGACCAGCCTATCCAGACAGGAACAGACAGAGTAACAAATAAAGGTTACGATATTGTGTTCGACCATGTGGGATTTGCTTATAATAGCGGGGAAACCGTATTGAAAGACGTGTCCTTTACGGCAAAACAGGGAGAAGTTACCGCCTTAGTCGGACCGTCCGGCGGCGGTAAAACTACGGTATCACGTCTTGCCGCGCGGTTCTGGGATATAAGCAAGGGGAAAATCACTGTCGGCGGTATGGATATATCGAAAATAGAGCCGGAAACCTTGCTGTCACTGTACTCTATCGTATTTCAAGATGTGACGCTGTTTAACAACACAATTATGGAGAATATCAGAATAGGCAGAAAGGACGCGACCGACGAAGAAGTGATTGCAGCGGCAAGACTGGCAAATTGTGAAGAATTTGCGACAAAGCTCCCGGACGGGTATCACAGTATGATTGGTGAAAATGGCTGCGAACTGTCCGGCGGGGAAAGGCAGAGAATTTCAATCGCCCGCGCTTTCCTCAAAAATTCCCCTATCATCTTACTTGATGAAGCAACGGCAAGCCTTGATGTGGAAAACGAAACATTGATACAGGCTGCTTTATCAAGGCTGATAAAGGATAAGACCGTACTTGTTATCGCCCACCGTATGCGTACCGTAAGCGGCGCGGATAAAGTGGTTGTGCTTTCAGACGGTTCTGTTGCGGAACAGGGAACGCCGGAAAAACTGATGAACACAGGCAGGATTTACCCGCATATGGTAAAACTGCAAATGATTAGCAGGGATTGGGGTATTTAACATGAATACGGAATGGATAATATGCCCCATATGCCAAAGCAAAACAAGGTTAAAAATGCGGAGTGATACCGAACTGAAAAACTTTCCCCTATATTGCCCGAAATGCAAGCACGAAACCATTATTAACGTACAACAAATGAATATATCAGTTATTAAAGAGCCAGACGCACAGACGCAGAGCCGATAACACGCAGATTAAAAATGCGGTTATCGGCTCTTTCTTTTTGGTAACACTCATAAGCCGCCGTTTCTTCAAAACGGACAGCGGAGGACTTTTAGAAACTATGACTAATAATGCGGCGGTATCAGGAGGTACCGTCGTGTTATTTTTATATCCGCAAAATCAGACAAACTATTTTCTGTCAAAAAAACGCAGTGTTCGTTTAGGGGATATACTACCCATGAATATGAACTGTCAAATCATTTAGTATGTCTTGATAACTCGTATTACTCAAATGCTTATGCCGCTTTATGCTGCATGGACGTTTGTTGTAATAGCCCCCTACTGGGAAGAAAGGGGGTGAGAGAGAATGAGATATTCTGAACAGTTCATGGAACATATCGAATATACTTTCCATGCGTTCTGCAAGGTTGTCCTGCGCCATGAAGCAATTAACGCATGGCGTGATTTGAAGCGGAAAGAATCAAGAGAAATATCCCTTGACTATCTGGTGTCAGAACGATATTTTGAATCGTCTGCTATGGACAGCTACTTTGAAAAACAGGATAAGCCGACTGTATTTATTGTGTTGGGAAAGGAAGTTATCGTTGATGATGAACGGTTGGCAACGGCATTATCAAAATTGCCGGAGTTAAAGCGGGAAGTTTTGTTGCTTTATTACTTCGTTGGCTATCGTGATGAAGCCATCGGCAGACAGTATGGACGTTGCAGAAGTACGATAAACCACAGAAGAAATGTTGCGCTGAAACAGTTACGAAAAGAATGGGAGAAATTGAAACATGAGGAACAAAAAGCTGATACCTTTTGAGGTAATCGAAAAAGCCGTTGCCGGAGAGCCGGAAGCGGTAGACGCAGTATTGCGGCACTACACCGCATACATCAAATATCTGTCTATGTATAAAGGGCATATCAATGACGATACGCAGGACAGATTAAAGGCAAAACTGATTGAAGCCATATTGAAATTCCGCTTCGACCGATAGTAGGTAGCAAAGACAGGAAAAGCTGTCAAGGGTAAACTTCGCGCTACGCGCCCTTGACAGCTTTTCCCGCCTTTGCTTGTGGGTAGTCAAGAGGGCGAAATCAGTAGACTGCTTTCGCCCTCAATCCAGTATGGAATGATTGTTACACGATAGAGGGTGTTTCTCGCTTGATTTAAGCGCATTACAGCGGCGATAAGGACAAGGGTAAGGGTTTTATACTCCTATCCTCAAAAACGGTGTTCTATCGCGTAACATGGTAAACAATATTTCTTTGTACTGCCGTTTCCATTCCATTCTTTTCCATTCCTGCGGCTCTGCCGCTATATCGTGCTTCAAAGGAGAGGGGTTAGGGGAAAGGATAGGATAGGAAAGGAATAGATATTTGATTAAGTCTGTATTTGGTTTTTCTTTAGTTAGTTATATCTTTATTTAATTGCGTTGGATTTTCCGATGTCGGATAACCCGGTGTCGGAAAATCCAATATCGGATAATCCAACACCGGGAGTTGTTACGGTGTTCAAAATCCGTCTAATCCAATCGCTTTATAAAACTAATGCTTTCTTGGGTAGGTATGTTACGCAGTAGAAGTTAAAAAGTCCTTGATTTATGCGGCTTTCAGAGCATGGAAAACACTTAGACGATATTTTATATCCCTACCCTCAAAAATGGCGTTCTACTGCGTAACAAAAAGCAGAGAACCGACCACTAATGAAAGTGATATGTTCTCTGCTCTTGCTTGCACCCTGTTTGTCAGCGTTGATAATAAGTTGTTGTAAATACTTCCTTATCAACGTAAAACTAAGTGCTTACGGGTTTTCTTTATTTAAATACTTATCCTCAGAAGAAGCACCATGATCGCATGGCTGCAAAAGCGGGTGTGTGAGTGTTGGCCGAAAAATGAACTAGGATGGCGCTGTATTTCGTATTTCGGATGGAAAAAACAAAAGATTTTACCGTTATGTGCAATCACCATTTGCGCAACGTGAAATTATTTCTGAAAGCAAAAGAGCTTTATATCTCTTATGCTGTTTCTGCAGGAGAATTGGAACTATACGCCGGATGCATATCGGACGCAAATCCGGGCGGGAGAGCAAACAACGGAAGGAAGCGTCTGGAAAAAGAATCAGACGCTTGGAGCGGCCGCTTCCCAATTTATGAGATTTCTTAAAATGCTTTTTAGGCATTGCAAGAGATTCAATGTAGGTATTAGACATTTCTTAAAAATTAAATTAAAATGCAGGTATTCAAGGAGGATGCCTGCATTTTTTCTTATCTGTGGAAAGGAGCTTACGAATGACGATTGATGAAGCAAGCACACGTTACAATATTCCTCTTGATATTCTTCGTGAATATGAGAGCTGGGGATTATGCGGCGCTGTAAAAAAGGTCATGGGCGCATGGCAGTATGACGATCAGGATATAGAACGACTGAGCATGATTATGACGCTGCATGACATCGGCTTTCTTAATGACGAAGTAGAAAGCTATATGCGGCTGTTGCTGGAAGGAGAAAGTACCGAGGCGCAAAGGCTTGATATGCTGAATAAAAGGCGCAGCGCTACTCTGGATGAAATTCATTTCAGAGAAATGCAGTTGGATCGAATGGATTATCTGCGCCACAAGATTCGGGAATCAAAAAAAGGAGAGAATAAATTATGAAGAAAAAATTATTTGCGGTTATGATAGCTTGTATGACGGCGTTTGCGCTGGCAGCCTGCGGGAATATAGGAAACGATGCGGAGGAATCTGCTGTTGCGGAGCCGAGTGCAACGGAAGCAGAAACAGAAAGTGAACCGGAAACAGAGGAAAGCGCTTCCCCGGCAGATATATCGGAGGAGGTCGAGGAGTCGGAATCGGAGCCGGAAAATACAGCGGCAGCCGGGTTGGTTGTATATTTCTCATGGTCGGGAAACACGGAATCGGTTGCCTTGGAAATTCAAAGTCAGACAGGCGCAGATACTTTCCGGCTTGTACCGGCAGAGCCTTATACGGATGATTATGACGCGCTTTTGGATATTGCGAAGGAAGAACAAAGGAATGGGGCGCGGCCTGCATTCTCCGGCAGCATTGAGAATTTTGACAGTTATGGAGTGGTGTATCTTGGATTTCCAAACTGGTGGGGAGATATGCCGATGATCCTTTACAGTTTTTTAGATGATTACGATCTGTCTGGTAAGACCATCGTTCCTTTTGTTACCAGCGGCGGCAGCGGATTTTCCAATACGATCCGCACAATCGAAAGCATGGAACCGGATGCGGATGTTTTGGATGGGCTTTCTTTGGGAAGCTCGCAGGCGAAAAATCCCAGCGATGCAGTAGCGGACTGGCTGAGCGGGCTTGGACTTGCAGAGTAGGAGGCCGCAATGAAACGATTGACAGCGTTTTTAATGGCGGCGGTTCTGGTTCTTGGAATATCGGCCTGTGGTCGGAGCGAAGAAAAAGAAGATACGGTAAATGTGCAGGATACCGACAGCAAGGCGGAAACTATGGCCGTTTCCGCCTCGGCGGAAAGCGTGACCGTTTCTGCCTCGGTAGAAAGCGTGACAGTATCTGTTTCACCGGAAGAAAAAGAGGTAAGTATGATGGAGATTCCTGAAAGTTTTGTTTTGATTGAAGGAGGCACCTTTCAGATGGGAAGCCCGGAAACCGAAAGCTGGCGGAGTGATGATGAAACACAGCATACGGTCACGGTCAGCGATTTTTACATGAGTCAGTATGAATTGACGCAGGAAGAATATGAGAAGGTGATGGGGAAGAATCCCAGCAATTTTTCTGGCGGTGATCTTCCGGTTGAAAATATTTCATGGCTCGATGCGGTGAATTACTGCAACTCCCGGAGCGAGAGCGAGGGACGAATGCCGGTTTATACCATTGACGGCCAGAATGTAAGCTGGGATCGCAGTGCAAATGGCTACCGTTTACCTACAGAAGCGGAGTGGGAATATGCCTGCCGCGCCGGTACAGTAACTCCTTTTCATACAGAAACTTCTATCAGTGCAGAAGAAGCAAATTATTATGGGCATTATCCTTATATGATTGAGGACAATTATTTCTCACAGGGAAATCTGGAAACACAGCCCGGTGAATATAGGCAGACAACCGTTGCAGTAGACAGTTTTGCTCCTAACGCTTTTGGGCTGTATAATACGCATGGCAATGTAGGCGAATGGGTGTGGGACTATTATGGCGAATATCCAACGACAGAGGAAACCGATCCAGTTGGCCCGGACAGCGGCATATTGCGGGTTTACAGAGGCGGCGGTTGGAATGATTTTGCTAAGAATATGCGCTGTGCATATCGGGCCACGCTTGCGCAGGATAAGGGCAGCTTTAATATCGGTATGCGTTTGGCGCTTAATGCGGCGGCCGGTTCGGGCAGTGTTACAGGCACAGCCTTGCAGCAGGATAGGGAAGCCTCCGGGAATGAAAATGTGTTGATTGCCTATTTTTCGTGGGGCGGAAATACGGCAGGAATTGCCGGAGAGATACAGAGGCAGACGGGAGCCGGCCTTTTTGAGATTACGCTGGTAAATCCTTATTCTAACGATTACAACGCCGTTTTGGACGAGGCGCAGCGGAATCAGAATGAGCAGGCAAGGCCGGAGCTGGCGAATCATGTTGAAAACATGGAAGATTACGACGTAATTATTCTCGGTTATCCGAACTGGTGGGCTTCTATTCCCATGCCGATTGCCTCTTTTCTGGAGGAATATGAGTTTGAGGGCAAGACTATTATTCCGTTCTGTTCTCACGGCGGCGGGCGGTTTGGACAGAGCCTGACAGCGATAGCGAAGCTGGCTCCTGATGCAGTGATGGGAGAAGCCTTATCGGTTCATTATTCTGGAGGGGAGACCTTGAATGAGGAAATCAGCCAGTGGCTTGATGCAAATGGAATTGAACATGAGTAGGAGGCGGTACAATGCAATATATAAAACTTGGAAATTCTGATTTGATTGTTTCCCGCATCTGTATGGGCTGTATGGGATTTGGCGACGCAAATAACGGTCAGCACTCATGGACGATTGACGAGGAACATTCCCGTGAGATTATCCGGCGCGGGCTGGATTTGGGCGTTAATTTCTTTGATACGGCAATCGCTTACCAAAGCGGAACCAGCGAGCAGTATCTTGGCCGGGCGCTTGGGGAGTATGCAAAGCGTGAGGATGTGGTGGTGGCGACAAAATTTCTTCCCCGCACTCAGGATGACATCCGGGCCGGGATTACCGGACAGCAGCATATTGAGCGGATGATAAACCGAAGTCTTTCTAATCTTGGCATGGATTATGTGGATTTATATATTTATCATATGTGGGACTATGAAACGCCGTTGTACGATATTATGGAAGGTCTGAATAATGTGGTAAAAGCTGGTAAAGCCCGTTATATTGGTATTTCCAACTGCTTCGCTTATCAGATAGCAAAGGCAAACGCACTGGCGGAAAAAGAAGGATTCGCAAAGTTTGTATCCGTGCAGGGACACTACAATCTGATTTTCAGGGAAGAAGAACGGGAAATGGCAAAGCTCTGCCGGGAGGACAATATCGCCATGACACCGTACAGTGCATTGGCCGGGGGCAGGCTTGCAAGGCTCCCCGGTGAAACCTCCAAGCGTTTGCAGGAGGACAGTTATGCGAGATTGAAATATGACGCAGCTGCCGGGCAGGATAGCGTGATTATTGACAGAGTGGCGAAACTGGCGGAGGACAAGGGCGTTTCTATGACGGAGATTGCTCTTGCATGGCTTTTGACCAAAGTAACCTCTCCGGTAGTGGGAGCCACAAAGCTCCATCATATCGAAGGAGCGGCAAAAGCGACAGAACTGGAATTGTCAGCGGAGGAGCTTTCCTATTTGGAGGAGCTTTATGTTCCGCATAAGCTGGTGGGCGTTATGGCGCAGAATACGCAGGCTTCTGCGAAAGAGAGCCATGTATGGTCTATCGGAAAACAAAAAATATAGCAGGAGGTGCGATATGAGTAAAAAAATGGTGGCATATTTCAGCGCAAGCGGCGTAACGGCAAAAGCTGCAAAAGAATTGGCAGCGGGCTTGGGAAAACAGCGGAAACTCTGCGTAAAATCGTTCCATCGGCAGCAGTCATGGAAGGAAAGCTTTTGAATGGAAAACAGAAAGCGGCAGAGTTGAAAAAATGGGCAGACAGTTTTGAAAAATAGGGAGGATAAAATAATGGTAAAACAAACGGCAGGCAGAGATCAGCTTGGGGATTTTGCCCCCAAATTCGCGCAGTTAAATGATGACATATTATTTGGAGAGGTGTGGAACAGGGAGGAAAAGCTATCCCTGAGAGACCGTTCCCTTGTGACGGTGGTATCTTTAATGGCGCAGGGGCTGGTGGATTCTTCCTTTCAATACCATTTGATAAGCGCAAAGAATAACGGGATTACAAAAGAAGAAATTGCGGAGATTTTAACCCACGCTGCATTTTACGCAGGATGGCCGAAGGCGTGGGCGGCTTTTAAGATGGCGAAGGATGTTTGGACGGAAGAAGCACAGGAAGGGAACGAAAGGGAATCCCATGAAAGGAACATGTTGTTTCCGATTGGAAAACCGAACAGCGGCTTTGCACAATATTTCACCGGGCAGAGTTACCTTGCGCGGCTTTCCGCAGAACAAGTGGGTATTTTCAATGTTACGTTTGAGCCGGGATGCCGGAACAACTGGCATATCCATCACGCCGCTTCCGGCGGCGGGCAGATTCTGATCTGTGTAGGCGGGCGCGGCTATTATCAGGAATGGGGCAAAGAGGCACAGGAATTAAATCCCGGAGATGTAGTCGATATCCCGGTTGGAGTGAAACATTGGCATGGCGCTGCGCCGGACAGCTGGTTTTCCCATCTGGCAGTTGAAGTTCCCGGCGCAGAGATTTCTAACGAGTGGCTGGAGGCCGTGGATGATGCTTCCTACGGCTGTTTGAAATAAGAGAGGCGGTGGACGCGGGTTTGAACGGAAAACTGAAACGGGCAGTTGACGCAGCTATGACAGCGGCGCTGTTGTTCTTGATGGGCTATCAATTCTGGGGCGATGCAGCCCACGAATGGGCGGGGGCTGGGATATTTGTTCTGTTTGCCGTCCACCATATATTGAATTGGAGATGGCATAAAAATTTATTCCGGGGTAAATATTCGCCCATGCGTATTTTTCAGGTCTGTGTAGATGCGCTGACATTGTTTTCGATGATTGCCCTAATATACAGTAGTATTGTTTTGGCGAGATATGTATTTGCGTTTTTGCCGATAGAAGGAGGAATGGCGCTGGCAAGACGGCTGCATGTCTTAGGTTCTTACTGGGGATTTTTGCTGATGAATATACATCTTGGCCTGCACTGGAACATGGTGCTTGGCATGGCTCAAAAAGGGATGCGGATAAAAAAATCCTCTAAAATACGCTCTCTTTTGCTGTTTTTCATTGGTACAGCCATTTCGTTGTATGGGATAGCAGTATTTATCAGAAGGGATTTTCTGACTTATTTGCTGCTCAAAAGCGAATTTGTATTTTTGGATTATGGGGAATCTGTCTTCCTGTTCTATATAGATTATTTTGCTTTGATGGGCCTTTGTGTATTTATCGCACATTATCTCTCAAAACGGTTAAGAAAAGCACATGGACAAAATAAGACTCAAAAAAATAAGCAGGAGCTTCTGCCATAAAACTTGTGCATATCAAATAAAAAAATTCCATCACAATATACAGTTTGCCTAAAAAAGTGGCATGAAAATTGTAAAAATCCAATAAAGTGTAATTACTTTCCACAAAAAGGGACTGGTGTCCTATTTCATTACCGGGACATATGTCATAATACAAGTATTCATTTTTATAAATGGTACTATCAGAAAATCATGGAAACAAAACAGGAGGAAATTTATTTATGAAGAAGAGAATAATTGCGATGTTCCTTGCAGCCACGATGGCATTTTCTCTGGCGGCATGCGGTTCCGGCAATGGTGGAAATACGGAGAGCGCGCCGGCATCCAGCAGCGGGGAAGAGGCAGAAGCCGGCAGCGAAGAGGCGGCTGAAAGCAGCGAAGGCGAAGCGGCTGGCGGCACGGATATGAATATTGCCATGATCACAGACTCCGGCGATATCACAGACCAGAGCTTTAACCAGACAACCTATGAGTCCTGCAAGGCATGGGCAGAGGCGAACGGCGCTGAATTTACATATTATAAGCCGGACAGCGATTCAGATGAAGCGAGGAATGCGAGCGTAGATCAGGCGGTAGCTGGCGGCGCGAATGTAATCGTAATGCCGGGTTATATGTTTGCGGCAGCAGTAGTTGCTCAGTCGGACATGTATCCGGATGTGAAGTTCGTTGCGCTGGACGTAGGAGCGGGCGATCTTTGTGAAAAGGGCGTTGGCGAAGGCTATGACTACAACCCGGACAACTGGGATGTGACGGAATACTACAATACGGATAATGTATACTGCTGTACTTACCAGGAAGAAATATCCGGTTATATGGCGGGATACGCGGCAGTGAAATTAGGCTATAGGCACCTGGGATTCCTGGGCGGCATGTCCGTACCGGCGGTTACACGTTTCGGATACGGTTATGTACAGGGCATCAATGATGCAGCAAAAGAACTGGATGTTGTCGGAGACGTGGAAGTGGAATATGTTTGCGGCGGACAGTTCTACGGCGATGCTGATATCACGGCGGCTATGGATACATGGTATGGAACAAAAGGCGTAGAAGCCGTATTCGCATGCGGCGGCGGTATCTTTACATCGGCTGTGGAAGCAGCGGTAAAAACCGGCGGCAAAGTAATCGGCGTAGACTCTGACCAGGCGCCTGTCATTGACCAGACACAGGAAGGCCTGACCATTACTTCTGCTATGAAAGGGCTTTCTGCAACAGTAAATACGGTATTGACCGATATCAAGGACGGCAAGTGGAGCGACTATGCAGGAAAGATTGATAATCTGGGCATGGTTTCCGAGAATCCGGAGGAAAACTTTGTACAGCTTCCTATGGCAAGCACCCAGTGGGGCGAAGGTTTCCAGGAAGAGGATTACAAAGCGCTTGTGAAAGCGATCTACAACGGAGAAGTAAAGATTTCCAATGATATTTCGGCTATGCCGGCAACGGATGTCAAAGTTACTGATTACGGCAGCATCAAATAGTAAACAGTTTTGTAATCGAGGGAGCGGATATAGTCTGCTCCCTCATTGTCTTTTTTAGGGAGAGGAGGTAACAGGAGAATGGCGGAATATGCGATAGAAATGCTGAACATTACGAAAAGATTTCCGGGGATCATCGCGAATGATAACATTACCCTGCAGCTGAAAAAAGGCGAGATCCATGCCCTTCTGGGGGAAAACGGGGCGGGAAAATCCACGCTTATGAGCGTGCTTTTTGGGCTGTACCAGCCGGAGGAGGGGGAAATCCGCAAGGATGGGAAAAAGGTTGCGATCAACGATCCTAATGATGCAAATGAGCTGGGGATCGGAATGGTGCATCAGCATTTTAAGCTGGTAGAATGTTTCAGCGTTCTGGACAACATTATTTTGGGGGTGGAAACGACTAAAGGGGGATTGCTGCAAAAGGAAGAAGCAAAAAAGAAGGTTCTGGATCTGTCCGAAAAATATGGTTTATTGGTGGATCCGGATGCGCTAGTGGAAGACATTACGGTAGGGATGCAGCAGAGGACGGAAATATTGAAGATGCTCTACCGGGATAATGAGATTCTGATTTTTGATGAGCCGACGGCTGTTTTGACGCCCCAGGAAATCCATGAATTGATGGCGATTATGAAGAACCTGGCGGCAGAGGGCAAGAGCATTCTTTTTATTACGCATAAACTGGCGGAGATCATGGAAGTGGCCGACCGATGCAGCGTATTGAGGAAAGGAAAATACATAGGGACTGTGAATGTAAGCGATACGACTCCGGAGAAGCTTTCGGCTATGATGGTAGGGCGTGACGTTAATTTTGTTGTAGAGAAAAAACCGGCAAAGCCGGGGGAAGTGGTTCTGGATATCCAGAATATGACTGTGGCTTCGAGGCATCATAAAAATAATGCGGTAAACAATGTGTCTTTGCAGGTGCGCAGAGGGGAAATCGTCTGTATCGCCGGTATAGACGGCAACGGGCAGACAGAGTTTGTTTACGGCCTGTCGGGGCTGGAGCCTTTAAAGGGCGGCGCAATAACGATGAACGGAAAGGATATCACTCATATGCCGATCAGGGAGCGCCTGGTTTCCGGCATGAGCCATATCCCCGAAGACCGTCATAAGCACGGGCTTGTCCTGGATTATTCACTGGAGGATAATATTGTTCTCCAGAGATATTTTGAGCCTCAGTTTACGAGCAAATTCGGCTTCCTGAAACGAAAAGAAATCAGGGAATATGCCAACGGGCTGATCGAGCAGTATGATATCCGCTCCGGCCAGGGCCCGGTTACAAAAGCAAGGTCAATGTCGGGAGGAAATCAGCAGAAAGCGATTATTGCCCGGGAGATCGATAAGAATCCGGAGCTTTTGATCGCCGTGCAGCCTACGAGGGGGCTGGATGTGGGAGCGATCGAATATATCCATAAACAGTTGGTGGCGCAGAGGGATGCGGGCAAGGGAGTCTTGCTGATCAGCCTGGAACTGGATGAGGTTATGAATGTATCGGATCGCATCCTTGTCATGTATGAGGGAGAAATCGTAGGGGAATTTGACCCGAAGAAGGTTACTGTTGAGGAACTGGGACTTTATATGGCTGGTTCCCGGAGAAAGGAGGCAGGAAACCATGCGTAAAAAATCCGGTGAAAAAGAAAGCATCTGGAGAAATAACGGTTTTCAGACGATTGTGGCGTCGCTGCTATGTATTATATTAGGGCTTTTGGTCGGATATATTGTGCTGCTGATTATCAACCCGGGCGGCGCGTGGGAAGCGATTACGGCGATCATGAAGAATTTCTTTTATTATCCCAGCGCGGCTGCGGTGAAAAAATATCTGGGCACTACCCTGGTGAAAGCATCGGCGCTTCTGATGTGTTCCCTGTCCGTATTGTTTGCCTATAAAGTGGGCTTGTTCAATATTGGCGCGGCGGGGCAGTATGTGGTAGGAGCGGGAGCCTGCCTTTATTTTGCATTGGGGCTTGGGATGCCCTGGTATGTATGTCTGATCGCGGCGATTCTGGTTGCCGCGCTGGTTGGAGGCATTTCCGGCGCGCTGAAGGCTTACTTCAATGTAAATGAAGTAATTTCTTGTATTATGTTGAACTGGATCGGACTGTATTGCGTGAATATGCTGCTTTCCACAGTTAAGGAGCAGTCCACTCCGTATACAAAGACTTTGTCAAGCACGAATAAGAGCGCCTTGCTGCCCAATATGGGGCTGGATCAGATATTTTCAAAAAACGAATTCGTGACGCTGGGACTGCTTCTGGCGGTGGTTATGGCAATCCTTGTCTGGGTCGTGCTGGAAAAGACGAAATTCGGTTATGAATTAAAGGCTACGGGCATGAACAAACAGGCGGCAAAATATTGCGGCATGCGTGAAAAGAGCAATATTATCCTGACGATGATGATTGCCGGAGGGCTGGCTGGATTTGGCGCGGGCATTTTTTATCTGACGGGGATCGAGCAGTGGATGGTACAGCAGACGGCTGTTCCGGCTATGGGCTTTAACGGGATCGCGGCGGCATTCCTGGGAGGGCTGAATCCGATCGGGACGATTTTCTCTTCTTATTTTATTCAGCATATTACAAGCGGCGGTACATATGTGGATAAGACGATGTATTGTACGCAGATTTCGGATCTGATTTCGGCGTTTATTATTTATTTGTGCGGTTTTGTGCTTTTCTTCCGATTATGGCTGAACAGGTTTCTGGATAAAAGAGAGGAGAAGCGGGGCGTGAAAGAAGGGAAAGGAGGGGAAGCATAATGTTATTATTGATTCAGTATACATTGATCTTTGCTTCCGTGCTTGTGCTTGTAGCGCTCGGCGGATGCTTTTCGGAACATAGCGGCGTAATCAATATCGGCCTGGAAGGAATTATGGTGATCGGCGCATTGGGAGGCGCTCTTATGATGAAATATCTTCAGGATGGAATGGCGGCTCCCGTCACTATCTTGCTGGTAGTCCTTGCCAGTGTTCTGGCGGGCATGGTTTTTTCCTTGCTGCTTGGCATTGCGGCAATCCAGTTCAAGGCGGATCAGACGCTGGTCGGCACTGCGCTGAATCTGCTGGGGCCGGCGGCGGCAGTTGTTCTTGTACGTGCGATCAACACGGCGGAGAGCGTAGACAACGTTTCTTCCACGGTAGCGTACGGCGCGGCAAAAAAATCGTTTATTGTGAATATCGGAAGATTTGAGTTTAACTGGTTTATGCTGATTGCCTTGCTTTTGCTGATTGCATCTTATATTGTGCTATATAAGACCCGGTTCGGACTCAGGCTCTGTGCCTGCGGCGAACATCCCCAGGCGGCGGATTCCGTTGGTATTAATGTTTATAAGATGCGTTATGCAGGCGTGCTTATTTCCGGCGCGTTGGGCGGCCTTGGCGGGCTGGTATATATTACGGCCGGCGTGAGCGAATGGAAATTTGAAAACGGCGTGGCGGGTTTCGGCTTTTTGGCATTGGCGGTTATGATTTTTGGACAGTGGAGGCCGGTGAATATCGGGCTGGCGGCTCTTTTGTTCGGACTGTTCCGTGCGCTGTCCAACGTATATACAGGATTTGACGCGCTGGTGGCGTTGAAACTGCCGAGTACGTTGTATAATATGTTGCCTTATATCATTTCCCTGATCGTGCTTGTCTTTGTTTCCGGCAAGTCCAGAGCGCCGAAAGCGGAAGGGATTCCTTATGATAAGGGGCAAAGATGATTTGTGCTGTTTAGGGCGGCGGAAAGGAGATGGGTATTAGTATGAAGAATTATTCGGAAGATGCGAGCAGGCAGTATCATATTCAGGTGGCGCAGGGGGAGGTTGGGCGTTATGTGATTATGCCCGGCGATCCGAAGCGGTGCGTGAAGATTGCGCAGTATTTTGACAATCCTGTTTTGGTGGCGGATAACAGGGAATATATTACTTATACAGGAACGCTGGACGGCGTGAAGGTGAGCGTGACATCCACCGGGATCGGAGGGCCGTCCGCGTCTATTGCGATGGAAGAGCTGTATCGGTGCGGCGCGGATACTTTTATAAGGATCGGAACTTGCGGCGGTATGCAGACCGAGGTGAAAAGCGGGGATGTGGTGATCGCCACAGGCGCTATCCGCATGGAGGGTACGAGCCGGGAATATGCGCCGATCGAGTTTCCGGCAGTGGCAGATCTGGCCGTGACAAATGCGTTAGTCGGGGCGGCGGAGAAAAAAGGATATGCCTTCCATACGGGCGTTGTGCAGTGTAAAGATGCTTTTTACGGGCAGCATGAACCGGAGACGAAGCCGGTAAGTTATGAACTGCTGAATAAGTGGGAAGCATGGAAGCGGCTGGGATGCCTGGCATCGGAGATGGAATCGGCGGCACTGTTTGTCGTGGCGAGCAGCCTTGGCGTAAGAACGGGTTCCTGCTTCCTAGTGGTGGCTAACCAGGAAAGGGAGAAACTGGGATTGGAGAATCCAGTGGTGCATGATACGGATATGGCCATCCAGGTAGCGGTAGAGGGAATCCGCGAATTGATCAGAAAGGATGCGGAAAGCAGCAAATAAAAAGGAGCGGGATATGGATAAGAATGAAATATTAAAACATGTGGATCATACACTTTTGCTACAGCCATCAACATGGGACGAGATCAGGCAGATCTGTGACGATGCATTGAAATATCGGACAGCATCGGTATGTATTCCACCGTGTTATGTAAAACAGGCTTTTGATTACCTGAAGGGAGAAATACCGGTATGTACGGTAATCGGCTTCCCGAACGGGAATATGACGACGAAGACCAAAGAATTCGAGACAAAAGACGCAATTGAAAACGGCGCGTCGGAAATCGACATGGTGATCAATATCGGGTGGCTGAGGGATAAAAAATACGATTTAGTAGAGGAGGAAATCCGTACATTAAAGGCGGCATGCGGGGAAAGGATACTGAAGGTGATTATCGAAACCTGTCTGCTGACGGATGAGGAAAAGAAGAAGATGTGCCGGATCGTCACCGATGCCGGGGCGGACTACATTAAGACTTCCACCGGGTTTTCCAGCGGCGGCGCGACCTTTGACGATATCAGGCTGTTTGCGGAACATATTGGGCCGAAGGTAAAAATAAAGGCGGCAGGAGGGATTTCCTCCATGGAGGATGCGGAGAAATTCCTTTCGCTTGGGGCAGACCGGCTTGGAACGAGCCGGATCGTGAAAATCGTCAAAGGAGAAGAGGGTGCTGGATACTAAGCATACTGGAAAGGATAGGGTTAGATGGATAAAAAGCAAATAGAAGAAATGATCGATCTGGCGATAGGGCAGCTGGATTATTCGTATGTGCCTTATTCCGGCTTTAGGGTGGGAGCGGCGCTTTTGACGAAGGAAGGCAGGATTTATAAAGGATGCAATATCGAGAATGCGGCCTATACCCCGACGAACTGCGCGGAACGAACCGCATTTTTCAAGGCGGTCAGCGAAGGGGAGAGGAATTTCCAGGCCATCTGTATCGTAGGAGGCAAGGACGGTATTCTGACGGAATATGCTGCCCCTTGCGGGGTGTGCAGGCAGGTGATGATGGAATTCTGCAACCTGGATACGTTTCAGATCATTTTGGCGACAAGCAGGGAGCAATATGATATTTTCACATTGAAGGAGCTGCTTCCGCTGGGGTTCGGGCCGGACAATCTTCGGTAATTATTTTAGGAAGGCGGATATGAGGTGTAAGGATGGAGAAATATAAACGAATTTTTGTGATTGTTCTGGATTCCCTTGGAATAGGGGCTATGCCGGATTCTCCCCGGTTCGGGGATGAAGGCGTGGATACGCTCGGACATATTTTGGAGAAAAAGGGAACGATCGAAATCCCGAATTTAACAAAGCTCGGGTTGCTGAACCTCCATACAGCAGGGAATATGGAGGCGGCTACGGAGCCGGCAGGGCGCTATATGCGGCTGGGAGAGACGAGCAATGGCAAGGACACGATGACAGGGCATTGGGAAATGATGGGGCTGTATACACAAAAGCCTTTCCAGACGTTTACGGATACTGGGTTTCCGCAGGAACTGATCGATGAACTGGAGAAGCGGTGCGGAAAGAAAGTGATTGGAAACAAGAGCGCCAGCGGGACGGAGATCATTGAAGAGCTGGGGGAAGAGGAGATCAATACCGGCGCGATGATTGTCTATACATCGGCAGATTCAGTGCTGCAGATCTGCGGCAATGAGGAGACCTTCGATTTGGATAATCTGTACCGCTGCTGCGAAATCGCGAGGGAGATCACGATGAAGGACGAGTGGCGGGTAGGCCGCGTGATCGCGCGTCCCTATGTAGGGAAGAAGAAGGGGGAATTCAAGCGGACCAGCAACCGCCATGATTATGCGCTGAAGCCTTCAGGGAACACGGTTTTGAACGCGCTGGAAGAGGGCGGGCTGGATGTAATCGGCGTGGGCAAGATCAACGATATTTTCTGCGGCGAGGGCATCACCAGAACCTACCATTCGGACAGTTCCGTCCACGGCATGGAGCAGACGATTGAAATCTGCAAAGAGGATTTCCATGGACTCTGCTTTGTGAATCTGGTGGATTTTGACGCGTTATGGGGACACCGCAGGAATGTGGAAGGCTATGCGCAGGAAATTGAAAAATTTGACCGAAATCTGGGAGTGCTGCTGGAGGAACTGCGGGAGGACGATCTGCTCATTCTGACAGCGGACCACGGCAATGACCCTACTTATACTGGCACGGACCACACGAGGGAATATGTGCCTTTTGTGGCGTATTCAAAGCGCATGGAAAAAGGAGGTGCGCTGGAAAATGAAGATACTTTCGCGGTGATCGGCGCTTCCGTGGCAGAGAATTTTGATATTGCCATGCCGGAAGGAACGATAGGGAAATCCATATTGGATCAGTTAATGTAGGACGGATAGCATAGGCTATGGCCTGGGAAAGGAAGGTGCTTCATGGAACATAAGGCTTTATATGAAAGATTCCCGTTTCTGCAGGACAATAGCAGGGAAAGACAGGAACAGCTTGCGGAATATTTTAAGAGCGCGCCGCTTTGGCTTGTGGAATCGCTTCAAATGGAAGAGCTGAAAAAAGGCACGATATTCATAAGGGAAGGAGAACCGGCAGACACTGTTTTTGTTCTCGTAAAGGGCATAGTAGGAGCGACGGATTATCGGATTTATGGGATGTCCTATGATTTTATGAGATATGATAAGGTTTATGCTTTCGGCGGCATGGAATTTATTATGGATTATGATCGTTACAGGACGACGCTGCGGGCCATGACGGACTGCACCTTGTTAAAGCTTTCCCGGGCTGTGTTTGAAAAATGGATGTATTCAGATATAAGGGCTATGAAATATGAAGCAAAACAAATCGGAGAGTATCTGTTGGAAGAAGGAAGAAACAGCAGGCTTTTTCTCTTTTTGCAAGGATCGGACCGGCTGGCGCTCCTCTTCGTGGAACGATATGAAAAATACCAGAAGAACGACCGGCTGTATCTGAAAGGAAACAGGCAGAATCTGGCGGATGAGACGGGGCTGTGCGTGAAGAGCATCAGCAGGGGGATCAAGAAGTTTATGGAAGACGGGCTGATCCAAAAAGAAGGAAAACAGATCGTGATTGGCAGGGAACAGTATGAGGGGCTAAAACGCATCATATCGGAAAAAGTAGATTTAGAATGAAGGGAGCGGGCATGGGAAATTATAAGTATTTGAATATGGAAACATATGAGAGGAAGGCGCATTTCGAATATTTCAGCGGACTGGCTTATCCTTATGTGGGCGTGACGGTTCATGTGGATTTTACGGATCTGCTCCGCAAGATAAAGAAGGAAAAGCTTCCATTTTTCTTTACGGTCTGCTATTGCGTATCCAGGGCGGCGAACGCGGTTCCGGAATTCCGGCAGAGGATCAGGGACGGGAAAATCATAGAGTTTGACAGATGCAGGACATCCCATACGGTGGCTTTGGAAAACGGTACTTTTTGTTACTGCGCATTGTCAGACGGGATGCCGTTTTCGGAATACCTTTCCTATGCGGCAGAAAGGCAGGAAGCAGCGAAAATGGAGGGGACGATCGAAGAGACGGAAGGGGATGCTTATGATAAATTCTTTATCTCTACGGTTCCATGGATTTCTTATACCTCTCTGATCCAGCCGACGCCTGTTCCGGCAGACAGCAACCCGAGGATTACATGGGGAAAGTATTTTTTACAAGGAGAGCGTGCATTGCTGCCAGTATCGGTATTGTGCCATCATGCATTGGTGGACGGACGGCATATTGCGGATTTTTACCAATCGCTGGATAAAGAAATCGCTTGCTTATGCGGGGTTTTTTAGAAAATTACATGGAAATCAATTTTTGCAGAGGGCATGGCGCAGCGGGGAAGGAAACGGCAGCGGCCTGGAGCGGGCCTGGCATGGGCTGGGATTTTCTGCTGTTGCGTACAATCAGTAATTTCACTTATGAAATAGTCAAAAGCTT
>OFFC01000690.1_pt1 | contig 21758 bp, 9 predicted proteins | sample 1521271 | NCBI WGS metagenome assembly OFFC01 (sample SAMEA3504123, study PRJEB24116) | mouse gut metagenome | biome: mouse gut; feature: mouse-associated habitat; material: faeces | place: Denmark | collected 2011 | reverse complement strand
ACCTCTCCCTTTTTCAGCGGAATATAAGCCTTTTACCGTCTTTTCGCCCTCGATAAAGACGGCTGAAATTTGCAGGTACAACTCCCAATTTCAGTTTTCAAATGGCAAATTATTCCACCTCCGCCAACGTAATACTCACCGTCAACGGCAAACAGGCTCAAAAGATGCTATCCCAGCTCGAAAAGGACGCGAAACGTCTGGAAAACGGGATAGCGAAAGCCGCTGTTGCGGGTGACAAGGCCACGATGAAGAAGTTGCAGCGCGAGCTGAACTCCACCCGTAAGGCTATGGAGCAGTTGAAAGGCACCGCCTCGACTGCCGAGCAGGTGCTTCTGCGGCTCAACAAGGCCACTCCAAAGCAGCTCAACACAGCACTGCGACAACTCCAACAGCAACTCAACGGATTGCAGCGAGGCACCGCCGCTTGGGATGCGCACGTCGCTAAAATCCGTATGCTCAAAGCGGAACTCCAAAAGGTAAACGCCACTCTCGCCACACAAAAGACCCTTTGGCAACGCTTCAACGGGTGGCTCAACTCGGCGCAGACAGCCATAATGGCCGTTGCCGCCGCCGTCACGGGGCTTATTATGGCCGGACGTAAGGCGGTGCAGTCGTATTCGGACATCGAGGAAACTATGGCTAACACCATAAAGTACACCCGTATGACCGCCGCCGAGGTTGAAGAACTCAACGAGATCTTCAAGGGCATGGACACCCGTCTTGCCCGTGAGCAGCTGAACCTGCTCGCCCAGGAAGGCGGACGACTCGGCTACAATACTGTCGCCTCCGTCCGCGAGTATGTCGAGGCCGCGTCGATTATCAACGTGGCGCTCGTCGACCTCGGAGAGGGGGCCACGCAGACCATTGCCAAGCTGTCTAACATCTTCGGTATGGAGCAGATGTATGGTGTGCGTGACTCGATGCTCAAAATCGGCTCGACGGTCAACCACCTCTCGCAGAACTGCACCGCAGCCAAGCCTTTTATCGTGGAGTTCGCGCAACGTATGGCCGGTATCGGTTCGACCGCCAAAATGACTATCCCCGAGATTATGGCTTTTGCCGCTACGCTCGACGCGCACGGCCAAAAGGTGGAAATGTCGGCCACGGCATTGCAGCGTACCATTATGGAGCTGTTCAAGAAACCTGCCGAAATGGCGAAAAAGGTAGGGCTGGAAACGAACACTTTTATTGAAACACTCAATAAAAGCACCACGCAGGGCGTGATGATGTTCCTCGAAGCCCTCGGCAAACTGGGCGAGGACAAGGCTCTGGCCGTCCTGTCGCCGCTGTTCCAAGACCTCGGACTCGACGGCGCCCGTGTGTCGTCGGTGCTCTCCAACCTTTCCTCCCACCTCGACTTCCTCCGTTGGCAAATGGGCGAGGCTGCCGAAGCGTTCCGCGAGGGCACATCGGCCTCCAACGAATACGCCATTTTCAACAACACCGTGCAAGCATCTATCGACAAGGCGCGTAAGCGTGTGTCGGAGCTTGCAATCGAACTCGGAGAAAAGCTCTATCCGCTGATGAAGCACATATATACTTCATCGTCGGTGTTCCTCCGTGTGCTCAATACCCTTGTGTCGTTCATCATCGCACACCGCAAGGCTATCGCCAATGTCGTTACCGTCATCGCAGCCTATTACGGGTGGATTGTGCTTGTCAAGACGGCCACCGTGGCGTGGAACGCCGTTGTCGCTGTCGGCAAGGCAGCTATGGTGGCATACCGCACGGCAATTATCCTCGGGCGCATCGCCGTTATCGCTTTCACGCAGGGCGTGGGCGCGGCCACACACGCCATGCGCATACTCAACACCGTGGTAAAGGCCAACCCTTTCGGGCTGATCCTTTCGGTGCTCGCCTCTGTCGCAATCGCAATCAAGGCGCTGTGCGACCGCACTTCGGAATATACAAAGAAGATGCGCGAGGCCAGGAACACCGCCGCCAATTTCTCGGAGGAGCTGCACAAGGAAATGAAGACCATAGACACGCTCATGGGGCGGCTCGAAGCGGCCAAGAAAGGCACAAAGGCATACAAGGAGGTCAAGGACGAAATCATCAAGCAGTACGGCAAATATCTCAAAGGGCTTATCGACGAGCGCGGAGAAATCACGAACCTTGCCGAGGCGTACAAACGCCTCGCCGCCGCTGCCCGTATCGCCGCCAGGGAGCGGTCGATACAGGTTGCCCGTGAAACCGCCGACGAAACATACCGCGACTCTTTCAAGGAATGGGCGAAGAAGTTGCAGGAGTCGCTTATCGACGAGGGCAAATCCCTGCGCGACGCCGTCCGCATCACAAATCAGGTGGTGTATCAGTTGCAGACCACGGGCACGCTCTCGCAAGACCTTGTGAACGAGCTGCAAGCAATCAAGGGCAATACATGGCAGCAGAAAGGTATGGCGACGCACCCGGTGAACATCGTGAATGAAATGATAGCCGGGCAGACCGAGTATAATGTCACTATGGAGGAAATCAAGGACATAGAGCGCAACGGCAATCCGCTCGCCACATATACCGAGGCGGAACTGCGCCGCTTTATCCGTGACAACGAGGCGAATGTCGATGCCAACCGCGGAGGGCGCATAATTCTCGGACTGAACGAGCCAAACCCCACGGTGCGCGATGTGTCGGCAGCGGAGCTGCGCGACTTCCTCGACGAGGCACGCGCCCGGCTGGCGGTACTCGAAAGCCCGACGCCGGAGGTTGTGGGCGGTAATCCCGACTTCAACCTCGACGACTTCACCCCCTATGACTCGGAGAAAGACCGAAAGGCGAGGGAAGCCGCCGAGCGCAGGGCGCAGGTCAAGGCCCGTAAGGACTTCCGCGATGCTATCAACGCCACCAAGGGCGACTGGGAGGCGGCTGCCGCGCAGAATATCTCCGACTATTCCGCAGGGTTGAAGCCGTGGTCGCAATTCCTTCTCGACAAATACAATCTCGAAGTCAAGTATTACGAAGACCGCGAGGCTGTCTATAAACGCTTCAACCTCACCGAGGACGAGGACTATCAGGAACTGCTCAAAAAGAAAGAGGAAATGCAGGCCGCATGGCTCAAACGCAATGCAGCCCTCAAAGTCGACGAGGCGAAGCGTATGCAGCAGACCGAGGAAACGGACGCGCAAATGGATTTTTACACGCCCGGCAGTGAGCTGTACCAAAAGGAGGAAGCCTTGCAGCAGCGGCTTTTCGATATCCGCATCAAGTACCTCAAACAGATGCAAGCCGCCTATAACGAGGCTTCGGAGGAATGGCATGGCTACAAGGTGCAGATTGAACAGGCCGAGGCTGCGGAGCAACTGCGCCGTCAGAAATTGCTCGCCCAGCGTGTGGCCGAATGGCGCAAGCAGTATGAATACCGCGAGGCCGGGCAACGCTATGCCCTCGAAATGGACTTGTTGCTCGAAGCATACGACCGGGGGCTTATCTCCTACAAGGAGTATCTGCAAGCGCAGCGCGACTTGAAAAAGAAGTATGCCGGGGAATACCTGCCGGAGTCGGCAAAACCCTCGGAGGGATCTGCCGACCGTCAGGCCGTGGCGATGAAGCGCGACCTTGATGTGGTGAAGTCGCTCTACGACCAGGGCATACTCGACAAGAAGCAGTACGAGGACGCAAAGGAGCGCATCGAGAGGGCATACAACAAGAAGTCGCTCGATGCCGTCCGCAAGTTCGGCTCGACGCAGACAAACCAACTTCTCGACATTTACGAGGCGTGGAAGAATTTCTTTGATGCCACCGAGGAAGACGGCGGCAACTGGGCCACACGCCTTGCCGCTCTCGCCCAATCGGTGTTCGCTGTTATGGCCGCAGGTATGCAGCAGATGTCGGAGTATATGCAAGCAGAGGCCGACCTTGAAGTCGCAAAGGCTGAAAAGAAGTACGACCGCGAGATTGAGCTTGCGGAGGGCAACTCCTACAAGGTCAAGAAAGCCGAGAAAGACAAGGAAAAGGAGATAGCCAAGATTAAGTCCGATGCCTCGCGTAAGCAGTTCGCAATGCAGGTGATACAGGCCGTGGCGCAGACTGCCACCAACGCCCTGAACGCTTACGGCTCGGCGGCGCAGGTGCCCGTAATCGGCTATATCCTCGCACCTATCGCGGCGGCTATGGCCGTGGCCGCAGGTGCTATCCAAATCGCCACTATCAAGAAGCAGCAACAGGCATCGGAGGCGCAGGGATATGCCGAGGGTGGCTTCACGCCTCCCGGTGGCAAGTACGAGGAAGCAGGTGTCGTTCACAAAGGGGAATGGGTCGCCTCGCAGCGACTTGTCAATAATCCCCGGACCCGCCCTTTGTTGGAGGCTCTGGACTATGCGCAGCGTACCAACACCATCGGCTCTATCACAGCAGCCGATGTGTCGAGGACAATAACCGCACCGGCGGTTATCGCCGCGCAGCAGTCAGCACCCCAAACCATAGTGAACAACACCTACACGCAGGAAGCCCCGGCGAGCGACGGCAGAATTGTGGCCGTGCTCGACCGCCTCGACGCCCGGCTCAACGAACCTTTTGTGACCGTGAACACCGTCAGCGGCGATCACGGCATACAAAAGGCACAGGAGGAATACGACCGACTGATGAAGAACAAATCACCCAAATCAAAACGATAATGCAAATCTACGTCAACAACAGGCTCGCGGCCTTGAAGCAAGGCACTTCATTTGAGTATGTTTCCGAAAACCGTATGTTCAGCGGCAGCGACGGCTACACGCTGACAATCACCTTTCCGCTCAAAGACTGCCCGGAGAACCTTGCAATCTTCGGCCACATCAACCGTGCCGATGTGGCGGCGCAAAAGGTGATTTTCGACTGCGAGATACGCGACCGTGGCTTCTACAAGTTCGGCTCTATCACCATTACCGAAATATCCGAGGCCGAGGTCAAGACGCAATTCTTGGAGGGGCGCTCCGAGCAGAACTTCGACAAGACTTTCGACAAGGTGTATATAAACGAACTCGACCTCGGCGCACCCCCGACAACCTCGACCTCGCAGATAACGCCCTCCAACGCCTGGCACCCGGCCTCAAACTCCGACCGATGCGTGGCCCTGCCGTGGGTAAACGACTATTCCGGCAATATCCAAAATCTCGCCGAATATGTCGTAGATGATGCCGCGCAGGGGAGAGGGCATTTTGAATGGAACAGCGAGAAGACCACGGGGCTGTCGTGGCAACCCTACCTGCTGCACATCACACGGAAAATCTGCGAGGCCGTGGGCTACACGCCCGACTTCTCGAAATGGGAGGAACACGAGGAATACAAATACCTCCTTATCTGCAACGCTCTCCCTCATGCGTGGTATATGCCGGGCTTCGCAAACGCCCTGCCGCACTGGACGGTCGAGGAATATTTCGAGAAGTTGGAGCTGTTTTTAGGGGGTGAGTTCGACTTCGACCACCGGGGCAAGCGCATCACTTTCGCCTTTACCCACGAGGTGCTTGCAGACAAGCCGACCGTCTGCATCGCCGACGTGGTGGAGGAACACTCCACCGAGGTAAAGGTCGAGGAAGAAGACTGCGACTACTCCGAAGCGAAGAACCTTGTCTATAAGGACTGCGACCACGAAATGTGGAAGTATTACAGCTGCGACTGGTTTATCGAGGGGTGGCAGAACCGTGTGGTGCGCTACAAGACGATGTCGGAGCTGCTTGCCGCCAATCGCGGTTATCGCACTTGGAGAGGGCAGCGCGGACGCAACGCCCAAATCGACAAGCTGCTCTATGCCGAGGACTGCGACGCCTACTTCCTGATACGCACCATTAGCCGCGAGCGGAAGATTGACTTTTCCCCGGGGCTGATACGGATTTATTACCTCTATACCTGCCGTCTGCAACCTGTAAATCTGTTTGGTGGGCGCATAGTCAATGACGAAGAAGATGCCGACAGCGAGGAAATAGAGTTTGTTCCGGCGTGGATAGACGATACCGAGGAAAAGTATGGACGTGTGCTGTTCCTCTCTTTCTCCGGCTACGACGAGGACACCGACACAACGAGCGAGGACGACAGCGACCACCCCTTTCTCAAAACAATCTCCGACTCGACACTCGCCGCAGGTGAGAAAGAGAAGAAATCGGAATATTACGACCGCATATATGTGGGCTGGTACGACGGCGCCAATCACTTTGTCAGCAATCACCTCCCTTACCCGAATGTCGATGATATAGCCATAGCCGATGATTGGAGCAACTTCGCATACGTCCACTTCTCCCTGCGCATCAACAACCGCCTCACACGCCGCAGCAAAGTGTTCCACACCGTCGAGCCGAAGATGAAGACTACCTTTAAGTTCCTCTCCAATACAATCCCCGACGTGCGCTCCCTGTTCCTTATCCGGGGCAAACGCTACATCTGCGAAAAAATAACCGCGACGTTCTCCGAAAACGGAATGTCGCAGTTACTAAAAGGCATCTTCTACCCCGTCAAGGATTAAGCGGCAACCTCCGCCTCAACCTCCGGCGTGGCGTTCTTCCTCGGACGGCCACGCTTTTTCTTTTCAACTCCCGGCTCTTCCTTGACAAGGCCGAGGGCAACAGCCTCTTTGCGGTCAAGACCGAAGAACTCCGGCGTTCCCGGCTTGACTACGATCTTTCCGTCAATCTTTCCGTAAAGAACCCAGTCAAGCACCTTTCTGTTGGCGATGTCAACCTTTTTCTGATTTTTACGAATATAAATATTCGTAATGCGGTTGCCATATTCATGTCCGAGGGCTTCCGCGATTGTTTCGTTGGCAATATCCAATTCGGAAGCTATTGTAGCCCATGAATGTCTGGCCCAATAGCTTGTGAGCATCGGAAACAACGGTTGATACTCTTTTTTGCCACCGCGTCCGGGCTTCCTCTGCATAGGCCCTACCTTTTGTAGTTCCTTGTTCATTTTGCGACGGAAAAACTCATCGTTAGTCCAGTGATCGAGAATGAACAGCAGGTAATTCTCGCCGCTATACTTGTCGAAAAGCTCCATTGCTTCCGGCTCTACCTTAATTGAGTAAAGGTGGCCTGTTTTTGCTCGGTTGAAATCCAAGCGTCCATTCTTCATTTCCTTTAAGTTGGCAAGGTCAATCATATTAACCCCCATAAGGAAGAAAGACAGCTTAAACATTCCCACATATTTCTCCGCGTGTTCCTCACAGTTAAAGAAGAAAAGGCGGCGCAGTTCCTCTACGGTCAACGACCTTTTGGCCGTTTCAACCGCCTTAATCTTGAACTTGCGGAACGGATAGTGTGAAGTGACCTCGTTCTCTATCGCGTTGTTAAACACAGCGCGGAGATTACGAAAGTGCAGGTTACGGGCATTAACACTCGGTGATGTCTGCGCCATGAAGATGTTGAAGCTATTGAGCCAGTCAAGCGTGATGTCCTCAAAGCGGAGTGTTTCGATAGCGTCGCCTACATAAGCCTTTACTCGATTGAGAGTGTGCATATATGTTTCCTTGGTGCTTGCTTTCTTTGTTTCGATGAATTTCAGAAAACGCACCTTGAAAAGCGACTCATCGACCTTTTCCTCCTTTTCGGGGTTCAATTCGGCAAGAATACTGTCGCGTATGTCATTTGCTGACATATCCTTGATGCGACCCTCTCGTGTGAGATTTATGATGTGAGCATCAACAATCTGCTTCACTTCATAAATATACGCATTAAGGACTTGCTTTTCCGGGTGATTGAGGATTTTGCCTCTTACTGCGTCCCATTGAGTCGGGAGCAATTTCACCTCAAGTGAAATGTAACTCGTCTTGTTTCCATGCCCAATCGCTATTTTCATAACCGAGGGCACACCCGGTTTTGAGCGACGGCAATCTAAATAAAACTTTGTGCTTGCCATACTTAAAATGCGAGGAACACTCGATGCTGCACCTTGTACCTTGCACAAACCATGTACAAGGTAATGTACAAGGTAACGTCATCTTCTTTGTGCAAGGTTCAGCATTTTTGTGCATTTTACCTCTTTTTTTTAAGCTGTTTTTGGCCGCTAAACAACAATAAAACGCTGATTAAGGCTATTTATTGTGCCTATAATCAGCGTTTTAAGGATTGTGGTCCCACTTGGGCTTGAACCAAGGACTCCCTGATTATGAGTCAGGTGCTCTAACCAACTGAGCTATAGGACCGGCTTCTTTGGGTCTTGTTGATCCGTTAAAGCGAGTGCAAAGTTAATGCTTTATTGGATGGTTTGCAAATTTTTTATTGTTTTTGTTTGAAAAATATTCTGTTTTTTAATTATGAATCATCCAATCGGCGGTTTCCATTGAATGAATCCTTGTTGCCGATCCACATGATGGATCAAACGGTTTTGTTGTCTGATTTCAATGAATTGATTATCTTTGTGGATATTTAATCCATACATAATGGTGTCTCGAGGTTCTGACACCCTTGTCCAGAGAATAAAATGGAAGTAGTCTACGAGGATAATCATATAATAATTGTCAACAAGCGCCCCGGCGAGATTGTCCAGGGCGACAAGACCGGCGACGAGCCTCTTGTAGAGACCGTTCGCAATTATATAAAGGAGAAATACTCCAAGCCTGGCAATGTGTTCTGCGGCGTTGTCCATCGGCTCGACCGCCCGGTGTGGGGTCTGGTGGTTTTCGCGAAAACATCGAAGGCTCTGTCGAGGCTCAACGAGATGTTCAGGGACGGTAAGGTCAAAAAAACTTACCGGGCAATAGTGCGCAACAAGCCTGAACAGCCTGAGGCAAGGCTTGTTCATTTCATCAAGTCAATAGAGCGCAACAATAAATCGTATGCCTATACGATGCCTAAAGACGGCGCGAAAGAGGCTGCTTTGAGCTACAGGCTCATAGGATCATCGGACCGCTACCATCTTCTTGAAATCAATCTGGAAACCGGCCGTAAACATCAGATCCGTGTACAGCTCTCATCCATCGGATGTCCAATTCGCGGCGACCTGAAATATGGCGACAAGAGGTCGAACCCTGACGGCAGCATATCTCTTCAGGCATTCCGCATAGAATTCGAGCATCCGGTCAGCCACAAACATATCCGGATTGAAGCTCCCCTACCCGACGATAAACTATGGCAAGCGTTTAACATCTCAGCAACAGAATAGAAATGGCTCTGTACATAAATCCGGAACTTCCGGCAGCCAGACGTCTTGCAGAAGCCGGCCACATGGTGTGTCCAGCTGACAGCTGCGATCATAATCCCATCAATATTGCCATAATCAATCTCATGCCACTTAAAGCTGAGACTGAATATGACTTTCTGCAACTGATGGCCACTGAGACACGTGCCATCAGGATAACGCTGATTGAGACCGCCAGCCATAGATCGCGCCACACTCCTAAGGAACATCTTGATCAGTTCTACACAACGTTCAACCGCATTGCACCGGAATCCATCGATGGCATCATCATCACCGGTGCGCCACTTGAGGGTGTACGCTTCGAAGATGTGGATTATTGGGATGAAATTACCGGGATATTCAATACGATCCGGCAAAAAAACATTCCGTCACTATTTATCTGTTGGGCTGCTTTCGCGGCTATGTACCATTGGCACCACATAGACTGGAAGATCCTACCTAACAAAATCTCAGGCGTTTTCGCCCATAAAATTCTACAAAACTCTTGTCCGCTGATGGATGGAGTGTCCGACGGATTCACAATCCCCCACAGCCGATTTGCAACGTGGGACATGGCAGAACTGATGCAAGACAACGGAATCCGGGTAATAGCCGCAGGTGAGACACAGGGAGCCTACATGATTCAATCCTTGGCAAATGAAGAATTCTACATCAGCGGTCATGGAGAATACTCTCCCATGACACTGGATGCTGAATATCGCCGTGACTTAGGTCGAGGCCTGAAACCGCATATACCCGACAATTATTATCCCGGCAATGATCCTTCGGCCACACCTGTCGACACATGGCACGAAACAGCCCGTCGCATAATGCACAACTGGATCAATATGGCTCAACGCCACAAACAAAATAAACATGAACAAAAATGATCGAATATATCAAAGGGGAAATAGCACAGCTCAACCCCACGGAAGCCGTGGTGGAATGCAACGGCATAGGCTACATGCTGAACATCACCCTATCCACATTCACGGCACTTGAAGGACAGAAAACGACACGCCTTCTTGTCCACGAAGCCATACGCGAGGACGCGCATCTTCTGTTCGGGTTCATCAACGAACAGGAACGACAGCTATTCCGCCTGCTAATAGGCGTTTCTGGAGTTGGTGCCAACACCGCCAGAATGATCCTGTCGTCCATTCCGGCTCCGGATCTGGAGGCCGTGATAGCATCCGGCGACCATGCCAGACTAAAAAATGTCAAAGGCATAGGCACAAAAACAGCCCAAAGAATCATTGTTGACCTGCGCGATAAAATAAAACCATCCGATGTTTCGTTAATCAATCAGCCCGACAACACATCGGAAGTATTCGACGAGGCTCTTTTGGCTCTGATCATGCTTGGTTTCACAAAACAGCAATCTCAGAAAGCGCTGAAAAAGATCTTTGCCGACGATCCGACCATCAGAGTGGACATAGCAATCAAAAAAGCCTTATCCATGATGTAACGGGCCGAAGCAACCAATTCTGACCCGAACCGACGACAGTGGCAAATAGCTATAAAAACCATAAGAAGCCTAATACTCACAGACTCCGCGCAAGCCTGTGGCTACTTGCCATTATCATCTTGTTCACAGGTCTAAACGCATTAGCCCAATACTACAAGTCAGAATTACCGCCGCCAGCCCCAGCCGGATATCCTCCTCCACCACCACAAACGCTTCAAGGAACAGCTGATTCGGCCATCTTCTCCATGCCCGTTCAGCCAACAGTTCCGCAATCATACGAAGACCTGATGGAAGAGGAATTAGCGGCTGATCTGGCCACTCCATCCAACATCACTACCGTGGCCGAATTTGATCCGGCCACGGGTTGCTATATCGTGCGCACGCGCGTGGGAGGCTACGATATCGCCACCCCCTTCATGCTGTCTGAAGCTCAATACAACGACTGGCAGATGCGAAAATCCATGCAGGACTACTACCGCCAGCGCAACCGCGAACTATCAACCGAAACCAAGGAGAAAAAGCCATTCGATATCCTTGACATGAATTTCGCACTCGGCCCATTGGAAAAAATCTTCGGTCCGGGAGGTGTCAGCCTGAAGACGCAGGGATCTGTCCAGATTGACATGGGCATCAAATCGAATAAGACCGACAATCCGGCACTATCACTGACAGCACGCCGGAAAACATATTTCGACTTCGACCAGAAGATTCAGGCCACCATTGCAGCATCTGTGGGCGACCGCATGAAATTCAACATGACCTACAACACAGATGCGACATTCGACTTCGACTCAAAAAACATCAAACTTCAATACGAAGGCAAAGAGGACGACATCGTTAAAAGCATCGAAGCCGGTAACGTCAGCATGACCACCGGATCCCAGCTCATACGCGGTTCAACAGCTCTGTTCGGTATCAAAGCAAAACTGCAATTCGGACGTCTGACAGCCACAGCATTAGTATCGCAACAGAACTCCGAATCCCGTTCGATCAGCACCAAAGGAGGCGTACAGACCACACCATTCACCATAAACGCTGACAACTACGACCAAAACCGACACTTTTTCCTCGGGCAGTTTTTCCGTGACAACTATGACCGTTTCGCCGCAAAACTCCCCTACGTGTCATCGGGAGTGCAGATCACCCGTGTCGAAGTCTGGGTCACGAACAAAAACAGCAACTTCTCACAGAGCCGCAATGTCGTTGCGTTCATGGACCTTGGAGAAAACAGCCGTCTGGCCAACTCACACTGGATCACAGATCCAACACTATCCAATCCGGCCAATGCCTCCAACAATCTGTTATCGACAATCAAAGCCGACTATCCCGACGCACGCAACATCAACACTGTCACACAAGCACTTGCACCACTTGAAGCGTATGGAATCAACGGAGGCATAGACTACGAGAAAGTCGAAAGCGCACGTCTGCTTGGAGAGAGCGAGTACACCCTCAATCCCACACTCGGTTACATCTCCTTCAAAAGCCAGATGAACTCCGACGATGTACTCGGCATAGCCTACGAGTACACCTACAACGGAAAAGTCTATCAGGTGGGAGAATTCTCATCCGACATCACATCAACAGACCAATCGCTCTACGTCAAGATGCTCAAGGGCACCACCGTATCGCCCCAGTTGCCAATGTGGGACCTGATGATGAAAAATGTCTACTCTCTTGGAGCCTATCAACTACAAAGCACCAATTTCAAGCTTCAGATCAAATACCTGTCCGACACAACAGGCACAACGATCAACTACCTACCCGTACCAGGGCTTTCCGAGACCCCGTTACTGCAGGTGATGAACCTTGACCGCCTCGACTCCAATCAGGCATCAAACGCCGATGGATTCTTCGACTACATTGAAGGATACACTATCCTATCATCAAGCGGCAAAGTGATCTTCCCGGTTGTAGAACCATTCGGCAGCCACCTCGCTTCCAAGATAGGAAATCCTGCATTGGCAGAAAAATATGTCTACCAGCAGCTCTATGACTCGACACTTGTCGTGGCACGCCAGTTCGCAGATAAGAACAAATTCGTCCTGACAGGAGAATATCAGGCATCCGCAGGCTCACAGATACGCCTCAATGCAATGAACGTGCCCCGAGGCTCCGTAGTAGTGACCGCCGGAGGTGTGATCCTGACCGAGAACAGCGACTACACCGTGGACTACGCCATGGGCATTGTGACCATCACCAACCAGAGCATCATAGATTCCGGCCAGAGCATCAACGTGACCCTTGAGAACCAATCGCTATATTCCATGCAGCGAAAGACACTTCTCGGACTTGACCTCAGCTACCGCTTCAACAGCAACCTGACCATCGGGGGAACCCTCCTGCACTATGGCGAAAAAGCACTGACTGAAAAAGTCAACATAGGCGACGAAATTGTCAACAACACCATGTGGGGCTTCAACTTCTCCTACAACAAGGAATTCATGTGGCTCACAAACCTGCTCAACAAAATTCCCACTGTCAATGCAACCGCTCCTTCAAAACTAACACTGCAAGGAGAGTTTGCACAATTGATACCACATACCAACAAGACGGGATCCAATGCCGGAAGCTCATTCATCGACGACTTCGAGTCAGCACAGAGTGGAATAGACCTCCGCTCACCCTATTCATGGTTCCTTGCGTCAACGCCCTACGACAACAGCGCAAACGCCTTGTTCCCGGAAGCATCACTGAGCAACAACATAGACTATGGCAAGAACCGTGCGCTGCTCAACTGGTACTACATTGACCGCATGTTCACATCGCGGAACTCAACCCTCGCACCGGGATATATCCGCAGTGACCTGAAACAACTCTCCAACCCCTACGTCCGCGAGATCACATCCCGCGAAATCTATCCCAACCGACAGATTGCCTACGGCGAATCATCTACAATACAGACCCTCAATCTCTCATTCTATCCCAACGAACGCGGTCCCTACAACCTTGATGCCACGAATATCGATGCAGAAGGCAACCTGACAAATCCGGAAAAACGCTGGGGCGGCATAATGCGACGTCTCGACAACACAGACTTCGAGCAAAGCAACATAGAGTATGTTCAATTCTGGCTTCTGAATCCGTTCCTTGATCCCGAGAACCCCAACTATGAAGGTGGTGATCTCTACCTCAATTTCGGCGAACTTTCCGAGGATATACTCAAAGATGGGTTGAAATCCTACGAAAACGGTCTGCCCTATAATGGATCGAACGAGCATACCACGACCACCGTCTGGGGACGCGTATCAACGGAAAACTCCCTGACTTACGCTTTCGACAACTCCGACGAAGCCCGACGCAATCAAGACGTAGGTCTCGACGGATTGAAAAACGATGACGAATACAACTTCTCTTCATACTCAGACTATCTCAACCGCTTGCGCCAGACACTCTCCGCCGAGACCATCCAGCGCATGGAAACCGACAAATTCTCTCCTTTCAATGACCCTGCCGGTGACAATTACCACTTCTACCGCGGCTACGATTACGACGAACAGCGTCTTTCCATCCTTGAACGCTACAAACGCTACAATGGTGTGGAAGGCAACTCCCTGTCTCCGGAAGACGCTGGCGATCCCCTCTACCAGTCCTCACGTTCGCTTCCCGACGTTGAGGACATCAACCAGGACAACACACTCAACGAATATGAACGCTATTACCAATACCGCATATCGATCCGTCCTGAAGACCTTGAAGTAGGACGTAACTATATCACTGACAAACAGGTGTCGATCGTTCCGACACGAGATGGTTCGGAGCAGCAAGTGGAATGGTACCAGTTCAAGATTCCATTATCAGACTACGAAAAAATAGTGGGTTCGATCAGCGGATTCACCACTGTACGTTTCATGCGCATGTTCATGACTGGTTTCAAGAAAACAACCCACCTGCGTTTTGCAACCCTTGAACTGGTGCGTGGAGAATGGCGTCCCTACGAATTCAACCTCAACACACGAGGCGACGCGCCGGCCGACGGACAACTTGATATCTCTGTTGTCAACATTGAGGAAAACTCAGGTCGCACACCTGTCAACTATGTCCTGCCCCCCGGAGTGTCGCGCATCACCGATCCAGGCCAATCGCAGATCATACAGCTCAACGAGCAGTCACTCTCGCTGAAAGTGACCGACCTTAAAGCCGGTGATGCACGTGCCGTGTACCGCAACACCTCGCAGGATCTCCGCAATTACAAGCGTTTGCAGATGTGGATCCATGCCGAATCCCTGATCGATGACCAGACATCGCTACGCAATGGCGATCTATCCGTGTTCATCCGTCTTGGTTCAGATGTCCGCAACAACTTCTACGAATATGAAATTCCGCTCCGCCTGACCCCCCACGGCCATTACGTAGACTCATCAACAGACCGAGCCATAGTGTGGCCCGAAGAGAACTTCATGGACATAACCCTACAGAATCTCGTCGACCTGAAAAAACTGCGCAACCAGGCAAAGCGCAACGACGAGCCGGGGGTCGGATTTGGAGTATTATACACCGGACAGGATCCGTCGCACGAGAATAACCGCATGGCCGTTATGGGCAACCCGTCACTAAGCGATATACGCGTCATGATGGTTGGTGTCCGCAATAACTCATCAATAACAAAAGACGGAACCGTTTGGCTCAACGAACTTAAAGTGACCGATTTCGAATCAGAAGGAGGATGGGCTGCCGACGGAACAGCATCCCTGTCATTGAGCGACATAGCGACATTAAACGTCGGCGCACACTATGAAAGTGCCGGATTCGGTGGCGTGGACCAAAGCCTCAACGAACGCAGAATGGACGACTACTCACGCTACACCGTAGCTGTCCAGACCGATCTCGGCCGCTTCCTCCCGGAGAAAGCCCACCTGCGTGCCCCGATTTTCTATTCAATGACTAAAGAAAAAACAACTCCCAAATACAATCCCCTCGACCAGGACGTATTACTCAAAGACGCACTTGAAGGAGCATCCAAATCCGAGCGCGACTCCATTAACGCATTTGCAATAGAGAACTCCACTCAACAGAACTTCTCCATCTCAGGGCTAAATTTTGATGTACGCAGCAAAAATCCGATGCCATGGGATCCGGCGAACTTCACTGTCAACTTCTCATTCAACAAATCGTCAAAGACTGATCCCACAACCGAGTACGAGAATATAAACGACTACCGCGGTAGCTTCCAATACACCTATACCCCCTATATCAAACCGCTCAAACCATTCGCCAAAATAACCTCCAAATCCAAGAACGCCCGCTTCCTCAAGGAATGGGAACTCAACTGGCTCCCGAACTCCATATCCTTCCTGACAACAATGTCGCGCTATTACTACGAACAGCAGACACGCTCCGCCACCGATGTGGACTTCCGCATGCCTGTTTCCGTAAGCAAGAACTTCCTATGGGACCGTCAACTTGCCGTCACATGGAATCTGACAAAATCGCTCAACTTCACTTTTAATTCCAACACATCGGCTCGAATTGAGGAACCCGTAGGAGCCGTTAACAAAAAACTGTTCCCCGACCGCTATCGTGAATGGCGCGACTCTGTATGGACCAGCATCCTGCATCTCGGAACGCCATGGAGCTACAACCAGACATTCGTAGGCACATACCGGGCTCCATTCAACCGCATTCCGGCACTCGACTTCATATCAGCCTCATTGAGCTACAACTCAACCTACCGCTGGGATCGTGGAGCAACGATCGATGATGTCAACCTCGGCAATACAATAGCCAATCAGGCGGCATGGAACCTCGATGGCCGGCTCAACCTTGAAGGCCTCTACAATAAGAATCCCTACCTGAAACGCGTCAACACACGCTTTGCCGCATCCAAACGCGTGACCCGTAGCTCCAATTCCAAAAATTCAAAATCCAAGAAGACAACATCGTCCAACTCCAAGCCGAAAGCCAAACGTTTTGAACGCACTTTCGCGCTCAAGGCCGACTCATCCATAGTCATCAAACACAACCTGCGGAACAAGAAAGTAAAAGTCACAGCCGTCAAGGCTTCCGACAACACTCCGTTCAACATACGGTCAAAAGTAATCGACGCAAATACCGTGGAGATCCTGACCCATGGCGACGAGAACATCAAGTTCACCGTAGTCGAGATTCTTAAAGACAAGAACTCGTTCTGGGATGAACTTGGCGAACATGCCGCCCGTTTTGCCATGAGCACACGTTCGGCAAGCATACGCTGGCGCGACACCCGATCACTCTCCATTCCCATGTTCTCGCCCAATATCGGCAACATGTTCGGACAGACAGGCAGTCTCGGTCCATTGGCTCCCGGTCTTGACTTCGCATTCGGATTCGTCGACGAATCCTACATAACCAAGATCAAAGACCGCGGCTGGCTCATGTCCAACGACGGACAGACCACTCCGGCCATATACTCCCACACCAACGAAGTGAATATCGAACTGACTCTCGAACCGATTAAAGGTCTCAAGATCCAGCTGACAGGAAACCGAACGGACAACCGTACAAGCTCCGTACAGTTCATGTACGACGATATGCCTACATCCCTCTCGGGAAGCTACACCAAAACCCACTGCGCTATCGCCACAGCATTGCGGTCAAGCAGTGCCGGCAATGGATACGACAGCGAGACATTCAATAAATTCGTAGAAAACATCCCGGTGATAGCACAACGTGTCGAATCGCAATATCGCGGACTGCGCTATCCATCCGGAGGCTTTATGGAAGGGAACGCCAATGCCGGACAGATATTTGATCCGGAAATCGGTACAGTCAGCCCGACATCAAGCGACGTACTGATTCCGGCATTCCTGTCGGCCTATACCGGCACAAACGCGTCAAAACAATATCTAAGCCCATTCCCGTCGCTTGCCCAGGTGCTTCCCAACTGGCGCGTGACCTATGATGGACTAATATATCTTCCGGCCATAGCCAATATATTCAAATCGCTCACCCTCACACATGCCTACCAGTGTACCTATTCCGTAGGATCATATTCATCTTATCTCAACTGGATAAGTGCCGACGGACAGCTTGGCTTCACACTCGACGAACTGACCGGACGTCCGGTTCCGGCCTCTCCCTACAACATATCCTCGGTAGCCATCACCGAACGATTCTCCCCACTTGTCGGAATCTCAGCCACATTGAAAAACAACATGACCGTCAATGCCGAGTTCCGCGAAGCGCGCACACTGACATTGAACACATCGGCAGCCCAAGTGGTAGAAGCCTCCCAACGCGGAATCACAGCCGGGGTTGGCTACAAGATCGTAGGTTTCAACTCAGTACTGAAAATAAAAGGGTCGCAACAGGGTATCAGCAATGACCTGACGGTCAACGCCGACTTCTCCTACGCCCTCAATCAGGCACTGATCCGCCGCATAGAAAACGGCTACACACAGGCCACCTCAGGAACCAGAACCATAGCAGTGAATCTGACAGCCAATTATATACTGTCGAGACGCATGACCCTCGGCCTGTATTTCGAGCATCAGATCAACACCCCTCTCGTATCATCCACGGCCTATCCGACCACCAACACGGCATTCGGCCTCTCATTTAATTTCTCTTTAGCACGATGATAAGCTACCTACAGATTGAAAACCTATCCAAAAGTTATGGCGACCGCCTGCTGTTCCACTCCGTAACATTCGGAGTGAACCAAGGCGACAAAATAGGACTGATTGCAAAAAACGGCACCGGAAAAACCACCCTGCTCAATATTATCGCAGGCAAAGAATCGCCCGACGACGGCACCGTAGTGTTCCGCAAAGATCTTCGGGTAGGAATCGTTGACCAGATGCCGGCCCTCGACGAGAATGCAACAGTAATAGAGGCATGCCTTAAGACGACAACCCCGGCCACCCGTGCCATAGCCGGATATGAGAAAGCTATCGCCGGATCTGACACAGATGCTATCAACACGGCCATACATGAGATGGACGCCGCTTCAGCATGGGATTATGATGATCGCCTGAAACAGATGCTCCATCAACTCAGGATAACCGATGTCAATGCCCGTATCTCCACCCTATCCGGTGGCCAGAAAAAGAGAGTGGCAATTGCAAGCACTCTGCTCGAGAATCCGGAGCTGATAATACTCGACGAACCGACCAACCATCTCGACATCGAGATCATCGAATGGCTTGAGGACTATCTGCGACGCCAGAATGTCACACTGCTCATGGTGACCCACGACCGTTACTTTCTCGATGCAGTGTGCAACAAGATCATCGAGATTGACCGTCAGGAGATCTTCACCTATGAAGGCAACTATGACTACTATCTGCGCCGGCGCCAAGAGCGTATCGAGGCTATGAGTGCCGAACTGGCCAAGGTGAAGAACACGCTGCGCCGCGAACAGGATTGGATGCGCCGACAGCCACAGGCTCGCGCCGGAAAGGCCAAATACCGCATCGATGCTTTCTACGATCTGAAAGATCGGTCGCGACTCGATCTCTCTGAAAAGAACGTAGACATCCAGTCAATCGGATCCACATATATCGGCTCAAAAATATTTGAGGCCCGGAACATATCCAAACGTTTCGGCGACACTGTTATTCTCGACGACTTCAACTATATATTCGCCCGACACGAAAAGCTCGGCATAATAGGACGCAACGGCGTCGGGAAGTCAACCCTTATAAAAATGCTTCAGGGAATAATTCCCCCCGACAGCGGCACATGGGATGTAGGCACAACCGTGCGTTTCGGCTATTACAGTCAGGATGGCTTGAAGTTTGACGAACAGATGAAGGTGATCGATGTCGTACAGGATATTGCCGAATATGTAGACCTGGGCGACGGAAAGAAACTGGGTGTTTCTCAGTTCCTGAATTATTTCCTGTTTACTCCCGAAAAACAACATAGCTATGTTTATAAACTGAGTGGGGGAGAGAAGCGGCGTCTTTATCTGTGTACAGTCCTGATGCGTAACCCGAACTTCCTTGTACTGGATGAGCCGACCAACGACCTGGATATCGTAACGCTGAATGTGCTGGAAGAATATCTGCGTAACTTTAAAGGTTGCGTGATCGTTGTTTCCCACGACCGCTACTTTATGGATAAGGTTGTCGATCATCTACTGGTATTTCGTGGTAATGCCGACCTGAAAGATTTCCCCGGCAACTATACTCAATATCGCGATTGGAAAGAGATACAGGATCAGTTGGAGAAGGAAGCCGAAGCTGCCCGCCAGCCCAAACAAGCTCCTGCTCCTGAAAAGAACAACCGCCCTCAGAATGAACAGAAAAAGAAACTATCTTTCAAGGAACGGAAGGAGTTTGAAGCGCTGGAAGAAGAAATACCTGCGCTTGAAGCTGAAAAAGCTGAACTTGAAACGGCTATGAGCAGCGGAACATTGAGCAACGACGAGTTGATGGCAAAGTCGGAACGCATTGCAAAAGTGATTGAAGAAATAGATGAAAAGACAATGCGCTGGCTGGAGTTAAGTGAGCTGGCTTAAAGATATGAACGAAACGAAACCTGTGCTTTGGAACCGGAATTTCATCCAGTGTTGTATTTCTTATTTCCTGATGAATTTCTCTTTTTACATGCTGATGCCGACTATGCCGGTTTATTTGGTGGAGGTATTGAAGATTAATCCGTCGGAAGTGGGGGTGGCATTATCCAGTTATTCGATAGGGTTGCTGTGCGTCCGTCCTTTTTCCGGATATCTGGTAGATTGTTTTTCACGCAAACCGTTATATCTCTTTGCCTTTACGGTTTTTGCCTGTATGTTTACCGGTTATTTGTTTGCAACGACGGTCCTGACGATAATGGCTGTCCGTTTTATTCAGGGTGGCTTTATGGGGATGACTTCCGTTTCCGGTAATACCATTGCGATAGATGTGATTCCTTCCAGGCGAAGAGGCGAAGGAATGGGGTTTTATGGATTGACGATTAATCTGGCGATGTCGCTTGCTCCGTTGGTGGCGGTCGCTGTTTATGATAGGTATGGTTTTCATCCGCTGGTGCTGGTAGGTCTGGCGATAGCGTTGGTTGGTGTCGGCTCTGTCTGTCTGATTCGTTATCCGAAACGGGAGAAGGTGGAACGGCCTCCTTTTTCGCTGGATCGTTTTATTCTGGTGAAAGCGTTACCGACGGCATTGGCTTACCTGTTGAGTGCAATCCCTTATGGGATGGTTGTTTCTTTCGTCGTGCTGTACGGAAAAGAGATCAATGTGTCGAATCCCGGTTATTTCTTTATTTTTATGGCGATAGGGGTCGGTACGGCAAGGCTTATCTCCGGGCGGTTGGTCGATCACGGGAAGATTCATCTGGTATCGATTAGTGCGTTGGTATTTCTGACACTTTCGTTTGCTGTATTTGCTTTGTTTCATAATGAAATTGTCTTTTTTGCTTCTGCGCTGGCGATAGGCATCGGATTCGGTGTTTGTGTCCCGGCTATCCAGTGTCTTTTCGTAAATGTCGCTCCGCATCATATGCGTGGAACGGCAACTTCCACTTATCTGACTTCTTTTGATTTCGGAGTGGGAATCGGAATGCTGGCAGCCGGCTTCATCGCTTCGCATGCCGATCTGGCAACAGCCTATCTGGTAGGATCGGGTTGCTGCCTGGTGTCGCTCCTGGTTTATTTGCGGTGGGTGAGGCCGTCGTATGAGAAGCATAAATTGGTCGATTGAATTTTATTACTTGCCTGATTAGATTGGTTTCTTTTGTTTATATTTGTGCTGTGGTCTTGTTTTGGGGACTGCAATGATAATTAAAAATGTCGGGTACATGAAAAACATTCTGTTAACCATCTTTTTACTGACATATACCTGTTTGCCGTGTTTTTGCCAGCAAACAGTCGATGAAGCCTGGGTCGCTTCTATTAATGAAGAATATGCTGCCTTTCCTTCCGAACTTATCTATCTCCAAACCAGCAAGGGTATTTATGAGACAGGAGAAGACCTTTGGTTTAAAGCATATCAGTTGAATTCCCAATCTTTTGCATTCTCCAATCAAAGTCAGACATTGTATCTGCAAATGATAAATAATAAGGATAGTATCGTTTGGCAAGAGAAATATCCGGTAGAAAACGGTATGGTGTTCGGACATGTTTATGTCGGTGAGAAGCTGGCGGATGGTGATTATTTTCTGGAAGCCTATACCCGTCACTCTTTTCATAACGACACAACAGGAATTCTGTCTTCACGTAAAGTAAGGATTGTCAAAAATATAGCTCATGATAATCAACAATCGGAAGATGTAGGAAAAGATAGTTTGCGAT
>OFFC01000645.1_pt1 | contig 23146 bp, 18 predicted proteins | sample 1521271 | NCBI WGS metagenome assembly OFFC01 (sample SAMEA3504123, study PRJEB24116) | mouse gut metagenome | biome: mouse gut; feature: mouse-associated habitat; material: faeces | place: Denmark | collected 2011 | reverse complement strand
ATGCCTAACGGCACCGCGCACCGCTCCTGCGGAGCGACTTGCGCTTTTGGCCGACTCGCGAATTTTAAGTAAATTTGCATTTGACATTGTTATCATTAAAGAAACAGATAACTTCGAAATAGAGAGCTGACTTTGGCCAGCTACTGAAATAACAATAGATTTACCGTATTAGTTAGCAGAGCACTTGAAATATCAAGCTGAATTTTGCGGTAAAGATAAGCGGTAAAGATAAATTTAGAATATAAAGATCAATAGATATGTCAGAACAGATTCTTACAGGCACAGCTCCTGGCGCGCAGGATGCTGATAAAAAGAAAATAGTATTGAGCGGCATACGCTCTACGGGCAATCTTCATCTCGGCAATTATTTCGGGGCGTTGAGCAAGTTTCTGCGTATGCAGGATGACTTCGACTGCCGCTTCTTCATAGCTGACCTTCATGCCCTCACCACCAATCCCGACCCCAAGAAGCTTCATGAGAGTGTGAAGGATATTCTGGCCGAATATCTGGCTGCCGGACTCGACCCGGAGAAGAGCACGCTCTATGTGCAGAGTGATGTGCCTGAGATATCGGAGATGTATCTTCTACTCAACATGCACGTAGGTATCGGCGAGCTCATGCGCACCGCCTCCTTCAAGGATAAGGCGCGCAAATGTCTTGGCATCACCAGCGACAGCGACGACATAGAGAAAGAGATTATAGGCAATGAGAAGAGCCAGGCGCGTGTGAATGCCGGATTGCTCACCTATCCGACACTGATGGCGGTGGATATCCTTATCCACAAGGCTGACTTTGTGCCGGTCGGTAAGGATCAGGAGCAGCACCTCGAGCTCACGCGCCGCTTTGCGCGCCGCTTCAACTCATTCTACGGTGTGGACTACTTCGGCGAGCCGGTAAACTTCAATTTCGGCGGTCAGGCGCTGAAGGTGCCGGGTCTGGATGGTTCAGGCAAGATGGGAAAGAGCGAGGGTAACTGCATCTATCTTATCGACGATGAGAAGACGCTGCGTAAGAAAGTGATGCGTGCCGTCACCGACGAGGGTCCGAAAGAGCCCAACCAGACACCCAGTCAGCCGGTAGAGAACCTCTTCACACTGATGGATCTTGTAAGCGATCCCGAGGTAGTGAAGCATTACCGCGACGCATATGCCGACATGAGCATCCGCTATGGCGATATGAAGAAGCAGCTGGCAGAGGATATCCTCAAAGTCACGCTTCCAATCCGTGAGCGCATCCTCGACATCCGCAGCAATGAGGAGTACCTCTCGAAGGTGGTGCGTCAGGGTGCCGAGCGCGCGCGTGCATATGCCGCCGACACACTGAAGGATGTGCGCGAGATAATGGGTATCCGCAAAATCTGATGAAGTTGCGCGATAATAGATACTCGAATAGCCACGCGTGGGCTACCCGGGGAGTGGCAGATCGCTGTACGCGTCGGCCGGCTATGTGGCGCCTGCGACTCACGCATGCCGTCATGGCGATACTCTTGGCGGTGGTGATGATCGGTTGCGGAGCGCGCCACGACGGGCGTCAGGTTGTGGCGCTGAGTTTTGATTCGCAGCGTTATCTTCTGGAGGCTATTGCCGGCGATGACTTCGATGCGGTGGTGCTGTTGCCTGCCGGAAGTGATCCCGAGACATTCGAGCCAGATATGCGCGCCATGCGCGGGCTCGAGGAGGCGCAGGTGTATCTCACCACCTCCACACTTGGCTTCGAGACCTCAATCAAGCAGCGGGTGAGGAGCAATTATCCTGATCTGAAGGTAATTGATATCAGCGACGGTATAGATGTGCTGACCCACACACATGAGGTGGCCGGAGAGGCTCATGAGCATCCGGAGGGTGATCCGCACCTGCTGGCGAGTCTGCGCAACGCGCGGATAGTAAGCCGCAACATACTCGCTTCGGTCGTGGCGCTCAATCCCGACAGTAGCGAGAAATACTGCCGGCGATACGACGCACTCGACCGGCGCCTCGCCCAGGCCGATGCCCGGGTTGACTCGATGCTTCACGCCGGCAACGCCGCCGGAGGGAGCTTCGTGGTGATGCACCCCTCGCTGAGCTATTATGCCCGCGACTATGGGCTGACTCAGATTCCACTCGAGACCGATGGCAAAGAGGCCACTCCCCGGCAGCTTGAACAGCGCCTGCAGGATGCCCGCACAGCCGATGTGCGCGCACTCTTCTACGAGCGCGGCAAATCTGAGGCGCAGGCCCGCGAGATAGCAGCATCCCTCGGAGTCGAAGCCTGGCCGATATATCTTAATGGCGATGATTTCATGACGCAGATCATGGATATCAGCGAGCATATGAACTATGATGCACGAACCAAGAATCAACCATCCAGGCATGATAAGTGATGGCGCCCCTTTGCGCTATGCCCCCGAGAGGGGAGAGATAATACGCCTTGAGCACCTGAATGTGGATTTCGACCGCAAGCGGGTGCTTGAGGATGTGAATCTCAGTGTGCGCGAAGGCGACTTCATAGCCATTTCCGGGCCCAACGGAGGTGGAAAGACGACCCTGCTCAGGGTGATGCTCCGCTTGCTCAAGCCGACTACGGGACGGGTGGTGTATCTGCACGACGGCGAGCCGGTGAAGCGGCTCCCGATCGGCTACCTGCCTCAGAAGAGCATGATTGACACCCGCTTCCCGATCACGGTGAGCGAGACTGTGATGTCGGGGCTGCAGCGCGGATGGTTTGGGCGGCTTCCCGGCGATGCAGCCGAGAGATTTGAAAAAGTAGTGGAGCTATGCGGCATCGGAGGGTATCTGCAGAAGGCCGTGGGGCAGTTGTCGGGTGGTCAGCTGCAGCGCACGCTCCTGGCCCGCGCCGTGATTTCCGACCCCAAGGTGCTGGTGCTCGACGAACCGCTCTCGTATGTCGACAAGCAATTCGAGCACCGCATATACTCCATAATCGAGCAGCTTGCCAGGCGCACCACGATATTGCTTGTGAGCCACGAGATGTCGGTGATATCGCGCATGGCCAATCGTCATCTGATAGTCGACCATCATCTGCGGCCCTGCCATGCACTGCACCACTATGTGCCCGGCTGCGAAGACAGCGCGGCCAATCTCGCCGAGGGAGAGAATGATTGACCTCACCCCGCAGCCAACCAACCGATACATGATGATACGCCATATAAGATGATACTCAACTGGATCTGGATAGCCTTCTTCGGCATAGCCTTTCTGATGGCCATGGGGCGCACACTATTCTGGGGCGACCTTGACGTTTGGAGCGAGATAATGAACTCATCATTCAGTCAGGCCGCTTTCGCATTTGAGGTGAGCCTCGGACTGACCGGAGTGCTGACGCTCTGGATGGGGATCATGAAGATAGGTGAGCGTGCCGGAGTGATAGAGGCTATGAGCCGGCTTATCTCACCCTTCTTCAGCAGGCTCTTCCCCGGCATACCCAAGGGGCATCCCGCCATGGGAGCCATCTTCATGAATGTATCGGCTAATATGCTCGGTCTTGATAATGCCGCCACTCCCATGGGGCTGCGGGCCATGCAGGAGATGCAGAGTCTCAACGACCGCAAGGATACGGCCACCGATGCTATGATAATGTTTCTGGTGCTCAACAGTTCGGGGCTATGCCTGATACCGGTGAGCATCATGATGTACAGAGCGCAGGGTGGCGCCGCCAATCCGAGCGATGTGTTCATACCTATACTCGTGGCTACCGGGATTGCCACACTCGTGGGGCTTGTGGCCCTCTGTCTGCGCCAGCGCATCCGCATGGACCGGGTGCTATGGAGCTGGCTCGGCGGCATAGCTCTCGTGGTGGGTGGAGTGGCCTGGGGCTTCAGCCGAATGCCGGCCGATGATGTGCAGCGTTACAGCACATTTGGCGCCAATCTCATACTATTCAGCGTCATCATTCTCTTCATAGCCGGCGGCATACGCCGGCGCATCCGGGTGTATGATGTCTTTATCGAGGGGGCCAAGGATGGATTCCGCACAGCCGTGGGGATAATACCATATCTTGTGGCGATACTTGTGGCCATAGGGATGTTCAGAGCCAGCGGAGCACTCGACATATTCACCGGTGCCGTAGAGCGGGCGGTGGCATGGCTTGGGCTTGACACACAATGGGTCGGAGCATTGCCCACGATGCTGATGAAGCCGCTGAGCGGCAGTGGCTCGTGTGCGATGATGCTCGATGTGATGAAAGCCAACGGAGCCGATGCCTTTGTCAGCAAATTGGCCGCAGCAGTGAGAGGGAGCACAGACACCACATTCTACATCCTTGCCGTCTACTTCGGCTCCGTAGGGGTCAGCAAGACCCGCTATGCAGCCGGCTACGCACTGCTTGCCGACCTCACAGGAGCCGTGGCCGCCATCTTCACCGCATACATATTCTTCTCTTAAGTTGCCGGTCAAATTTAATCGCTACTCCAACTATTTAAAATTTAGTAGCGTTTTAATTTGAAGAGCTACTTAGAACTGATTTAAACTTTTTACGAAAACTAAAAAAGTGTTTTAAAATGTTTTCTTCAAGGCCAATCTTCATTAATATTTTGGCATCTTTCGGCCCTCTTCATCGGTCGCAATGCCCGCATTGCTCCCTCTTCGAGAACCGAAACCTGCTCAAAATCTTAATAAATCTTGACCTTGAAAAAAGTTTAAATCAGTTCTTTTTTTCGAAAACCAAAAAAGGAGTTTAAAAAGGTTTAAATCCGGTCAGTGGATGGGATTATAGGGTTAAGCATCCGAGGGTGCAGTGTAAGGAAATCCTTGAGGCGGCGGGTGGCGGATTGCTGCTGATGGCGCAGGGCTTCAGCCCCCTTGGGAGTGAAATCTACTATCGGCCGATGGGACAGTGCCCTTACGATTGATTCACCCTCCTCAAGAATCTCGCGCCCGGGGGCATCGATGTAGGTTTCGCAAAACTTCTGCCAGATATATTCCACACCCTCGGCCGACGGATGCGCGAGGTCAGATGCATAAAAGCGATAATCGCGTAGATCATCGAGCATTATCTCATATGCCGGGAAATAGGATGCCGCATTACTGATACGCGTAATCTCCTCTATTGCCAGAAGCAGAATACTCTTTGACCGCGCATTGCCTTCGAATCCATCCTTCAGATGCCGCACCGGACTGACAGTGAAGATGAAGCGAAGTTGCGGAAATCTCTCACCCAGTCGCTTTAGCAGGTCAGTCCATATCGATGCAATCTCAGAAACACTGAGCCGGCTCCGGATAAACAGTGATGCGGGGCACTTATGGCAGTTCCCTACCACAGCATTTCTGTTCCGGGGGTCGGCCGCTTCGGCAAGTTCATAGACCCACGCGGTGCCGAAAGTTACACACAGTGCCTGCGAAGCCTCGAGTCGCTGCCTCATCAAATGGCGCAACGAGCGGAAACCCTCAATCAACTCCTCACGATTTGCAGCCGTGAAGCGCGAATCGAGCAACCATGAATTCCAGCCAAGTCTGTTTTCGAAAACCGAGGTCTCAAACTCGCCGACAGCGAGCGCATCATCCTCAATAAGAGAAAGCTCTATAATCCTGGCGATAGATACAGGATTATAGAGATTCCCGCAGGGGTTTGCCGCATCCCAGAGAGCTGAACGCATGCGCGAGCAGATATTCTCAGAGAAGCAAGAACCGATGAGAGTCACAGGGCGCTCAGGCGATAGCCGGAGAGTGCCCGCTTGCGGAGTATATTCGGTGCGGAATTTCATGACGGTAGGTAATATGCTTTCCGGATGGTATGCTGCCAAACATCCTCAGCCGGACTGACGTTATATAATTGACAGTGCATCACACAGAGAAACCTCAATTGTGATCTGCCAATGAAGTTTAAAACAACTTCATTATAAACTAATTTTTGAGAGATACTTGCAAATTTAATACAATTATGGAAAATACAGAAACTAAATCGACAGAATCTATCACAGAGCGTCAGCGTCGCGAAGTAATATTGGAGAATATCCTGACACGCACTTCTGACAGGATGTTTGACCCCTCAAAAGAGGTGAGTGAAGATGATCTCAACACCATTTTGCATGCAGCGATGGCTGCCCCTACGGCCGTCAACCGTCAGCCATGGCAGTTTGTGGTGGTCACCAACCGTGAGATGCTCGACAGTATGGCTGCCGCATTGCCATATTGCCATATGGCCAACCAGGCCACAGCCGCGATTGTGGTGTGCGGTTACAAAGAGAGATTCCTTGAGGGCACCGACGACCACCTCTGGGTGCAGGACCTCTCGGCAGCCTCAGAGAATATTCTTCTCGCTTCGCATGCGCTCGGGCTTGGCAGCGTCTGGACGTGCCTCTATCCCCATACCGACCGAATGGGGAGTGTGAGCGAGATACTCTCATTGCCCGAAGACTTCATTCCCTTCAATGTGATACCGATAGGCTACACCACCCGCACACATTCGCCCATCGACAAATGGAATCCCGCCGCAGTGATCTACCGTACCTGAAGTGCGTCGTGAGTGATTGGTCGCGCTGACCCACATATACAACTATCCCCCGCATAGTGTGGCCGAATATAAGCGGCGCACTATGCGGGGGATAGTTGTGTATGTATCAGCTTCTGCCGGATGGCAGCAGATTGATTCAGTCTTCAGGATTGAAGATTTCGCGCGGTGTCAGAATCTCGAGTGCACGGGCACCGCGGCGGGTGCCGGTGAGGTAGATGATGCGGTCGTTGGGGTCGAGATGACCATCGGCCACGATGCGGCGCACAGCCTCCGTAGAGTGATGATGCACGTACTCGCCACCCTCTGAGAGATAAGCCTTCACGCCATAGCTCAGAGCCAGCCAACGCATCACGTTGACATTATGGCAGATTGCAAACGTGGGGTTATTGCCACGGAAAGATGCGATGAAGCGCGACGACTTTCCACGATAGGCATCAGTGAGTATGGCGCGGGTGCCGATTGTAAATTCCGACTTCACAGCCTCACGAGCAAGGAAGGCCGTGATGCTCGCCCCCTTCATCGGAGGAATCTGACGGTTGGAGCGCAAAGAGGCCTCTACCTCGCGCGCCACATTGGTCATGGTGCGCACTGCCTCTACCGGATAGCGACCGTAGGCCGTCTCGCCCGAGAGCATCATTGCATCCGCCCGCTGGTAGACCGCATTAGCTACATCAGAAATCTCGGCACGTGTGGGGCGCGGATGCTCGATCATAGTGTGAAGCATCTGGGTGGCCACAATCACAGGTTTATGAGCCATGATGCACTTATTGATCATCATGGCCTGTATGCCGGGGATGCGTTCGGCCGGGACTTCGATACCAAGGTCGCCGCGCGCCACCATAATGCCATAGGAGGCATGCAGAATCTCATCGAAGTTATCTATGCCCTGCTGGTTCTCGATTTTAGATATGATTTTGGTGTCAGCCTTATACGAATCAAGAATGCTTTGCACCTCCATCACATCGGCTGCCGACCTCACGAAAGAATGGGCTATGAAATCAACTCCCAACTCCACAGCGTATCCAATGTTGCGGCGGTCGCGCTCAGTGACCGGAGGCAGGTCGATGCTCACCCCCGGCAGGTTGACACTCTTGCGCGATCCAAGCTCGCCATCATTCTCAGCCACGGCAGTGACCACATCGCCATCTACGTCGGTCACACAGAAAGCCATCTCACCATCATCGATAAGAAGACGGTTGCCCGGTTCGAGCACATTGGCTATATTCGGATAATTCAGACAAATGCGGTCGGAGGTAGTGGTGCCCTCGGGATAACCTATAATCTTCACCTCCTGGCCGGAGATATACTTCACCTTATCGCCCTCGGCAGTGACGGTGGTGCGGATTTCGGGTCCCTTGGTGTCCATCATTATTGCAATTGAGGGATCAGCCTCGCGGGTATTGGCCACAATCTTGCGGAACCCCTCGAGATCAAGGTGAGCCGAATTCATTCTCACCACATTTACGCCGGCCTCGGCCAGCTCACGAATGAAAGCCACATCGCAGCGCTTGTCGGAGACAGTGGCTACAATCTTTGTAAACTTGTGCATATTGTCTGTTGATAAATCTTTTTTACCCAGTATGTCTGTTATTACCCCTCACGGGGAGATTCCAACCGGAGAATACATCATTCGCCGGCACCTCAGTCTGGAGATGGAACCCGAGGTGGGTCAGAAGTCCCGACATCAGTCCACTCCTTATATGTTTAACTCAAAAAAACGCATATTAGTTTATGCAAATCGATAAAAGGGTAAAATATAAATCCCCGCGTCGGTCATGACCGGGTGAGTCATGATGCCGCCGACGGGGAATTTTTCAGTTGTCAGGCCCGCGCGGATATGTCGCCGGTCCGATGATGGGGGAGTTGTGAGATTACTTCTCCTGCTTCTTCTCGATTGCCTTGTGCACTTTGTGAATCTCTTTCACCATGCAGAAAGCAGCGGCCACAGTTGCAGCCTGGAGCACAATCTTCGTAATCTTAAAGCAGAGGTGCATCACGCATTTTGCCTCGCTGCACTCATTTTCGCATTTCTCTTTCATAATTGTCTGTGTTTTTATAGTATATCAAGATTCAAAACCTGCGCTCTCTCTCGCCTCAGTGACGGAGTATGGCACATGTTCTGAAATTAAAACATTCAGACTGGAATATGGTTCAATGCTATCATTACCTCTGCCAAGGTATTCTGAAGTTATGCAAGAAGGGCATCGAGCACGAGCATGCAGATGAAGCCTGCTATGAAGCCGATGGGCCCGATGTTGCTGTGATGCCCTTGCGAAGATGCCGGCACGAGTTCCTCGACCACCACATAAATCATCGCACCCGCCGCGAAACCGAGCAGGTAAGGCATAAGAGGCACAATGACAGTAGCAAGCCAGATGGTGATAATCGCGGCCAGAGGCTGAACTATGCCGCTCAACACACCGATAAGAAACGACCTGTTGCGCGAATTGCCAGCCGCTCTGAGTGGCAACGACACGATTGCCCCCTCCGGGATATTCTGGATAGCGATACCGATTGAGAGCGCCAAAGCCGCCGCCACCGAGACAAAGGCGTTACCCTCCATCACCGCTGCGAATGCCACGCCGATGGCCATCCCCTCCGGGATGTTATGTAGCGTTATGGCCATCACCAGCTTCCAAGTGCGGGAGATGTTGACCTGCGGACCCTCGGCCGACTCATCGTAGCCATGCAGGTGAGGGGTGACGCGGTCCATGAGCAGAAGGAAGGCGGCGCCGAGCAGAAATCCGGCCAAGGCCGGCAGCATCCCGGGCAGACCTTCGAGTCCAGTCATCTCCATGGCGGGAATCATCAGCGACCACACCGCCGCGGCAATCATCACACCCGCCGCAAAGCCCATTACAAGATTATTTACAGAATCAGAAAGTTTATTACGTAAAGCATATACCCCCGCCGCACCGAGAGTGGTGCCGGCAAGGGGTATAGCAAGTCCTAAGATTAGTCCGTGCATATAAGAATTTACCAAAAGTTAAGCCTGTGTATGCTCAAACAACATCTGAATCGCGAATAGCTTATAAATCGCGAAGAGTGTTGGAGTATGGGGAATATATCAGCGCGCAAGGCGGATATGTGCGTCATTGACCTCGAAGGTCAGGATATTGTCGCGCAATTGCACATCGTCAAACTCATTGACCGAGGCAAGGCGTGTGGCGATTATGGCCTGTGCTGTAGCCTGTATATTCGGAGCGATTGAGGCCTTCAGCTCATCTTGCGATGGCGCCACAGAGTCAGTGGCCATGCCAAGATAAGCCACCTGCAGACTCGACGGGATAATCTCTACCTGAGTTTTCGAGCGGTCGAAGGTGACACTGATCTCATCATCATCCTTAGCATTCCAACTACCGTAGGCCTTTAGAGTGCCCGACACTGTGGCATGGGTGGCCGACAAACCCGACGAGGCAGTAATGTCGTGGGTAAGCGTGAAGACTCCCTCGAGTGCGATATTCCCGCCGGGAGTGTTGGCCGCACGCGTAAACGTGATTGTAGGGGTGCATTGCAACTGGGCATTCATGGCTGTCATGGCCGCCTCATTTTCGGCTGGGAGTATCTCGGTCGGTTCACCCTTCCAGGTCCCCTCGACCTTACCGGCCAGACGCGACGCCTCATCACACGATGTCATAGCCAGCAGACCGACAGCCATTCCAATTAATAGAGTAGATTTCATAATAGTCATGGTGATATAATCAAAAAAATCAAGCGGATGATAAAAGAAATTATCACCCGCTCAGTGAGACAGAGCCTACGGGAGACCCTGCTAACAATATAACGTTTTAATCCTGCCACTATTTCAATGCAGTGCCGAAATTAACATTTATGTCGTCTCTGCGACTGCACTCTATGTCAGCTATTGACTCAGTCATCGAGCACGCCTGCATCTTTGAGCGAGGGCATGGCACCGGGCTGCGTGCAGACATAAGCCGAGGTCTTGACGGCTATACGGTGAGCCTCCTCCACCGGTTTACCCTTCAGTATGCTTGAGATGAAGGCTGCCGTGAATGAGTCGCCAGCGCCTACGGTGTCGGCCACCTCCACAGTCGGTGTGGGTTGGAAAGAGATGCGCCCCGGAGTGAAGACATAGCTGCCATTTATGCCACAAGTAAGGATGAGCATCTTCAGATTGTACTTGCCGAGCAGAATCCAGCACTTATCCTGCAGGTCGATCCCCGGATAGCCAAACATGCGGCTCACCGTCACCAGCTCCTCGTCATTGATTTTAAGGATATTGCATCGCTCCATTGAATTGCAGAGAATATCTTTGTTGTAGAATCCCTGGCGCAGATTGACGTCAAACACCACAAGCGAGTCGGGCGATTGCGGCATTGCGTCGAGAAACTTGCCGATAGTCTCACGCGACACCACATTGCGCTGAGCCAGCGAACCGAAGCAGACAGCGCGTGTGTGGCGTGCCAGCTCCTCTATGGCCGGAGAGAAGGGTATATTGTCCCAGGCCACATTCTCCTTTATCTCATACTGCGGCACACCCGCCTGGTCAATCTCAACCTGCACTGTGCCTGTGGGGTAGGGCACAGTCTCGATAGCCTGGGTGAGGTGTTTCTCGGTGAAATTCTCCACAATCTCATGTCCGAGAGCATCATCGCCGACAGCGCTCACCACACAGCTCGGCAGACCGAACTGCGACACATGGTAAGCGAAATTAGCCGGCGCACCGCCAATCTTCTTACCTTCGGGGAGCACATCCCATAGAGCCTCGCCCATTCCTACAATCATATCATTCATGAGTATCTGATTTTTAAGTTTAAACAAAGGTTTAGTGTTGTTTGATTTTCAGCGTATAGAGCAAGAGATAGACCACACCCACAGTCATCACCGCCACGGCGCCGTGCTGCCCCCCCAGCAAGTCGCTTGCATAGCCCATGGTCAAGGGGAAAATAGTGCCGCCGAAGAGGCCCATTATCATCAGACCCGACACCTCATTCTGTTCGGCCGGCGAATTATTAAGAGCCTGTGCAAAGATGATAGAGAAGATATTCGAGTTGCCGAAGCCTATCAGCGCTATACCTGTGAAGATCATCCAGGGAGTGTCGCTCACAAAGAGGATAGCCATAGCGGCCAGCATCATCAGCACACTCAGCAGGAAGAAACGCTTTGCCGGAAAGACTCGCAGTATGAAGGCGCCCAGTAGACATCCGGCAGTGCGGAATATGAAATAGAGGCTCGTGGCAAATCCTGCCTCCTCAAGCGGCAGCGAGAGACGCTCGATGAGTATGCGCGGCGCGATGGTGTTGGTGCCCACATCTATGCCTACATGGCACATGATGCCCAGAAAACATAGCAAAATGAAGGGACGCCCCAGCAGTCTCACACACTCCATCACGCCCGAAGCCTTGTCGGGACGCGCCTCGCGGATCGGAGTGGCCCAGAGCATTGCTATTGAGAGCAGACTCACCATTGCATAGGTGGGGAAGAGTATTTTCCAGCCCAATCCGAAAGTAATCATTGCCGATGTCGCCCCCCATGCAGCCAGCACCGGAGCCAGAAACGACGCGATAGCCTTCACGAACTGGCCGAAAGTAAGGGTCGATGCCAGGCGCGACGGTTGGATGAGATTGCTCACCAGGGGGTTAAGCGATGTCTGCATCAGCGCATTGCCTATGCCGAGCAGTGAGAAAGCCACAAGCATTGCATAATAGCCATCTGAAAAGATAGGCACAAGGAGTGACAAAGCCGTCACACCCAGACTGATGAGCACGGTATTCTTGCGCCCTATGCGGTTCATGAGCATCCCCGTAGGCACGGAGAAGATCAGAAACCAGAAGAACACAAGCGAAGGGAAGATATTGGCCTCCGAGTCGCGCAGGTTGAGATCCTGCTGCACATAGTTTGTGGCGGTCCCCACGAGATCCACGAATCCCATGGCGAAGAAGCAGAGCATCACAGGTATGATCTGGACCACACTGCTGCGGCTTACGCTTATAGATTGAGTTGCATTCATATCGGAATATTATAATTTAAGGTCGTTGATTATTCAGCTATCCCGGAAATTGAGTATATATTCAGGTCGCGCACTTTGGCTTTCTCCTCGGCAGCCGAGATGCAAAGTTCGGTATAGGGTTGTTCGGGAAACACGAGGTTGGTCATCACGAAGCGACCATCGGCATCAAATACCTCGATGCTGCTTCGGTCGATGAAAATGCGCAGATTCAGGCGTGAATCATCGCACATGGTCGGGGCTGTGGTGACGGCCGGAAAATCCTGACTGAAATCAGTCAGGCCGCTGCGGGTGCGGTCAAGGCTGAAGGTGGCCGCTGCAGGGTTGAAAGTCATGGAAGTTACCTCACCGGCTTTATTCTGGAGATCAAGAGTGACAGTTCCGGCATCCTGCGCCTCGAGCTGCAGGGTTATCTCGCATGCGCCCGATGTCGTAGCGGGGAGGCGGAACGTAGCCCCTTTGGCGCCGATGGTGCGCTGTTTGACCGATGCGACACATGCGCCGCGCAGTGCATCAGTCTCAGGCGACGGGATGGTCTTGACATAGTACTGCCCATCATCAGCCTTGAAAAGAGAGATGTCGCGCGGCAGAGTGTTGGCACTGCGGAACTGACGCGTCGGCACCTCGGCGGCATATTGCCAGTTGCTCATCCAGCCAATCACCACATGGCGCTCTTCAGGCGCGTTGCTCCATGAAACTGTTGCATAATGGTCCTTGCCGAAATCCATCCACTTCGTGGGCACATTCCCCTCGGCATCGGTGTCGGCCGTGAAAGTATGACCATCGAAGTCGCCGATGAAATATTGGGTGGCGCTACCGTCGAAGAGTCCGCCGGGATTAAGATTGCATATGAGCATCCAGCGCTCCTCGCCGGTGTTCTCCACCGGCAGCCGCAGCAGATCGGGGCATTCCCAGACACCATCTTGCGCGCCGAGTCCCTTGCCGAATGCACTCTGCAGAGTCCAGGTCTTGAGGTCGGGCGAGGTGAAGATGAGCATTTCATGCTCAAGAGCGTGAGCCAGCAGCAGATTCCATTCGCCGGTGGCCTCATTCCAGAACATATTAGGGTCGCGGGCCTCACTGTCGAGAGTCAGCACCGGATTAGCCGGATATACCTCGAAAGTCTCACCCTCGTCATGGCTCACCGCCATGCTCTGAATCTGATTGCGCCCGGCAGAAGTATATAGTGCCACTACGGCATCCTCGCCCATTCCGGCAGTATTATCCTTATCCACCACCGCGCTGCCACTGAATATTGCCCCCAGACCATCCGGGCGCAGGGCCACAGGTTGCGGCTCCCAATGCAAGAGATCGCGAGATGTGGAATGTCCCCACGACATGTTCTGCCACTTCGACCCGTAGGGATTATATTGATAATAAAGATGCCATACGCCATCCTTGTAGAACATACCGTTGGGGTCGTTCATCCACCCATATAGAGGTGTGTGATGATATGCAGGGCGGAACTTCTCGACATTCGTGGTGTCGAATGTGTCGCTAAGTTTCATGGCCTCCCAGCAGGCATCCTCGCTGACCTCGCGCACAGAGGCGCGCCCCTGTGGAGTAATGATATTAAAGAGGATGTTGCTCCCTTTGTAAGGTGTGAGGTCGAAGGGCACGTAATAGTCCACCTTATTGCGGGCCAGGCGCACGAAGAATGTAGTCTCCGGACGACCATCGCGCAGCACATGCAGAGTGGCATCATCTACGCTCTCCTCCACCGGAAGCAGAAGATACTTCGCATCACCCTCGATGCGCACAAGCGTGTTGTCGGTGCCCAGGTGACTGATTCCGACACCATCGGCAGCCGCAAGTCCCTGCCAGCACAAAAGCGGCAGGCTCAGCCCGAGGGCCAGATTATTGATTGACTTCATGGTCATGATGATTAGGTTTTTCAGATTAACAGGAATTCGAATTTGCCGGAGCAGACCCCGGTCAGGAATTCGCTGCAAATCTACATTTAATAACCGTGGCGGCATATAAATTATGTTGCGTGAGCTATAAAAAATGTGCCGGAAGCTGATTTTTAATATGATATTCCTCATTTTTACAAATTAAAAGTACTAATTTTGCATTAGAGCGATCCAGACTCTGGACCTACCCATCACCTGATTTTCCATAGCGGCCATGGTGCAAAGCCCACGGGCCCTTCCTCACATCATGAACACATGAAAGACTCAATCTTAAGATTCTATCGAGATAGGAGCCTGCTTGCGGCTCTGATGATATTGATTCTCTTCGCCACGCTGGCCGGAGCCTGCAGCGAAGAGAAGCACTACCGCATAGGTGTGTCGCAGTGCAGCAACGACGACTGGCGGCAGAAGCTCAACGAAGAGATAGAGCGCGAGCTGATATTTCACGACAATGTGGATGTCGAGATTCGTTCGGCCGATGACAACAGTGAGCGCCAGATATCCGACATCCGCTACTTTGCCGACAATAACTTCGACATTATCATAGCCGCTCCCAACGAGGCCAATGCCCTCACGCCCGTAATAAAGGAGGTGTATGAATCGGGCACGCCGGTGCTGATTTTTGACCGCAAGGTGCATGGTGAGTCCTACACAGCCTATCAAGGGGCCGATAACGCCGCGATAGGGGAGTCGGCAGCCCGGGCGGCAAGAAATCTTTGCAGCGGTGAGGCTGAGATTATCGAGATCCGCGGCCTAAGCGGGTCGACTCCGGCCGATGAGCGTCATCAAGGATTCGCCGCCTATGTAGAGCGCACTCCCGGCATGCGTATCGCCGGCGAGGGATATGGCAACTGGGGGAATACCGATGCCGCACGCGTGGCTGATTCGCTGCTGGAGCTCTATCCGAAGGCCAATCTCATCTATGCCCACAACGACCGTATGGCCATTGCCGCCGCCGAAGTGGCGCGCCAACGAGGTCGCACCGATATGAAGATTGTAGGCATCGATGCCGCCCCCGAGATCGGCATCAAGGCAGTGGCCGATAGTCTGATAGATGTGACATTTCTATATCCCACCGAAGGCTACCGACTTATACGCACCGCACTCGCCATACTCGATGGTCAGCCCTACGAACGCATAACGCGCCTTCCGGCATCGGCTATGGTTGACGCCTCGAATGCCGAGATATTGATGCTGCAGAATTCCGAACTGCAAGAGGAAACCGAGCGCATACAGTGGCTTAAAAGCCGGGTTGATGAATATTGGACACGTCACTCAGCGCAGACCACTCTATTATATGCAGTGATTGCGATTCTGGTGCTCCTCATCGTGTTGACAGCGGTGGTGTTGCGCGCATTCTGGGCCCGCAAGCGCCATCAGGAGAAACTTGCCCAGCAAAACCATATGCTCGAGCAGCAGCGCGATACGATGATGCAACTAAATGAACAGCTCAATGAGGCCACCCAGTCTAAACTGATGTTCTTCACCAACGTCTCTCACGACTTGCGCACTCCGCTCACTCTGATTGAGGGGCCTGTAGAGCAACTTGCTGAAGATCCGCATCTTGACACGCGTCAGAAATCACTGATGAAGATAGCCCGCAAAAATGTGAGGATTCTCAAGCGCTTGATAAACCAGGTGCTCGACTTCCGGAAATATGAGAATGGCAAACTCACCCTGCATCTTTCAGAGGCTGACCTTGCCTCACTTCTTACCGACTGGTGCGATGCATTCCGCGCTATCGCTGTCGACCGCGATATGGATTTCCGTCTCGAGATTGAACCCGGGGTCGATTTCAAGATGGCTATTGATGTGGAGAGAATCGAGCGAGTAATGTTTAACCTGATATCCAATGCATTCAAATATACTCCCTCTCATGGCGAGATCACAGTGCGTCTGCATCGCGATGAGTCGAATGTTACTATCGATGTGGCCGACTCAGGCAAGGGTATAAGTGCTGAAGACCTCTCGCATATATTCGAACGCTTCTATCAGGTCGACAAGGTGCATCCCAACGGTTCGGGCATCGGTCTGTCGCTTGCCAAGGGATTTATCGAACTCCATGAAGGTACTCTCGAAGTTGAGAGCGAGCCCGGCAAGGGATCGGTATTCAAGGTGACATTACCTTTGCGCCACGTAGCTGCGTCAGCGTCGCCATGCGCTGCATCGATACGACCGGAGGATGTAGCCACCGAGCTCGACACGGTGCAGATGGCGCCGTCTGAGGTGGATCCTGACCGCACACTGGTGCTGGTGATTGACGACAATCAGGATATCCGCACCTATATTTCATCGCTTCTTGGGGATGACTACACCATTATCACAGCCTCCGACGGGGCCAAGGGAGTGAAGATGGCAAGCAAATATGTGCCCGATCTTGTGATATGCGATGTCATGATGCCTGTGATGGATGGCCTGGAATGCTGCCGGCGGCTCAAAAATGAACAGGCCACCTCGCACATACCGGTGTTGATGCTCACAGCTTGTTCGATGGATGAGCAGCGCATCCAGGGCTATGAATGCGGGGCTGACGGATATGTGTCGAAGCCATTCAATGCGCAGGTGCTGATAGCGCGCTGCAAATCGCTTATAGAGAATCGCCGGCGCATCCTGACCCAATGGCCCGGACTCCCCCCAGCGTCCGGACAGTCTCCGCACCGCGAGCAGCAGGAGATTATCAAAGAGGCTTCCGCACCCGAAACCAACGCCACTCAGGGAGTGGGAGAGATTGACAGTGAATTCTACCGTAAATTCGTGAGTATCGTAGAGTCTGAGATGGGCAACGCCGATCTCTCGGTCGACAGTATCGCCTCCAGTCTCGGACTCGGCCGCACACAATTCTACCGCAAACTCAAGAATCTCACCAACTATTCACCTGTGGAGCTGATACGCAACATGCGTCTGGCCCGGGCAAGAGTGTTGCTTACCACTACAGAGCAGACAATCTCTGAGATAGCCTACGGCGTAGGATTTTCAACGCCTGCATACTTCAGCAAATGCTATAAAGACCGCTACCACGAGACCCCATCGGAGATTCGCGAGCGTCTCAAACCGCAGGGATAGTCGTCACAGGCCGTCTGTGATAATTGCGTACTCCGGTAACTTCATATTCTGCCGAATGATTAGCCCACCAGGAAGAGACCCTATTAAATACAGTGCATTACATAGCAAACATGATTCAGGGCAACATAAATAATAGCCCATGCAACAAATTTTAAAGGCTCTCGGGCGAAATGATTGTAGTTTTGCGGCAGAAATCGTTAACCAAACCTATAATCATGAAAAGATCAATTCTGTATGTCCTGCTGATTGTGATGGCAGTGGCGGGCGTCCGGGCACAGAATATAACAGTGCACGGTACAGTAATCTCAGCTACCGATGACGAACCGCTGATCGGGGCGAGTGTAATCTCAAAAGTGAAAGGTGCGAATGGCACCGCCACGGATATCGACGGCAACTTCACTCTCGATGTGCCTGAGGGATCCGAACTCACAGTATCATATGTGGGCTTCCAGTCGCAGACCCTTAAGGCAACGCCCGAGATGCGAGTGCTTCTCAAGGAGGACACCGAACTGCTGCAGGAGGTAGTGGTGGTGGGTTACTCTACAGAGAAGAAGTCGGACCTCACCGGATCTGTGTCGGTAGTGAAGATGAAGGATGTGGCAGACACCCCCACCGGCAATGTCATCCAGTCGCTGCAAGGTCGAGTGCCCGGCATGACAATCACCACCGACGGCACACCGGGCGGCCTGAGCACCGGCACCTCTATCCGCGGCGCCTCATCATTCAGAAGTGAGGCCAACGGCCCACTCTACGTCATCGATGGCGTAATGACCCGCGAGAACCCCGGCACCATCATCAATAGCAACGATGTCGAGTCAATACAGGTGCTGAAGGATGCCGCCTCTGCCTCGATATATGGTGCGCAGGCAGCCAACGGCGTGATAATCATCACCACGAAGCGCGCGCGTTCGGGCGAGGCTCATGTCACCTTCGACGCCACCCTCACCGCCCAGACCTACAACAGTGGTCTTGAACTTCTCGATGCCTACCAGTGGGGCGATGTCTACTGGTCGGCTTACAAATATGCCCACAACGGCGCCACACCCTCATCATCCATCTATGGCAACGGCGCAACCCCGCAACTCCAGACCTACAAGAATCTCAATGGAGCCGATGTGCTGCCGCAGACTACTGACTGGGAAAAGGAGATACACCGCACCGCACTGATGCAGACCTACAGCATCGGTCTCTCGAAGGGTAGCGAGAATGGCTCATCATCGCTCTCACTCAGCTGGCTCGACCACGACGGCATCGTCAAAGGGTCAGACTTCCAGAGAGTCAACTCACGCTTCAGCTCCGACTACGGCTTCCTGCGCAATCGCCTCAGAGCCGGTGGTAATGTGGCCGTCAACTGGTGGCGCGCCCACTATATGCCCGATGGCGCCGAAGAGAATGCCGTCAAGCAGCATCCTGCCAAGGCAGTGTATGATGTCACCGGCGAATATGTAGACCAGATCAACGACGTTCTGGGCGACGCCTACAATATGATGCGCCTTATCGAAAACAACAAAGGCAACAAACACGAATACTGGCGCGTCTTCGGCAACGCCTATCTCCAGGTAGAACCGATCCGCAATCTTATCATCAAGACAAACTTCGGCGTCAACTACTACAACGAGACCAACAAGACCTTCGAACCCACATGGCTTCGCGACGAGGTCAACAAACTCACCCAATCGACAGCCAAGAATGTTGACTGGGTATGGACCAACACCGCACAGTACAACATCGACCTCGGCCGTCACTCCCTGATGGCTCTCGCCGGCGTCGAAGCGAAGAAATATCACTACGAAAACTTCTTCGGCTATGGCACAGACCTCACTATCGAAGACCCCAACTATCTCTACCTGTCGAATGTGACCGCCAACAAGAATGTAGGTGCAGGAGCATCCAACTACTCCATGTTCTCCGGATTCGGCAAACTCAACTATTCATACGACGACAAATATCTCGCATCATTCACCATCCGCCGTGATGCATCATCGCGTCTGGCCAAGGATCACAACTACGACTGGTTCCCCTCATTCTCGGCCGGATGGCGCATATTGCAAGAGCGATTCATGGAGGCCACCCACTCATGGCTCTCTGACCTGAAGATACGCGCATCATGGGGCATCAACGGCAATGACCTTATCGACAACGAGGCATTCTATGCCAAATACCTTATGAGTCTCGACCGCGGCTCATACAACATGAGCGGCGACGGAGTGACCCTCGCACCGGGTGCCTACCGCATCCGCACCACCAACCCCGACCTGCGTTGGGAGAAGACCTATCAGACCAATGTCGGCATCGACGCAAGCCTCTTCAACAGCCGTCTGCTCGTGTCGCTCGATTACTTCCATAAGAACACTAAGGATATGCTCGTCGAAAAACCCTACATCGCCACTATCGGCGAGGGTGGCTACTGCTGGTATAATGGCGGCGAGATGAAGAATGAGGGTGTGGAGGGGCAGATCGAATGGCGCTCCGGTGCCGGTAAGGATTTCTCTTACAACGTCGGTTTCAATTTCACAGTATCCAAAAACCGTGTCACCGACCTGCTCGACGATATCTACTACAACTATGGTGGAGGCTATGCCGGACATTCGCTCGTAGGTCAGGCTCTGGGCTCATGGATGGGCTTCAAGACCGATGGCGTCTTCCACTCGCAGGCCGAAGTGGATGAGTATTGCAGCAAATATGAGGTGGAATTCGGTCATCCGGCTGTGGGACGTGTGAAGTATGTGGATGCCGATGGTGATGGCAAAATCAACTACAACGACCGCACCTGGCTCGGCTGCGACCTGCCCAAGGCACAGTTCGGACTGAATCTCGGTGCCAACTGGCGCGGATTTGACCTCAGCCTCTTCTTCTCATCAATCATCCGCGATGCCTTCAACAACTCGAAATACTACACCGACCTCTTCCAGTGCTGGAACGGTAACCACGGTGTAGCCCTCCTTGAGGCAGCCGAGGCTTATGAGCGCTATCTCACCACAGGCTATTACGACTGCGACACACCGGCACCCACAACCGATAACAACAACAATGAGCATGAAGTATCGCAATTCCACCTTGAAGATGGGTCATTCCTGCGACTGAAGACCCTGACATTCGGCTACTCGCTCCCCGCATCGGTAAGAGCGAAGCTGCATCTGAGCAATGCCCGTGTTTACTTCCAGGCTCAGAATCTCTTCACCATAACCCGCTACTCGGGTGCCGACCCCGAAGGGCTCGGCTACCCCTACGCAATGCCGCGATCATTCACTTTCGGACTCCAGTTCGGCTTCTAATCTCTAACCCATAAGTATCTGAAAATACCGATGAAACGATATACATCTATCATGGCAGCCATCCTATGTGGAGCGATGCTCGCAGGCTGCAGCGATGAATTTCTCGAGAATACCCCGCAGGGAAGCCTCTCTGACGGCGTGATGACCTCTACCGAGGCAATCGACCTCCTTGTCAACTCAGCCTATGCCGGCCTGTCAGGATTCACCAACGAGCAGGGGGACCCCTGGGTGCGCCCCACCTCCAACTGGAGCTTTGGCGAAGTTCGCTCTGACAATGCCTACAAGGGTGGCGGCGGCGAAGGCGATCTTTGGGATGTGCACGCTATGGAGACCTTCCAGGTGCAGTCTAACAACGGTAATCTCGACGGCAAATGGTTTAATCTTTACAGCCAGATATCTCGTTGCAACGCCGCACTCAGAGTGCTCAACCAGGCAGACCCCGAAGTGGTGACAGTGCGCGACTCGCGTATCGCAGAGATGAAGGTGCTGCGCTCGCATTTCTATTTCGAGCTCGTCAGACTCTTCAACAAGGTGCCGTATATGGATGAGAATCTGCCGGAGACAGAATATGTGGATGTGCCCAACGATGAATTCACACGCGAAGAGCATCTTGACCGCATAGCGGCCGAACTGCTCGAGGCCGCCGAGTCGCTACCGGAGCGACAGGCCGAAGTGGGGCGCATCAACCGCAATATTGCCCTTGCATATGCCGCCAAGGTGAAACTATACCGCGCTTACGAGCAGGATGCGCAGACCCATGCAGTGGTCAACATCAATAAAGAGGTGCTCAAAGATGTTGTGGAGCTTATCGACCGCGTGCAGGGCTACAGTCTGCTCAGCGACTTCCAGGGTCTTGACCTCGTGGCTAATGAGAATGGACCGGAATCGGTGTTCGCAATCCAGTATTCGATGAATGACGGCTCAGGCGATGGCGGACGTGTCAACTGGAGCAATCTGCTCAACTCACCCGCCGGCAACAGTCCCTATCATGGTGATGGATTCTTCCTCCCCTCGCAGGACCTCATCAATGCTTATCAGACTGACGAGAATGGTCTCCCGGTGTTTGACTATCAGTCACGCCCGGACTACGGAGTGGTGACCTTCATCGATGATGAGCATCAGACACTCTCAAACACAGAGCCCAACGTGGATCCGCGCCTTGACTTCGTGGTCGGTCGCCCGACAATCACCTACAAGACATATCGTGAGACCCCCTGTCAGTCGTGGGTGCGCGACCGCGGAGTCTACGGTCATAACTGCGCCAAGAGATTCTGGGTGTCGCCCGAGTCGCCCGATATGTTCCAGGGATGGCCCTGGGGCGCATCGCAGCTCAACTGGCAGATAATCCGCTACGCCGACCTTCTGCTCTATAAAGCCGAGGCATTGATAGAGATAGGTGGCGCCGGACTCGATGAAGCACGCGAGCTTATCAATCAGGTGCGTGGGCGCGCCATGCAGAGCGAATATGTGAAGGATTTCAACGACCCCTCGAAAGATGCGGCCAACTATAAGATAGGACTTTATCCGGCAGCCGGATGGAATCAGGATTACGCCCGCAAGGCGCTCCGCACAGAGATGCGTCTTGAGAAGGCCCTCGAAGGTGAGAGATTCTTCGACCTCGTCAGATGGGGTATCGCCCGCGATGTGATGACAGCCTATTTCAATGCCGAGAAGCAGACACGCATCTATTATCAGGATGCCACATTCGATGCCGGCGAGGAATATTATCCCATACCGGTGGCCCAGTATAACTTCTCGCTTGGCAAGTATACTCAGAATCCCGGCTATCCCGCATTCTGATAGCCTTTGAACCACTCATTCTTCAGAAGTCAAGTTGCCCCATCATCTCGCCGAAGATGATGGGGCATCCTTGTGTTGTGATGTCTACAGCATTGTGATGTCTATCTATACTTCTCGCGGTGAAGTAATGCTGATTTTCGCCAGGCACCCCAACGGTAATTGCCGAGCGCACCCGAAGAGGGGAGCACCCTATGGCATGGTATGATTATCGCCACCGGATTTGTGGCTATGGCATTTCCCACTGCCCTCCATGCCCTCGGATGACCGATTTTGTCGGCCACTTCGCGATAGCTTGCCGTGGCACCGATAGGGATTGAGCGCAAAGCATTCCACACAGTGACCTGATAAGGTGTGCCAATCAAATTCAAGGGTATATCCATTGCCGAGTCGTCGGGATTATCAAGTTGCCGCAAGGCTACGCTCTGTAGATCGTTGGATTCCTCTATAAGAGTTGCTTTAGGGAAACGCCGGCGCAAAAGAAAGGGAGCCTGTGTAGCCTCATCAAGAAATTCAAGGCAGCAGATGGCGCCCGACGTTGTCGCAACTACCACTGTGCCAAGACTGCAAGTGTCGATTCTATATTCAATAACCATAAGCTATTCATTAAACATGTGTGCAAATATAATAATTATTCGTTCATAATCAAACAAACAGACAGGCCGGATATGAACAAAAGCAGA
>OFFC01000638.1_pt1 | contig 23294 bp, 20 predicted proteins | sample 1521271 | NCBI WGS metagenome assembly OFFC01 (sample SAMEA3504123, study PRJEB24116) | mouse gut metagenome | biome: mouse gut; feature: mouse-associated habitat; material: faeces | place: Denmark | collected 2011 | reverse complement strand
AAGAAAAACACTGCTTTACGAGACGGGGCGGGAAGGATAATCCGATACGGAAGGAATGGATCTTCTGCATCCAGTGCTTCCCATATCGTTTGATGATGGATGCAATGAGATTTTCATCAATAGAAGGGGTCCTATCCATGATCTGTTCAAAATCTCCGGAATTCTCATAAGCAGATAGGATAGCAGCCTGCTCCTGTAAGGATACCTGGGAATAAGGCACAAGCTGGGAAGGAAGCAGGGCATGGGTTTTACCACAGTGAGAGCATTTAACCCTACAAATAGATAGAGTGATTTCAGAATCATCTTCCTTGAGAGAACGGGTATAGTAGCCATGAATGGTTAAACATCCTGAATGGCCGCAGGTACACTGTAACTGATGGAACTGTAAGGTATTGATGAGATTTTCATAAGTTTTCTGATTTAACGGATTGTCAAAAGGAACTGTAATTGTTATCATAGCGTTGGTGCAGCATTGCCCTGCCTAAGGATGTAGTGGTGCATTGGATTGTTATGATAGCAGGTGTCAAACTTTGGTCGGGGAGATACCTGCTATTGTCATAACTTGGATATGATAACACAAGAAGGTACTGGTTCAAACACTCTGCTGTAAAATACATCAGAATATCTGAGTCAGTACCTTCATCTAATTTGACTGATATAAGAAGGATCTGGAGCACCTAGGGTGCTGGATAACAACTACAGAAGAGACAACTTCAGTAGAAGAGGGAAAAATTGATGATGTGGAAAATACAACAGAAAGCACCACTCAAGAATCAACAATAGAAGAAAATGGTGGAGTGTATTTCAAGTCATATATCGTTGAGCCGGGAGATTCATTACTTGCTATATGTAATAAACAAGGAATTGATTATAGTTCGACATATAGGATTATTTTATCATTGAATGGAATTGAAGACGCAAATGCGATATATGTTGGACAGACAATTTTATTACCTGTAGAGAAATGATAGACTTATGCTCAATTTTCACTTTAGAAAGTTGAGCATTTTTGTCATTGATTAAGATGCAGTATAAATCATGAAGGAGAATGTAAGTGGCAAAAATATTAACAGAAGAGGAACAACTCATCTTACGAAATAAAGCCAAAGCTGAACTCGAGAGGTTAGAAACAGAACTGTCAGATTTGGAAACAAAGAAAATGATTGATAACTACAAGGAAAAGTTTTCATTGTGTGAAGATGAGCTTGATGAGGTACAGCGCATGATCGACCGCATCAGGAAAGGAGGTTCACAATGAACGAACTCTTTTTGAAAATTATCAACATGAGCATATCGGCAAGCTGGCTTATCCTGGCTGTGCTGATACTCAGGCTTGTTTTGAAGAAAGCTCCCAAATGGGTCAATGTTCTACTTTGGGGTATTGTAGCTGTCAGATTGGTTTGCCCATTCTCTTTTGAGAGTGCATTGAGTCTGATTCCAAGCGCAGAAACCATTCCTCTGGACATTGGAATGGATACTACACCAACCATCAATAGCGGTATAAATGCAATAAACAACGCAGTCAATCCTATTATCGGCCAATCTAACACTCCGATGGCTGGCGCAAGTGCAAATCCGTTGCAGATTACCATTGGTATCTATGAATATATTTGGATTTTCGGCATGATTGCACTGGCATTATATACAGCCATCAGTTACTGGCGTCTGCGCCGTAAGGTGGATACTGCCGTTCGCTACGAGGACAATATTTTCCAAAGTGAGAATGTCGGTTCTCCGTTTGTCTTGGGCATCATCAAGCCGAAAATCTATCTGCCGTTCAAAATGGATGAGCAGGATATGGAACACGTTGTTGCCCATGAACAAGCACACATTCGCCGCAAAGACCATTGGTGGAAACCTCTTGGTTTTCTCCTGCTGACAATTCACTGGTTCAATCCTTTGATGTGGCTGGCTTATGTTCTGCTGTGTCGTGACATCGAGCTTGCCTGTGATGAAAAGGTTATCAAGGAACTCGGAAATGAACAGAGAGCAGATTATACCCAAGCACTTGTGGCTTGCAGCGTAAATCGTCGTATGATTGCCGCCTGTCCTCTTGCCTTTGGTGAGGTAGGTGTAAAGGAGCGTGTGAAATCCGTGATGAATTATAAGAAACCTGCGTTTTGGATTATCATTCTTGCAGTGATTGCCTGTGTAGTTGTTGTGGTCTGCTTTCTGACAAATCCGAAGCAAGACAGTTACACACTGCGAATCGTTGTTCCAGCGGGAAGTCAAGAAGAATTTGTGTATTCGGATGAAGAAGTCAGCACAATCAAGAACTCAATCAAAATATGGTCTGGTGATGGATTGGGTGATACGGAAGTCCTGTTATCTCCGGTCAATGAAACAACAGAAACCGGATATACTGCTACCTATCTTACACATGGAATGCCGGTGGAATTTGATGCTGAAAAAGATACGTGGTTTAAGATTGGTGTAAATATGCAGAACTCCACTGACGAGGACATTATTGTATATGTCGAAGTGGAAAATGTAGAGGTGCGTATTGCTGATGAGGTAAATTCCGTCATAGAGTGGTTTGACTACACAGAGAACCCCTCTGCTATGGATGATGAATCAACTATAAAACTTCCGATATATCCAGATGTTACTTTCAGCTACAACCAGACACAAATAATTGCGTCAAAACCCTTTGACACTTCGGAACTTACTGGCCAAACAATTTTGATTGATGGTATGCCAATATGGAACGCTTATTTTACTGACCTTACTGGGGATGATTTCCCAGAAATCTGTGCAACATACAGCTTTGGTTCTGGAATGATTGATAATCGCATTACCATTTATGACTATGTAAATGGTGTAAGCTATGAACTGTCTGACCGAGGATGTTTCGATTTCGCACTTAGACTGGATAAGCAAGACGGTCATCTGTACGTAGATAAAACAAAGTACAATTCTGAAGAACTGGTAGAAACCGGACGATTGGTTTTCAAGAATAATTGTCTTCAGATTGAAGGCTTTTCTAACGAAGCACATCAGGTGTTCCAAGCTGAAATTCTGGAAATCCATGATGGGTATTATCTTGTGAAACCTGTTGAGGGTAGTTGGGAACTGAGTAGTGCAGACAGAATTGAAGTGCCTATCAGAAATGCTCGGCCGTCACCCGAACCAGAAGTCGGAGATGCAATTGAAATCGAATACTCCGGTGAAATCCTTGAAACTTATCCTGCACGAATTGCGGATGTTTATAGCATCAAAGTTGCAGCAGAAAAGGGTAGACTAAACGGATTTGAACTAAATCTTGCTGGAAATACATCTTTACAAAATAAGATGGTACTTACTGAGGAGGCACCGTATTGGTGTATTTTCGTAAACAATGAAGGTTCTAACAATATTACAGTAGAAATTGGTGGCTATGTCTATGAAGTCGAAGCTGAAACGTATGAACATATCTTTAGGGATGAACTGTGGGATGCTGGCACTTACAGTGCAAGTTTTGCATCTATAAATGGAATGGAAGGAACTGTGACTTGCTATACTTACAAGTACAGGCTGGAAGTTACCGGACGGTTGAATAACGCCGTTGAGGATACAACCTATGTTATTTTGAGCAACATCGAGAATATTACATTTGAACAGGCTTGGAAGGCCAGCGGACTAAGTAGCAATACCGCAGACTACTTCGATCCCGCCGAAGCCGTGTTCATCAATAGGACACGATGAGTATTGATCCTCGTAATACACTTAAATAATAAGTTGAGTCAAGCGCAACCAATGAAACCGCTGCAATTTCCGTAAAATTGCAGCGGTTATTTTTAGAGTTCAAACGCCACCAATGTTTCCTTTGGTAGCTTCTCATTTTCGCAGTTCAGAAGATACGATATTGCCTGATTTGCAAAGCATTTTGTTATCATCGTGTCCCAATCGGCAAGTTGAATGATCTCAGCTGTGCCATTCTCAAAATTAAATGAAATCTCGCCCCATTCGCCGTCGCAGTCTGCTTGGTATTCGTAGATTGCGGCGGCGATTTTCTTTTTGCGCTTGGTTTTGGATTTCTGTTTCAGCCGGACAGCATGGAGCGCACCTTCGGCAACCAGCAGTTCTGTCAGTTTGTCCACCGCTTTCCGGTAGGCTCGCTCTGCACCGCTGGCAGTGCTGCCCTCAAACATAATCGCCAGTTCTTCAAAAGTGGGGCGGTTCTTCCATGAGCCAACTCGCCCACAGGTCATACAGATTGCTAACCGTTTTTCAAGTAAGGTCTGTTCCCGGTAATTCAGCTTCTCAAATGCCCGCTGCACCTTTTCAGCCTGTATGCCGTTCCAGAGGATGTCGGCATAGTTCCAAGTATCGTCAAGGGCAACATCTTCGCCCGTTTCCTCGCCGTCTTCGCCCGTCACATAGAACGGCTGCTGATTGCGGATGCCACGGACTACTTTCAGATATTCTTCCGCAAGGGCAAGGTCGCAGTTGTATTTCTTGGCAAACTCGCTGACCGCATCCTTGGTGTTATGGTACAGCCATGCCATTGACCGCACCATTTTGTAATTGGTCAGAGAGGACACCGACCATTTTTCTTCACCCATGCGGAAACGGAGCATAGCATCCCGGATGAACGGAAAAATGTATGTAGCGTACTCCGCACCCTTGGCGGGGTCATAGTCCATCAGCTTTTGGAGCATTTGCTCTCGGCAGGAGAGCTTTATATCTATAAATCGGTCTGTGTCGTACAAATCGCCGCTATCCACGCCAAGAAAGCTCTTGGTGCGCTTGTTGAGTTGCGGCTCATAATGGTGCAGGAAGAACGAAAAATACATCAAGTTCTTTTCCTGCAAGGCAGATAGGATATACTCATTCAGACTGTTCACCGTTGGCGGCTCCGGTTCCAGTTGGAAGATGCGCTCTGCCACTATTTTAAGAAAGCGCCATAATTTTGCCTGTCGTCAATGATATATTCGATTTTTACACATTTTTCCTCTTCCTTAACCTGAAATACAAGCCATAAATGGGGCCAGAAAGTAATCACGCGATATTTGGAAGGAATATATTTTAATCTGGCGCATCCAATCATCGGGGTGGTTTCGAGATAACCGACCTTCTCATCAAAGGCGTCCAGAAGCCGGAGCGCACATTCCGTTCCATTGTCGCTGGCACAGCGGAGACTGTAATCTTCCAGCACAGCGTTGGCGGCAGGGGAAATATCAACTTTATACATGGGAATGCTCCTTTAACAGAGAACGAAGATTAGCGGATGCTGTCCGGGCAGGAATGTCCGGGATGCCAGCCTTTCTCAGTTCTTCAATCTCCACCAGCTTCTCCCGCAATTCCAACTGTTTTTCCCGCTGGTCATATACGGCGATATCCATGACAACCAAATCGCCTTCTCCGTTTTTAGTCAGGAAAACAGGTTCCCCGGTTTCCTTACAAAGATTTGCGATTTCAGTGTAGTTCTGGCGGATGGCGGCAGATGGTTTAATCAATGTCTGCATAAAAACTCCTTTCGTAACAGCCAATTTCAATTATAGTAATATTCTACATCAATTCTAATGACATTATACTATGGATTTTTCCAAAATGAAATATAAAAATTTTTTTCACTTTCAGGGTGTGCAAAACGCATCTGAGTGTGAGTACCTTATGAGAGGATATTTTCCGGGCAGATGGTCTCTTCCGGGAAAGCCTCTCTACAGACCTTTGACAAATGCCGGGAGCAGGGCTTCCGAGAGCATGTGCAGGAATCACGGTGCGCCATGCCAGCCATATCCAGCAGTCCAGATACATTAGCCATTTAAGGAGCCGTAACCGGGGCGCTAAGACACTCCTGCAGCCATTTGCTGGCTGCAAAAAAGATCGCATCTAAGGAGCCGAGCGGGAAAACCGGGGTACAGCCTGTCCGTGGTGGACAGGTGCGAAGAGGGAAATGGCCTATAATGATACTCCTTGAGATTAGCCAGCACGCAGTGGTGGAGGTGAGATTCCTGTGATGTCTGTAAACCGGCAGACAGTCTGGACGGCTGCCCAGAGAATGCCGCAGAAGGGGAAGGAAATATTTCTATTTTCCCACTTTCTGTCTTTGCGGCGTTCCGGCTCCGGGAAGTAGTGTCGAATAGGAGCAGAACACTTTTTAAGAAGTGAAGGATTATGGCAGTAAGACTTAATCACAGAAACCATGCGGCGGAGGGATTGTTGTTGCTGCCCATTTTTTTTGACTTAAAATTGCTCTGATTGCCTGTCATAGAATTAACCGATATAATGACATGAGAATAGAGAAAGGAAAAGGTTCCAGGACACTAATCTTTTGCAGAGAACTGAGTCCTGAAACCATTACTAAAAACATGGTTATTATATCAAAGTATGAAGTGGAATACAAGGAGGATGAGGATATATTTAATAACCAGTAAAGAAGAAAGCGTCTGCCCATGCTGTGGAAGTCCCCTTAAGTACAGGGACAGCAGACGACGCGTGCACAGAAAAGCGGGAGGCGGGAAGGAATGGTGCCTGATCCGGCGGTTGAAATGCAGCAATGACAGATGCAGGAGGCTCCATAATGAACTGCCTGACTGTATGTGCCCCTACAAGCATTATGAGGCAGGGCTGATCGAGGATGTTGTGGACGGTGCGGTGGGCGAAGAGGATATTGAAACCGAGGATTACCCCTGCAGCGGGACGATGAAGCATTGGAGATGGTGGTCACAAATGAATGAAAAGAACATGGAGGGGCAGATCCGACAGGCGGCGCACCGCTTCCTGGATTTAGATGGGAAGTTCCTGAAATCCAGGGAACCTTTACTGGAAAAACTAAAGGAACGGATAATCCCTGGCTGGCTTAAGGCGGCAGTGAGGGCTATATATAATTCCGGGGGTCGTATAGAGCCGTATCCGGGACATGCGTAAAGATGCACCTGCTTTTGTTCGTGTTAGCGCCAAAAAAGGAAAAGGGAAGCAGGAAGATTTAAGGAAGAAACCGCAAGCAGTTGATGATTGGTGCAAAGCAAATCTAATAATTGATGGGAAGGCTTATTCATTTCCCGAAATAATAAAAGCAGACTTTAATACATTAACCCGTATCAGACAGGAGATAGATGTTAACAATCTTGCCGTGCCTGATGATTTAAAGAATTATATGATCAATACACTATATGAAATCAGATTTCCCAGAAAAGAATTTGCAGATGCGCTGGAAGTAACGGTATGCCCATATTGCAATAGGAACTTTGTGAATTCTACTTTTGATAAAACCATGTGTGATCTGGATCATTTTTATGAAAAGAGTGAATATCCGGTTTTGGCAATTTCATTTTATAATTTAATTCCGGTTTGCCATTATTGTAATCACACCAAAAGTACAAACAAAATAACATATTCTTCCCATGATGGTAGGTTTAAAACAGATGAAATGCTGGCTTTTGACTTCCATATAAGAGGAATGGATTTTTTATATGATAAACAGCAGTTGGGAATTGAAATATATGATGCAAAAGAAATAGAGAGCAATATAGATATTTTGAAATTGAGGGAATTATATCAAATCCATACAGATGTAGTACAGGAATGTATCAAAAAGGCAATGATGTTTGAGCCGGGATATCTCAACTATTTAATAAATGAATATAAAGATTTGTTTGCATCTAAAGGGGAGCTATATCGGATTGTTTTTGGAAATTATTATGATGAGGGATCATATGGTAAAAGACCGTTATCTAAAATGACATCTGATATTTTGCGGGATTTGATGATGATATGTTATTCGATGGATTTAAGAAATGTGTCAGACAAATAAGGCATAAAAGTGCATATAAGAATATAAGTTCTAACATGTTTTGACTAATATAGTATAGTTTTCAGGAATGAGGTATATTCGGTGGCAGGCATTATTGAGATTGATGTTCATGGAAAAGATGTGGAAACAGCAATAAGGGAAATAAGGCAGCGTCTAAATAATGCAGGAACGGGAACTTAAAGAATCCGAGTCATCCATGGCTATCATGGAGGCACAAGAATCAGGGAGGGTATCTGGGAAGAATTCAGCTATGGTAGAGATCCTAAAGTAAAGCGGATCACCATGGGTGACAATCAGGGGATTACGGAACTGGTATTGCGGGAATTTTAGACAGGGCAGTATTGATAAAAAAGAAACAGTGTTCTTACCAATAAATTTAGGGAGATATGTCTATGAAAAACATACTTATCATACAGGGCGGCGGCAGACCAAAAGGGAATACCGCCCAGCTTGTGGAACATTTTATAAAAGGGGCAGAAGAAGCAGGGCATAAGACAGAACTGGTTTCACTTCTGCATAATGAAGTAAAAGGATGCCTCGGTTGTAACGCCTGCAGATATGGGAAGCCCTGCATCCAGAAGGATTCATTCAACGAAATTGTTCCAAAGATAAAAAATGCGGATTGTGTTGTTTTCGTATCACCTTTATATTTCTGGACTGTTTCATCTAAGATAAAGGCATTTATTGAACGGTTTTACTGCCTTGCAGAAGAAGACCACGATCCGCCGCTTGGCAGGTATGAAAGATATCCGGTAAAAGACTGTGCGCTGCTGATGACTTCCGCTGACAACTTTTTCTGGACGTTTGAGCAGTCTGTTTCCTATTACCAATTTACACTGGTCAATTACATAGGCTTTCGTGATAAAGGGATTTACAAAAGAGAAATGGCAAAAGAAAAAGAAAAATAACCCTAACTGCAAAAGCGTAAAGGGTGATAAACTCCGGCGGAGCCGGAAAAATGTTTCAGGGAAAGCCTGAAATATTTAGAAAACCTGAAAACATATGAAAAAGACCTTCAGGCGGAAAGTGCTGAAAAATAAGAGCGCAAAAATGTATCTATAGATACAGCAGCGCAGAAAGAGGCAGATATGAAGGAAAATAATAATACAGCTAACATAATCAATGCAGGCGGCATGAGCATTAAAGTAACCGTAACCCCAATGAAGGAGCAGGAGGGCTGCCTTAAGGCAAACGCATCCATCATCCTGAATGACGTATTTAAAGTGACTGGAATCCGTATCGGCATCTCCCAGAAAGGCAACATATTTGTTTCTATGCCGGACTACAAGACCGGGCGGCTGGATGATAACGGAAAGGACGTATATCAGGATATCGCTTACCCTGTGACAAGGCAGTTCCGGCAGGAATTGTATGATGAGATTGTGCAAGAATTTAATGCTGTTATGGGGCAGGATATACAGTAAATAGGAGAGGAATAAATAGCATAGATTCAGCAGAAATGATAGGTGCTATACCTTATGCGGTTCATCGTATTATGCGTAATTTTTTTAGCCGGGGCAGTGGTATGGTGTCTTTTTGATATGAATTGTTAGTGGATGATTATACAGAAATAGAAAACTGGAAAAAATTTTTTGAAATATCCCTCATACAGGTAGACAGTTGCTTTTTGGCAAATAAAATGATATACTTAAAAAAACACTTTAATAAAGTATGGGTGACGATATGGATAAAAAGAAAATAACTAATATGGAAGTAAAGAAGAAAAACAGGAATGAAGTTTTCCGTTATATCTGTAAACAGGGAACGGTGTCAAACCCCGATATTTCATATAATATGAAGATCAGCCTGCCTACGGCAACGCAGATTACAAAAGAACTGACGGCGGAAGGGTTATTGGAGGAGAAAGGGGAACTTAAGTCAACCGGAGGAAGAAGGGCGAAAGCCTTATCAGCAGTAGTCAATGCCAGACTGGCGGTAGGGCTGGATATTACTAAAAACCATATTGCGCTGGTGCTTACCAATATTGTGGGAGAAATTCTGAAATATGAACGTATTCACCAGCCATATGTCTCCGGGGAGGTTTATTATCGAAAAGTAAGTGAAAGATTGGAACATTTTCTGGATGAAAGCGGCATTGAAAGGGATAGAGTTTTAGGGGTAGGCATATCCTTTCCGGGAATTATTGATTTGGATAAAGGGCAGATCACTTATTCCCATATATTAGGTGTAGAGGCTGTACCACTTGATTCGGTAAGCGCCTTTTTTTCCTATCCATGCTTTTACCTCAATGATGCCAATGCAGGGGCTTATGCAGAGGGATTTCATGGGGATGAGGCAGAGCGTTTTTTTTATCTTTCATTAAGTAATACGGTTGGCGGAGCGATTTTCGGCGGAAATGAACTGATACAAGGCAAAAATTTCCGGTGCGGTGAAGTCGGACATATGACAGTTATTATGGACGGGGCAAGCTGCTATTGTGGGAAAAGGGGATGTCTGGACGCTTATTGTGCTGCATGGCATTTATCTGATGCGGCGGATGGAAAACTGGAACAGTTTTTCTGCCTGCTGGACCAGGGGGATGCAGGGGCGGTGAAGATATGGGATTCTTATACGGATTATCTGGCTATTGCAGTGAATAATATTTACATGGTTCTGGATTGTGATATTGTTTTAGGCGGCTATGTGGGAAGCTATATGGGTACGCACCTTCAGGAACTATGGGATAAAGTGGCTGGGAGAAATACTTTTGGGGAAAAGAATCCATATGTAAAAGCCTGCAATTATAAGGTGGGTGCGGCTGCATTAGGAGCGGCTTTGAAAGTGATAGAGAGTTTTGTCAGCCAGATATAAAATAAGGATTGTATAGTTGCAAGAAGAAGTTTCAGAAATGGGACTTCTTTTTTTTGTGTGCATTTTTAATAAAAGCATGGGAGAGGTTTTGGCAGAAATGACGAAAGTGTAGGATTTATAGAAAATATATTGACAAAATGAGTTCTGAACAATAGAATAAAATACATAATAAAACTATTTAATAAAGTAATAATTAAAGTGATATATAAAAAGGAGGAAGAACAATGGAGCGAAAGAGCAATGGAGCGGTGGAAGAGGTGGGAAAAGTCGATAATGTTGACGCACTGCAGGAACGCATGAAAGAACTGCGGAAAGCACAGGAAATTTTTGCTACATATTCACAGGAGCAGGTGGATAAGATTTTCTTTGCGGCAGCCATGGCGGCGAATAAGGCAAGGATATCCCTTGCTAAAATGGCAGTGCAGGAAACAGGCATGGGTGTTGTTGAAGACAAGGTGATCAAAAATCATTATGCTTCGGAGTACATTTATAACTTTTACAGGAAAACCAGAACTTGCGGAGTGATCGAAGAGGATTCGGTTTATGGCATCAAGCGGATTGCAGAACCGATTGGCTTAGTCGCCGCAGTCATTCCTACAACCAATCCCACATCCACTGCAATCTTTAAAACATTGATCTGCCTAAAGACCAGAAATGCGATCATCATCAGCCCACATCCGCGTGCGAAGGATGCAACGATTGCGGCGGCAAAGATCGTATATGATGCGGCTGTTGCGGCGGGGGCGCCTGAAAATATTATCGGGTGGATTGACGAGCCAAGCCTCGAACTGACAAATGAGGTAATGCGGGATGCGGACATCATACTGGCTACCGGCGGTCCCGGCATGGTAAAGGCGGCATACTCTTCCGGCAAACCTGCAGTGGGCGTAGGGGCAGGCAATACGCCGGTAATCATTGATGAGACCGCTGATATCCAGATGGCGGTAAGCTCCGTTATCCATTCCAAAACCTTTGATAATGGAATGATATGCGCTTCGGAACAGTCGGTTACGGTGGTGGGCAATGCGTATGATGCGGTAAAGAAAGAGTTCCAGTACAGGGGATGCTATTTCTTAGAGCCGGAGGAACTGGATAAGGTACGCCATACTATTTTGATCAACGGTTCATTAAACGCAAAGATTGTAGGGCAGTCTGCCCATAAGATTGCGAAAATGGCAGGAGTGGAAGTACCGGAAAGCACCAAGATTCTGATAGGAGAAGTGGAATCAGTAGACATTTCGGAAGAATTTGCACATGAAAAGCTTTCCCCCGTATTAGCGATGTACCATGCGGCGGACTTTGACGATGCCCTTGCCAGGGCGGAGCAGCTTGTGGCTGATGGCGGCTATGGGCATACTTCTTCCCTCTATATTCATCCGGCACAGAAGGAAAGGATCGCTAAACATGCACAGGCTATGAAAACCTGCCGCATCGTGGTCAATATGCCGGCGGCACAGGGTGCCATTGGCGATTTATATAATTTCAAGCTGACACCGTCGCTGACATTAGGCTGCGGTTCATGGGGCGGCAACTCTGTCTCAGAGAATGTGGGTGTCAAGCACCTGTTAAATATTAAGACTGTGGCGGAGAGGAGAGAGAATATGTTATGGTTCAGGGCGCCTGAAAAGGTGTACTTTAAGAAAGGCTGTATGCCGGTAGCATTGGATGAATTGGGAACGGTTATGGGAAAGAAGAAATGCTTTATTGTTACAGATACTTTCCTGTATAAGAATGGCTATGTGAAGCCCATAGAAGAAAAACTGGATCAGATGGGAATCCAGCATACCTGTTTCTATGAAGTAGCACCGGACCCGAACCTTTCTTCCGCAACAGCAGGGGCAAAGGCAATGTCTTCTTTTGAGCCGGACTGTATTATCGCATTGGGCGGTGGCTCTGCCATGGATGCGGGGAAGATCATGTGGGTAATGTATGAGCATCCGGAGGTAGATTTCCTTGATCTGGCAATGCGGTTTATGGATATCCGCAAGAGAGTCTATACATTCCCGAAGATGGGGGAAAAGGCATATTTTGTTGCAATCCCCACATCTTCCGGCACAGGATCGGAGGTAACGCCCTTTGCTGTTATTACTGATGACAGGACTGGCACAAAATATCCGCTGGCAGATTATGAACTGCTTCCCAATATGGCGATTGTTGACGCAGACAATATGATGAACCAGCCGAAGGGGCTGACCAGCGCTTCCGGTATAGATGTGCTGACCCATGCACTGGAAGCATATGCATCCCTTATGGCTACCGATTATACAGATGGTTTGGCATTGAAAGCGATGAAGGGCGTGTTTGACTATCTGCCGAGAGCTTATGAAAATGGGGCGGCTGATCCGGTCGCAAGGGAAAAGATGGCGGACGCTTCCTGTATGGCGGGTATGGCATTTGCCAATGCGTTTTTAGGTGTATGCCATTCTATGGCGCATAAGTTAGGAGCCTACCACCACCTGCCCCATGGCGTAGCGAATGCATTGATGATATGTGAGGTTCTGCGTTTTAACGCAGAGGAAGTACCGGTGAAGATGGGAACATTTCCACAGTACCAATATCCGCATACACTGGAGCGGTATGCAGAGTGCGCTCACTTCTGCGGTGTCAGCGGCAGGGATGATAAGGAAACACTGGAATTGTTCATAGCAAAGATTGAAGAACTGAAAAAGGCAATCGGGATTAAAAAAAGCATCAGGGAATATGGCATTGATGAAAAATATTTCTTAGACAATCTGGATCAGATGGTTGAGGATGCATTTGATGATCAGTGTACCGGCGCAAACCCCAGATATCCATTGATGAGTGAGATTAAGGAAATGTATTTGCGGGCTTATTATGGAAACTAAAAACACAAAAAGGAGGATATGAACGTTTATGGAAGCGACAAACAAAGAAGTTATCTTTACAAGACCCCATAAAACAATTTATGCTGCCGGGGATAAGGTTATCAAGGTATTTGACGAACGCTATACCAAGGCGGATGTGTTAAATGAAGCCCGCAATGAGGCACTGGTAGAGGAAAATACCGACCTGAATATCCCGGCATTGCTTGAGGTGTCGCATATGGAGGAAGGCTGGTGCCTTGTGCGCGAAAAAGTGGAAGGGAAAACATTGGAGCAGCTTATGCAGGAAGAGCCGGAGAAGTTAGAAACCTATATGGAAATGTTTGTTGACCTGCAGTTGGATGTCCACAAACAGAAGGTTGCCACAATCAAACGCCTGCGCCATAAATTAATGGATCAGATCAACAGCTTAAAAGATTTGGATGCGACAGCCCGTTACGAGTTGGCTACCCGTCTGGAAAGTATGCCCAAACATACAAAACTCTGCCATGGAGACTTCAATCCGAGCAACGTTATTGTGGATCAACATAACAGGTTCTGGATCATTGACTGGGCGCATGCGGCACAGGGAAATGCGTCCGCAGATGCGGCAATGACATTCTTGCTGTTCTCTTTGGAGGATGAAAAAAAGGCAGAAATATATATGAAATTATTCTGTAAAAAGAGCGATACGGCAAGGCAGTATGTAAACCGCTGGCTTCCGATTGTGGCTGCGGCACAGATGACAAAGAAAAAGGAAAAAGAAAAAGATTTCCTGATGAGATGGATTGATGTGGCGGAATATCAATAGAAAAATTAAGGAAAATGGAGGAAACGATCATGGAAGGAAAAATGAAAGTAGCGGTCATGCTGGGAATTGGAAAGATGGGATTTGAGGAGAGGGATATCCCGAAAGCAAAGGACAATGAGGTGCTTGTCAAATTGGAGTATGTGGGAATCTGCGGCAGCGACCTGCACTATTACGAGACAGGGGCAATCGGTGATTACGTGGTAAAGCCGCCCTTTGTACTTGGGCATGAGCCGGGCGGAACCGTTGTGGAAGTGGGGAAGGACGTGAAGCACCTGAAAGTTGGAGACAGGGTTGCGTTAGAACCGGGCAAGACCTGCGGACACTGTGAGTTCTGTAAGACAGGGCGTTACAACCTCTGCCCGGATGTGGTCTTTTTTGCAACGCCGCCGGTGGACGGGGTATTCCAGGAATATGTGGCTCATGAAGCGGATCTTTGTTTTAAACTGCCTGATAATGTAAGCACAATGGAGGGCGCCCTGATTGAGCCTCTGGCAGTGGGATTCCATGCCGCCATGCAGGGAGGCGCAAGGGCAGGACAGACAGCGGTTGTCATGGGGGCAGGCTGCATCGGCCTTGTGACAATGATGGCGTTAAAGGCAATGGGCGTTTCAAAAGTGTATGTGGTTGATATCATGGAAAAACGTCTCCAGAAAGCATTGGAGCTGGGGGCAGACGGTATCATAAATGGAGCGCAGACAGACGCTGTGGAAGAGGTAAGGAAGCTGACGGATGGAAAAGGCTGTGACCTTGCAGTGGAGACTGCAGGCACACAAGTGACCACTGTGCAGACAATACATATGACGAAGAAAGGTGCAACAATTGTGCTGGTAGGTTACAGCAAGAGCGGGGAAATGACACTGCCCATGAGCCTTGCACTGGATAAGGAGCTGACCTTTAAGACAGTATTCCGCTACCGCCATATCTATCCGATGGCGATAGAAGCTGTTGCGGCAGGCAAGGTAAACCTGAAAGGTATCGTGACGGATATCTTCGGGCTTGATGAGGCACAGAAAGCCATGGACTACAGCGTAAATAATAAAGCCGATATTGTAAAAGCAGTGATACGCATTGCAGAGTAGCCGGGGTGCAGTATACAGAGCCTCGGAAACTGCATACCGGATTAGTTTCCGGGGTATCTGTGTATGAATTCGGAAATTACAGGGATGGAGGATTCATATGGAGAATAATTTTCAGAAATATATAACAGGGCTGCAGCATATTGGGATTCCGACAAATGACTTGGAAGCAACCATTGCCTTTTATGCAGCTCTTGGATTTCAGGTTGTGTTTCAGACGGTGAATGAAGCGGCAGATGAAAGAGTGGCATTCTTAAGGCTGGGGGATGTTACGGTTGAGACATATGAAAATAAGCAGGCGGCACTGGTTAACGGCGCACTGGATCATGTTGCACTGAATGTGACGGATATTGAGGAAGTATTCAGGATGGCAAAAGAAAATGAATTTTGTATGCTGGATGAAGAGATTCAGTTTCTTCCTTTTTGGGAAAATGGGGTAAAGTTTTTTACGCTTATGGGACCGAACAAAGAGAAAATTGAATTTAGCCAGTATTTATAGCGGGAGAGGAGGATTGCAATGGAGCAGAAGAATACAGATGTAAAAGTGCCATTGATCAGTAAGATCGCTTATGGCATGGGGGATGTGGGATGTAATTTCAGTTGGATGTTTGTGGGGAACTTCCTGATGATATTCTATACGGATGTTTTTGGGATAGGGATGAGTGCGGTTGCAGGACTGATGCTGTTTTCGAGATTCTGGGATGCAATCAATGATCCTGTGATCGGAGGTTTGAGTGACAAGACGCATACGAGGTGGGGGAGATACCGCCCCTGGCTTTTGATCGCTGCGCCGTTGACCGCCCTTGTATTGATGCTGACTTTCTGGGCGCATCCGGACTGGCCATCTACAGCAAAGATTGTGTACATGGCAGTTACTTACTGCATTCTGGTATTAGGCTATACCTGTGTCAACATTCCTTACGGAACTTTGTGCGGCGCGATGACACAGAATATAGAAGAACGGGCAAAAATTAACACGTTCCGTTCCGTCAGTGCGATGGTCGCAATCGGAATTATCAACATCATTACGGTTCCCCTGATCGCAGCGCTTGGAAAGGGAAGTGACAAGAGGGGATATCTCCTGATTGCAGTCATATATGGGTGTATTTTTGCAGCATGCCATATCTTCTGTTTTGCAAAGACAAAGGAAGTAGTGGAGGTGCCGGAGAAAGAGAAAACACCACTGAAAGTGCAGTTATCCGCTGTTGCGAAAAACAGGCCATATCTGATTGCAGTGGCAGGGCAGTTCCTGTTTGGGGTAACGCTTTATGGAAGAAATGCGGATGCACTCTACTATTTTACATATGTGGAGGGGAATCAGGCATTATTCAGTACCTACTCCCTTTTTATCATTATCCCTTCCATCATTGGTGCAGCCTGCTTCCCGGTGGTATTTCGGCTGACAAACAATAAAGGGCGTTCCGCTTCCATATTTGCGCTGCTTACGGGGATCAGCATGTTTTGTATGTACTTTTTTACGGTTGGAAAATCACCGGTTCCATTTTACCTGTTTTCGTGTCTGGCACAATTTTTCTTCTCAGGGTTCAACACAGCGATTTATGCGATTGTGCCGGATTGCGTGGAGTATGGGGAGTGGAAAACAGGGCTCCGTAATGACGGCTTCCAGTATGCTTTCATTTCTTTAGGGAATAAGATTGGTATGGCGATTGGAACTGCTGCATTGGCAGGCGTTCTGGGCAGCCTCGGATATGTAGCGAACCAGCAGCAGAACCCGGCAGTACTGGCTGTGATCAAGCATTCTTTTACCACAGTTCCCGGTGTGCTGTGGATCATAACAGCGGCAGTTTCATTTTTCTACCGCCTGAATAAGAAAGCTTATAACAAGATTGTGCAGGAAATTCAGGAAAGAAAGGAGAGTGGCAGACATGTATGATGTTGTTGCATTGGGAGAATTGCTGGTTGATTTTATCCAAAATGGCAGCAGTGCGAAAGGAAACCCAATATTTGAGGCAAATCCGGGCGGAGCGCCATGCAACGTACTGGCAATGCTTTCGCGTCTGGGTTATCAGACCGCATTCATTGGCAAAGTAGGGGAAGACTATTTCGGGCGGATGCTTGGGAAAACGGTCAGGGAGACGGGGATTTCCGATGAGGGGCTGCTTTATGACCAGAATGTGAATACTACGCTGGCTTTGGTTCATACACTGCCGGACGGAGACCGGGATTTTTCATTTTATAGAAAACCGGGAGCGGATATCATGCTGACAGACGGGGAGGTCAACAGGAAGCTGATAGATGAATGCAGGGTATTCCACTTTGGCTCCCTTTCGCTTACAGATGAACCGGCTGCTACGGCAACAAAAGCGGCTGTCACATATGCAAAGAATGCAGGGAAACTGATTTCCTTTGATCCCAATTTACGGGAGCCTTTATGGGAGAATGAAGGGCAGGCAAAAGAGGCAATCTGGTATGGAATCGGGGAATGTGATGTCTTAAAGATTGCGGATAATGAGATAAAGTGGCTGACCGGAAAAGAAGATTATGATGAAGGCGTGCAGATGATCAAAGAACGGTCAAATGTTAAGCTGGTCAATGTAACTTTGGGGAATGAAGGAAGCCTTGCATACTATAGGGATCAGAAAGTTTATGGAAGACCGTTCCTGAGTGACAGGACGATTGATACGACAGGAGCAGGAGATACCTTTTGCGCCTGCGTGATCGGCTTTCTGCTGGAGAATGGCCTGGATGGTCTGGCAGAGGCGGATTTGGAAAGAATGCTTTCCTTTGCGAATGCGGCGGCATCCATTATAACAACCAGAAAAGGTGCGATCCGGTCCATGCCGGACAGGGAAGAGGTAGGTGTCCTGCTTGCAAATTATGGGAAGAATCAGGAGGAACCAAAGGCTGCGAGAACATTTGATATTTTGCTTGGCTCTGTGGATAAGGTAAAAGCATTTGTCAATGATATGAGCAAAATAGAAGGGGATGTATTGCTTTGTGTGGGGAAATATGTGATTGATGCAAAATCAATCATGGGAATTTTCAGTTTAGAGCTGTCAAAGCCATTGCGGCTTGAAATCGAGAACTGGAAAGAAGAGTATGCGGCAATCCTTGAAAAATATTTAGATAATTAGTTGTTTTGCTTAACGTAGCATATGATAATTGTCTGGCGGATGCCAATTAGAATGCTGATTCAAACCGAAAGTATTGGGATGGATCAGCATTCGATTATATTTGGAAATAATTATATTTTCCTACAGGGCTATCCTGCAAATATGCAGGATAGTAAATAACCCCCATATCTTATATACTATAGATTACAGGTGTAGATGCCTATGATGACATATGAACCGTTTTGGAGGATGATGAACGAAAGAAGGATATCCACTTACAGCCTTGAAGTTGACTATGGTTTTAATAAAGCGTTCATCCACCGTTTAAAACACAATAAAAATATGAACCTGTCATCTATTGACTACATCTGTGATGTATTTTGCTGTCCGGTAGAGGATGTGGTAGTGCATATCAGAAACGATAAGGGTGTCGGTGCTGATGATTGCCTGTGATTGAGAGAAAGCCAGGGCAAAGTAGAAGATTTAAGGATTGTAACAAGTGGCGGATTCCGGTGAGAGAGCTGCCGCTGTTTTTATGTAATGGGTACGGAATGCAGCCATGTACGTTTACATTGGAATGGATATTGCAGAGAAAATATTTCGGGAAAGTGGGAGGTGTAAATCTGGAAAGGCGGCTGCAAATTTATTTTGGGAGAATCGTAAAATAAATGGAACATTTTTCATGCGGAACATACTATGACAGGATCGGAGGAAATGTCAGGAGAATACGGATGGAAAAGGGATTGACGCAGGAGAAGCTTGCAGAAAAAACGGAGCTGTCCTTGACGGTGATCCAGAAAGTAGAGACAGGGCAGAGCGGGTCGAGGCTTGAAACATTGATCAGGATAGCGTTTGCCCTTGGGGTTTCCCTTGATATCCTTATGGATATGAAGGAGAGTGATGTACAGGGCAGGGATTGGAGGGAAGAGGTATATCTGCTGGTCAGGGATAAAACGGTGGGTGAGGTTAAGTTTGCCATAGCGGTGGCTGATTCCATATTCAGGTATAAGGATGAATTTCTGGATTGAACGGATGGCGGTATGGTATTTACATAGGATGGAAGATGATTTTATTTATAACCGGCTGGCGGTTACAGTTACAGGAGAAAATTTATTAAATTGTGGGAGGCATCCAAAGGAAGAGAAAATCTTTGGGTGTCTTTTATTTTGTAGATTTTTGGAGCAAGATTGCAGAATTTGAAGACAGTCAGCCTGATACTCACAAAGATGGGTAAGGATTGGAGAAAATACCCACTTTTATGAGTAAAAAAATTCCAGACAATCTTTTATCATTAATACAGGCTTAATAGCCAGGGCTTTCCGCCTGAATGTAGGAAACTTGACAACTGAATACCAGTATGCAGCGGCTTTAAGGGGTTTCCCCTTGATAAAGTTGCACCGGACAACCAGCTTCGCCATGACCTGCCTGCCCCACATGGGGTAAACCGAAAGACCGTAACAGGAGAAGGAAGGCAGCAAGCGGCATCCGGTGCGGGGCTTCCCATGGCAGGAAGCCCTAAGGGGAGCCATAATGATACTTCTGCCCGGTGAGGGCAGCCGGAACAGCACGCCGGAGGACGGGCAGGGAAAAGGAAACGCTCCCTGCTCCGGGCTATGGAGCGGACCAGCCATCCCGCCCTGCATACTCCCTGCCAGTAGGGGGCTGGGCAAATGAAAATCCCGTATGGGTACTGGCTTTTTATTAGTGGAAAACAGTGATAGATGGAAGCGTTTTTTTAAGAAGCATAACAATTCAGCCATTCCATGGAAGCGCATAACAGAAGAAGGTTATGTTTTTCCATGGGCTGGCTGGAAGGAGGTGGTGCTGAAAAATTACGCTGTAAATGCAGCGTTGCTGTAAGCACAGGGGTTTTGCCCCTGAAACTATGCGGGGAGCAGCCTGGAGGTAAGGAACAGGCTGCTTCCTGGCTAATTATCAAAATATAAAAGAAAGGAAAAAGTATGGGAAGAAAAAGAAGATTTTCAAGACTTCTCCTGTTTGCCGCCATGTTATCCACCATTGGCGCAGGGGTATTGGGGAGCGTTCCCCTGCCTGTAAAAGCGGCGGAAGAGGAAGGAACCTACACAGTCAGGTTTGAAGCCTATGAGGGAACCTGTGAGACGGAAAGTGTTTCCGTACCCAGAGGGGAAAGCATCACCCTGCCGGGTGCATCCTATGAAGGGCATTACCTTGAAAGCTGGATGGATGTAACCGAAAATGGAAATGTGCATACCTTCAAGGCTGTAGGAACTGCCGGGAGTGAGTACACGCCGGAGCGTGACCTGTGGCTTTATGCCAGCTGGAAACCGGATGGGGATCAGGAGCCGGAACCGGGGCAGGACATTACCGTCACTTATGAGGCAAGGATCGGAGATACCGGTTATGAAGAGCTGGAGGAAGCCTTTGCAGATGCACAGGCTGGTGATACTATCACAGTCCTTAAGGACTGCAGGGTATCAGCTACCCTTGAAGTCACTGCTGATAACATCACTTTAAAAAGTGAAGATGCAGGGAATCCGGTGACAATCAGCAGGGAGGAAGGTTTTTCCGGTAAATATTATGGCAAAAATACTGATACTGTCCTGCTTGCAGTGACAGGTGGGAGCCTTATTACGCAGGATATCATTCTTGATGGCGGTGCGGTATTGGATAGTGATTTCAACAATTCCGGCAAAGTCTGGAACAGCCCCCTTATTTACGTGGATGGCTCTTACACTATGGAGAGCGGAACTGTCTTACAGAATAATTATAATACAGATGGGGATGATGGCAGCAGCGGCGGCAGGACGCTCCACACAGCAGGGGCGTTACATATCGTACATGGGGGAAGCCTTACCATGGATGGCGGGCTGATCCAGAACTGTTATACAGCAGGGGCTGGCGGCGGCATCCAGTCAGGGAAAGATTCCCATGTGGCAGCCACATCCGGCACCATCAGGAACTGCTATGCAACATGGGGCGGCGGAGTGGAACTCCGGGGAAGCGCAGAACTCTCCAACATGACTTTTACAGGAAATGCAGCAGGCTCCACAGGCGGCGGCATTTCCAGCAGCGCATCCCTGACGGTAACGGACTGTCTGGTCGAGGGCAACCGTTCCGCTTACGATGGCGGCGGGATCTATACCGGCACAGGACATCTGGCGCATATCACCGGATGCACCATTACCGGGAACATGGCAGGGCGTGGCAGTGCGGTCCAGACAGGCAAAGGGGAAGGGGAGCTCCCGCTTGTCATCAGAAACTGCACTATTACCGGAAACCTTTCAGAAGAGCGCAGCCATGCGGGCGGCGCAATCTGCTACATGAATGAGACCGGGATCATCTTATCCGGGAATATCGTCATGGAAGATAACCTTTCCATAGGCTACGAGCCCTGTGACATCCACTATTTTTACAACACAGGCGCATCCATCCTGTTGGATGAAGATTTCGAAAGCACCTCGACTTTCGTGCTTGGCGGCTTTGACAGCATCAAGCCGGGCAGGGTGCTGATCGATGGCACACTGTACCATAAAAATGCAAGCACAGAACAGTTCGTATGGCACTGCCCGGATTACTGTACGGAAAAGCGGGGAGAAAACCTCTACCTTGCAAAAGTACCCAGGACATATTCAGTCAGCTATGATGCCAACAACAGCCCCACAGGGTCAAGCGATATGTGTTCCGATCCGAATAAGTATACCAGTAAAGACACAGTGACCATTATGGACCAGGAAGCGCTTTTCCCGCTCATGGGAAATATCGTAAGGTTTGGTTATAACTTTGCCGGGTGGAACACAGAGCCGGACGGAACAGGAACCGATTATGCGCCGGGGCAGGAGACAAGCCTTACAGGGAACCTTTACCTCTATGCGAAATGGGAGGCAAAAGAGCCTGTCACCCTTACCTATATCTATAATGACGGGGAAGGAAGGACAGACAGCGCACAGGTGATCCCCGGGGCAAATATCGCATTCCCTGACGCTTCCAGAAAAGGCTACAGCTTTAAAGGATGGTATGAAGATGAAGATCTGACAGTATTTGCAGGAAACGAAGGGGAGAAGCATTATGCACCCCAGAAAGATACCTCTTATTATGCCGCATGGGAAAAGACAGACGCAACAGTCACCTTTGACGCAGACGGTGGGAAGATGGAAGGTGGAGATATTACTGCCAAAGTAGGTGACACCATCACACTTCCTGACTGCACTAAGGACGGTTATGCATTTACCGGCTGGTATGATGGAGACACCTGTGCCGGACAGGCAGGGGAAGAGTACACTGTCTCTGATGATGTGACTTTGATAGCCCGTTATGAGAAGAAAGAAGCTGCCACCTGCACGATCACCTTTGATGCGGACGGTGGAAAGATGGAGGGCGGAACGATTATTGCAAGGGCAGGAGATACAATCTCTCTTCCAAACTGCACGAAGGAAGGCTACGAATTTACCGGCTGGTACGATAGAGATACCTGTATCGGAAAAGCAGGGGAAGAATACACTGTCTCTGCCGATGTTACCCTGAAAGCACGTTATGAAAAGAAGGAAGATGAAGCGGTCATCTGCACCGTTACCTTTGACGCTGACGGTGGCGAGACTGCAAAGGAGAGCATTTCTGCAGAAAAGGACAGCACGATTATCCTTCCTGCCTGCAGTAAGACAGGCTGTGAGTTTTTAGGCTGGTTCCTTGCTTCTGACGATAGCATCTGCACCGGACTGGCTGGCGAAGAATTTACTGTACAGGGGGATATTACTTTAAAGGCACATTTTGAGAAGAAAGAGGAAGTGAAAGTTACCATTACTTTTGACGTAGACGGAGGAAAAGCGGTAAATCCGATCAAGGCAGAAAAAGGCAGTATCATCCGCTTACCCAAGACGGAAAAAGACGGTTACAGCTTCCTTGGCTGGTATACAGAAAAAGACGGCGGCATCCTTCTTGGAATCCCCGGCAGTGAGATGAAAGCGGTTAAGGATATGACAGCTT
>OFFC01000622.1_pt1 | contig 23945 bp, 15 predicted proteins | sample 1521271 | NCBI WGS metagenome assembly OFFC01 (sample SAMEA3504123, study PRJEB24116) | mouse gut metagenome | biome: mouse gut; feature: mouse-associated habitat; material: faeces | place: Denmark | collected 2011 | reverse complement strand
GTTTAATTATTTAACCGATTAGTGTCCTCCAAAATTTTTAGTGGACACTAATGAATGAGTCTAAAGAATTACAATTATAAAAAGACGAGATTGAGCCATAGAATGTATCAAATGTGCCTGTATGATACATGTTGGAAGTAAAAGTAAAAGACTTCAAAGAGAAACAATCAAAAAATGCTTTAGGAGCAATCGATGACATACTTTTATGAGGTCTCCATTTTACTTCCTCTAATCCATAACATCCATCAAATGCTCCCGAAGGAATTTTGTTAATCCCTTCCGGAATGTCAATCTTCTTTAATTTTTCACAATGGGAAAATACTCGATCCTTCAGTTCCGCTAGTGTATTTGGGAGAACAATCGTTTCAAAGCTGTTGTCAGACAATCCTCCGATCGATGTAATAGTGTTCGGTATAGAAAGATGTGTTATATCTCCATTGTTCATGGATATAATAGATGTAACATGCAACTTTCGATTATTATATGTTATTTCTTCCGGTATATTAATGGAGCCTTCATATGGTCTAAAACCATTCACAACTCCTACTGTGTTATCCTCGAATGATGTGACTTTATAGTATATGTCATTAACTTTGAAATCATATTCGTACCCATATGAATCATCGTCTATCTCTTTCTCGAAAATTTGACTTAATTCATCTTGAGTATATTCTACAATATAAGGGACTTCCTCCCAACCAGGCGCACCGTCATAATATTGTTTTGTGCCAGCCGGAACGTATAAATATCCGCATCTTTTAAAATGATTACACCCTGAAAAATACTGAGACCGCCCCCCCGATTTTGGTAAATGTATAGGTGAAGATGATTGTATGATAATTCTATCCAATCTAGGATTATCATAGAATGGGTCTTCATCAAATGTGGTAAGGTTCATTCCAAACTGTATGATTTCTATATTTGGATTCCATTCAAATGCAGCCCAATTAACAGATTCAACAGAATCAGGAACTTTAATCTTCTTTAGCCCATAAGGCACAGCCAATAATATCTTGCCATCTTTATCCAATAACAAGCCGTCTACACTTTTATATAAGGAATTGGAAGGATCTACGTTGTAACTTTTGAAACTTTTTCCTCTAAAGCAGGTATGCGAGAAGCTACATCCCGCAGGAATGAATACTGTCTCCAGGGAATCACAATTTCGGAAACAATACATGCCAATCTCGGTATTGGCGGCTATTTCCAAAGATGTAAGATATGGATTATTGCAAAACGACTCTCTCTCAATTATAATTTGAGGAAGTTTTAAAACTGAGAGAGCCAATCTATTCCCAAAGCCTTCAGGCAATCTATCCTTTGGTTCTATTGTCCCATTGAACTCATTAAATCTATCGGCAAAAACTGCATCGCTCAAGTCAAGATAAGTTAGATTGCCTTTTTTATACGGATACTGAGAAGGAGAAGATGTACTCGTCACTGTGCCACTGAGATTATCTCGGATGTAAGTGATATCATTGGTATGAAAATAGCCATTAATTTTTAGGCTATCCACACTTTCAAATCCCGAATTGACTTTCTCTGAGAGATAGTCATTCAACCCTAACTGTATTTCCATGAAATCTGCATACGAATATATCGAGCAGAATGCTATAAGCAGCCAAGTCAAAGAATATCTCTTGATTGCTGCCTGGTTTCTTGATAAAGAACGATTAGACTTAATCATAATGCTTCCTGTTGGAAATGTATATAATAGATTCGTTAAATATTAATATCTTTGATTTCTATAATTTTATGTTCTGCGGCATCTAATTCGTAGGATAACAGAGTAAGTAATTCGAACAGACCTTCATAATCGCGTATAAAGTAAGTTCGGCAAGTACCCTCTATGCAAAACTCCTTGTGCGTACTCAATAAAACTTTGATTAGAGATTCCCGCTTTTCCGTTAGACTCCCATGCACCATGTAATTGCGAAATTCACGAATGTTATTATCTATCAAATCTGCTAATGCTGGCAACTGGCCACCATATATCAATTTAAGATAATCGCTTGCCCCGAAGTTTTTGGACTTTTGGGATTCCAATGCTTTTTCGACTATAGATGGAATATGAGTATTTGCCATATCCATCAAAGAGACTTCCCAAAACGAATATAATCCGATGAAAACCGAGCGTCTGATTCTTATATGTCGGTCTTCCAATTCTTGAAGTTGATTTGACCAGGGACTCATTAGGGTGTGCTTCTCATCGTAGTATATAGAGAAATCTGTGATGATATCATATAGGTGAGCCTTGAACAAATTCGATTGCTCAATTTGAGATGTTGATAGGATTTGTAACTGTTCATTGAAACCTTGTAAAACAAGATCTCGTTCAGCTTTGCAATTTGTACGACCTTTGGCAATAGTCATATTGAAAAACTGCCGCCGGACTCTCTCGTTGGCGATTGATTGGTTTATAAAGAAAAAGCGTGAGAGCCGTACTGTTTGCTCGTCCCACGCATAGAGGCTCTGGTATTGCCCATCACTGTTGAACGAGCAAACGATGCAGAGCCTCACGCAGAATATGCTATACGCCCATCCCCAACGCTCACGCGCTGAATTAGGACGGAATATACATATCCACAAGGCATCTACTGTTTGCTTCATTCTTGACAGTGATTGAAATTTACCAGATTTCTATGCGTCAAGAAAGAGCGTCAAGTAAACGCTTTTCGTATGTCTGCAGTCCCACCCACATTGCCCATGACCGGGCTCTGCGATGCGGTCTGCGACCGCAAAATTAGCAAAAATATTTCAGCCGTACAATAGAACGCTCAAAATCGGGATGTTAAAAAGCCGCCGAGGGCTGGGTGGAGCTCTCGGCGGCTTGGGTTAGCGGTGCATTTTGGGGCCTCGACGCTGTTGGGCTTTGAGTTTTTGCTGTTCCTTGAATTTGCGTTTGGCTTCTTCGATGCTGAGGCCGGGGTGCATTTTGAGGAAGGTGACCGCTCACAGCCCCTCATAGCCGCTAAACGAAAAATCCTGACTCAACATGCCAAAGCACGATGAGCCGGGGTTTACAATTTAATTTGAGGTATTGTCAAAATAGACGCTACTTCTTTATTCCATAATCTTTGGCGATCTGTAACCTCGTATATTATAACAACGGGTCTCGTGCTTATAACGAGATACAGCTATTGAGGTGCTAATCCCATTTTTCTTAGCCTCTCTTGCAATAGTATGAACCACTACTTGGGGAGAAATGCCATTTGGCTTAGCTGACATAATCTTAGTCCATACTTGAGGAGGAATTAAAGTGTCATTGGCAAATTGATCAGCCTCTCTCTCTTCTTTTGTCTGAGATGAGTAGTCATTTTCGACCGAAATATATGAAATACCCGCGGTGATATGATAAATTATATGACCTATCTCATGCAAGACATCAAATACCAACTTGTCTAAATCATTATGACGATATGTGACGACAATTGCGGGATTAGAATCAGCCATCATTGAATAGGCATCTATCGGAGCAGCCTCAAGTTTTGGGACTTGAATATAAATAATGCCATTTTTATTAAGGGTGTCTTTCAAGACATCAGTGGTTATCCTGCCGGCATTTGCCAATGCTGCGATTTGATTTGCTGCTTCAACCCCCTTTTCAGGACAATATGTTTCTGTGACTTGTGTTTTGATTACTTCAGACCATGCCAGAAGGAGCCAAGTGCGCATATTTATCTCATCTATTCTAAGTTTTTCGCTCCTCTTAAAATAGCCATTTGTATTAGCTTCCAGTGAATGTAATCCGTTAAGGTCTAATTTAAGTCTCTCTTTAAGGGCATTCAGTCTATCCGACACTCTTGATGAGATGATATTGTAGAACTTGTACAAGACCTGCATGTTTAGTCGTGTACGCAATGACTGTTCCTCTGCTTCAGCATTTCGCTCTACAACATCCAGCTCTTCGTGGCACTTTTTGACATAATAATAACGGTTCTGGAGATTCATCCAGTTTTGATAAGGTATGCCTAGTGCTTCTTCTAACTTTATTGCAATAGATTCCGTTATATTGCGGTTTCCTTTGATTAATGCGCTCAAATTTGACGCAGGCATACCTATGGCTTCAGCAAAGTCCTTTTGCTTAATACCACGTGCCTTAAGTTCCTTCTTAAGCACACTTCCCGGATGTGTCGCTACTGCCGGAATGATGGATTTAGCGTTTGTTGCCATAGTGAGTCGAATCTATTTCTAATAATTGTACTTCAATACCTTCCTCATGTTCAGTGAATATAAGTCGTTCAATGCGTCCGTTATCTATTCTTACTGAACTCTCGGTACGATATTTTAATTTTTCGTAATGAAGATAACTATAAGTCTTCAGGTCATCAACCTTATCTACAGAAAACATCAAATCAACTACCCCAACGTAATCTTCAATGAAGCTTTTACTGCGGCACAATTTTTTATATTTACTGTCTTTGGTCTTGCCTGTCTCATAGAGTTCTTCAAGTGCTTTGTCTTTGAAAATAACGTTCATGTGCGGTGAAATGATGCGCAAAGATAGTTAAAAATTATCAGTTATAGATAATTTTGAGTGTTAAAAATGATTTTAAGCGGTCAACCCACCCTTGGAGGGGTAGTATTTACTCCAACAAACCGACAAGTTCCTTCTTCATATCCTCGTTGATGTCGCGGTAGCGGGCGAAGGCGCGGCTGCCTTCGGAGTGGCCGCTGAGTGAGCCGACAAGATTCGGGTCTTTGACGTTTCAATTCCCTTACCTTCCATTTTTGATTGATAGCCTCTTGGAAATAGAATTGCATCTCCATTGAATCCTCGCACTTCAGAAGTTCAAAATAATGGCTCCATGTCAAAAGGTGAGACACTGTCTCACCTTTTGGGAAACATAGATAAAACTTCCTCATATATATAAGGTTAGATCGACTAAATCCTTTACCTCTCCTTACAGTCAAGTCTTTTGCCAGACGAGTTATAAGGAATTTGCCATACTCCGCACGAATCTGACCCTTTTGCTCGAACTTAACAATATACCGTCCTGTCTGCCAGTTAGCATCAAGCAATTCAGTATTGACTGCCTCCACCGCACGGTTCTTTGCCTGTGTCCATAGGTTGTCAATTCGCCCGATGAGCGCATCATACTCCGATTGGGGAATGATTGCTGATATATCCTCAACTTTATCTGTCATAACTTTTAGTGTTATAATATTGTTACTGTGGGCCTTTTCTATTGTTGATTAAATCCACTTGACATCATCATATCTTAATATCTACCACTTTATCCCTATTCCATGAAGCAAAATGAATAATTCGTCCATCCCGGTAAATATAGCCAATAATGCGGTCATTAATTGACGGTTTCGCACTACGGTTGAAAGAGCTGATGATAGTGTAGCCCGTTACGCTATTATTATTTTTCATTAACTTCAAGGATATAGATTTTCGTCCGCTCAACTTTGAAAGGAATTGCCGCTCGTTATTGCGGATATTCTCAATATAATACCCCTCCCCGGTTTCCACAACATTATACTTTGCGTATATGGTAGATGTGCGTACTTCTGAACTTTCGGCTATTTCAGACGAATCAACACTCTCTATAGAGGTGGTGATTTCTTTTTTTATTTCAACGTCAACCTGCTGAATGAGACGCATTTCATCCAATCCTTCAGACAAATCTCTTTCTCGATGAGTTCCGGATTCGATGTTATCCTTAGTTGAATTAATTCGCGATATTTTATTGTTGGATTCCAGATTTCCTTCAAAATATTCTTCCCAAGGACGGTCATCGTCAGGTAGTCCAAACCGCCCATACATCCCGACATTATCCAAGATAAGACACTGTTTATCCCCGTTTTTTCGGAGCCCACGACCCACTTGTTGGATGTATTTTACCAACGACCGAGTTGGTCTGGCAAGTTGAACAAACTCAATATCTGGACAATCGAAACCCTCAGAAAAAATGTCAACATTAACAATGATATCTAATTCTCCATTTTTGAAATCCTGAACAAGTTTTTTTCGTAAATTGGCTGGAGTCTCACTGTCAATATCCGCTATCCTTATTCCCGCATTAAGAAACTGTTGACAAATATGCCTACTGTGCTTCCTTGAGATACTATAGATGATGCCCTTTTTCCCTTTTACAAATTCAAAATAGCTATTAAGAAGTTGGGCACGAATATGCCCCGTATCAATCACTTGTTCAAGTGCAGAAGTTTTATAATCCCCATCAATACCGAACTCGTTGATTGAGTCAATCTCACTTCTTATATGGCTGTCCATAGGTACTGAGTAATATTTATAAGGAGCCAGCCATCCTTTTCTAAGAAACTCTTTTATCGACATAGATAGGATTAAGGCATCAAAGTTCCCTCTAAAACCGCTCCCTTCCATACGCCAAGGCGTAGCTGTAACGCCAAGTTTTTTGGATTCAGGATAGTAATTCCACAGTTTGGTATAGCTCTGAGCGGTAGCGTGGTGTGCCTCGTCTATTATTATGAAGTCGGCATGAAAGGCATTCGCAAACTGCCGATTCGAAGGATGGGTTATAGTTTGAATTGATGCAACTTGTACCGGAAGCATTAAATCACGCCTATCCTTGAATGCTCCGGCTAATATTCCATGTGGAATTCTGTATTTATTGAGACTTTCGTCTATTTGTTCGATAAGCTCTGATCTATGAGCAATGATTAGAATACCCTTGCGCCGATTCTCTTGGAGTGATGACAAAGAAATGTCTCGAATAAGAGATGTGAACAATCTCGTTTTACCGGTACCCGTAGGCATTTGGTATAGAACGTTATCCACACAATCCCATTGGCCAAAGATTTTCTCCTTGGCTTGCTGCTGATAATTCCTCAGTGTGTGGTCAAGACGGCATAAATCTGAAAACATCATGCCTCTGGATTCAATGACCCATATATAAGTTCCATCTCATCTACCTGTTGAGGAGAAAGTTTCTTCCCTTTAGGGTCTGAAATTGCCTTGGTGAATTTTATTATATCAGATAACCATGCAAGTTTCTCAGCTTTCGAGGAAAATGACTCATTCACCTGAATAGCAAATTCTTTCTTAAACGGCACAAATGAGGTATCTCCTTCTTTGGGTTGAGACCAGTGCTTTTCGATAATTGTCTTGATGTCATTCAAATCGATAGCATCAGTCCAATCAATTTCTTGGAAATCGAAATCTTCGTCATCCCCATGCAGAGTAATTATGCGTTTTAAGCACTCCTTTTTTGTTTCATTTACGCATGACTCCCAAGTGTCTCCATAAACATCTTGAAGTTTTTCAAGAATCCGGCTCTTCAAAACAGTAAAAATCTTTTCGGAGTAATCTTTTGCCCTCTGCTGTAAACCCACGTCTTGGCTCTTTAACCACGATTCGAGGCCATCAGGATTGTACTCAGGTACTGCAACATGAATGGAGTTTTGGAATCGACATAACCACGTGCGCTCTGCTTGCTGACCTCTGATTAATCTCAATTCGTTCTCATCTGTTGCCGGAAGATTTGACAGATAGTTGATGAAAATATCAAGATGAGGTTTTACCACCGACATTCTATCCGATAGGAATGTAAACTGTGTTATCTGCCCAGATTTAATAAGATGCTTATTCAACGAACCCACCAATGCGACGAATGCATATGTGCCTCGATTGCACATGATAAAGTCGTTAAACAGTTTTTCATCAAGTTCTTGATGTACGTAATTATAGCATTCTCGAAGATACGCTGCCACACGCTTTTTGCAATCGTTCATTGCTTTGTCGTGATCTAAATTCTGTGTGTCATACATGCATACATCCGTATCCTTTGTATACGACTGTTTGCTGGCACGAGGCAATAGGGATGATTGAAGCAGTCCATTGTCAAAGGGCGTGAAGTTTAGATCAGAGGTATCTTCTCCAACAGAGATTTTATTGGCCAGAACACTTCCAGAATCGGCCGCTAAAGTTTTGATTATTGATGAACGCAGAGCTTTGAGGCGTGAGTCAACTTGAGGAGATTCCCAGTTTATATCTTCTTCAAGATCAAGTCGAAGATTCTTGCTTACTGCTTTCTGATTTTCATTTATATCCATGAAAATCTGAAGCTGCTCGCGAGATTCCATGTTTTCAAATGCTACGACTGGTATGGTATTTGTCCTTTTGTAATCAGTTCCGGCATATCCATACAAACGATGTTGGCCGTCAATGATATAGGCGATGCCATATGCATTGGGGATACTTAGCATACCAAGCTGCGCATTAGAATCTTCCGATGAATTTTCAGCTAAATCAAACTGAATTTTCATCTTTCGGCTACTTGTCGTATCAAAGTTGACTATTAGAGAGTTGGGAAAATATCCACCCTTTTGAATAAAGTTAGTTATTACGGGCAATCTTTTGGAGGACAACAATCGTTGATATGTCGGTGCCATCGAGTCGTTTACCTTGGTGCGATGTAGCACAAAACCCATCTTAAGGAGAGTCTCTGGTTCGATGGACAGCATGTAGTAATCGAAGCCGCCCATTTTGCCCTTTAGGGCGGGCACTCTTATTCTTTTACTGGAAATGAGTTCATTTTTGAACATCATTCCATAAAATTGGTAGTTCACACACGACTTATATGACTTGAGTAGACCTTGAACATATTTATATGCATTCTCGTTGAGATGAAATATTTTCTTCTCAGTCATGCGCTTGGTGTCTTCTTCTCCAATTCTATAATTATCGGTTGCAAGAATAAACTTGATTTTCTTGTCACCATAAATCTGGCGTAAGGCACGAATTACACCTTCCTTATAGTGCTCTATTCCATCGATTACACTTTTAAAACTGGATGTGGTCAGCTTGGAAGCGGCCTTGCACTCCACAACAAAAATGGCCTCTTCCCCAACTGCGAGAACATCAATCTGCTTATGGTCACCTTCTCCATCTCCCCACTTGATTTCAAGATGTTCGTCACGATTCAAGTTTCGGAAGCCAAGGTCGTAGAACATTGACCATATTCTATCTTCGAATGCTACACCGACAGGTTTAGGTCGTTGCATCCGGACTTTTGTTTTCAAAGTAATAACCTCTTCCCAATTTTGTTTCTTCCGCTCCTCAGCTTCATTAAAGGAGACAGAGCATTCGTCATGGGGCTTTTTCTTAGCCCTATATAATGCTGCGAGTTTTTTCTCATCCGAGCACATATGCTCTTTGATGCTCATTATCTGTTCTTCAGTCAGTCGTGCCATAACTGCTTAATGTTGTAGAGGTTGATAATTTGTTATTAATACTTCTTTAGGCCGCCGTTGCTTGGCGGTATAGGTATTTATAAATCTCGTTACTTCTATTCTGTTAATAATGTATCCGTTATAAAGGTTATCAAAATATGATTGTCCGTCTGCATTCAGACTGTCAGAGTTACTTAACATAAAATGCCAACCTCGACCATTAATATAATCGCACATCTCTTTTAATCGCTCTTGATGGGAGTCATTGAACCCTGTGCGGTCATACATCGTAAACATATTTCCTTTTTCAACCATTGGTCTGTAAGGGGGATCTAAATAGAAGAATACATGTTCCCTCTGAAGTCTCCTTCCTACAGTTTCGAAGCTTCCCTGCAAGATATCTACCGTTTGGAGTGCATCATGAATCTCCCACAGATTCGATTCATTAAGAATGGGATGAATCCTGAACCGACTATGAGGAACGTTGAACTCTCCCTTGATGTTTTCTCTGTAAAGCCCATTAAAGCATGTCTGATTTAAGAACAAAAATAGTATTATCTTTTGGCCATCAATAATATCCATATCATTAAAAGCCTTTCTGGATGTGTAATACATTTGTTTCTGTTCCTCATAGCTGAGAGCATTGTAAATAGATTCCATCTCCTTAAGTCCTGAAATAATGGGGCCGGGATTATCTTGAATAAAACGGTAAGCCTCAATCAAGACATCATTTATGTCATTTATTATGACTCTCGTTATATTATTATGGTGTTCGAGCATATGACAGAGAACAGCTCCTCCACCAACAAAAGGCTCAACATATGCAACATTCTCCCATTCGTCGAAGTCAGCAGGAAGGCGTTGCTCAATGTCTTTGAGCAACCTCGTCTTTCCTCCAGCCCACTTGACAAACGGTTTCATGGTCGATAAATCATTTTGTTATTTGCAAAGTTAATAAATTTTCCTGAAATAGCAGTGGTTTATGCCGCGCTTTAGTGCTAAATATGCTGTAAAGCATATTCGACATAACCCACTGCCCCATAACGTCTCAGTATAACCGCGCAATTACTTGTTGCCTTCAATGCGATGGCGGCGGAGGAAAGCGTCAAGGTCAGCGTGGTAGACGTAGATTTTGCGGCTGATTTGGGAGATTAAAGGTGTCAGGTTGCTTTCCTGCGGCACATAGATTCTTGAAATTTTCATAAATGGTGACGTACAGGTGACTATTGACACATCCAATATAACCGGGAAGTGTTCGGATGTTTCGGAACTCGTCGCCTAAGATTTGACGCATCTGCGCTTGTTCAACACCATGCTCTCTGCAATACTTGCTGAACGAACATGTTTGCTGACCAGCTGCGCACAAGTCCTTAAATGATAAGAAAACCTGCCAGTAATGATCTTTTTGTCCATAAAACTAATTTTAGGGCAAAGGTAGAACGATTACATCCAGGTTTCAAGATGCTACCGCGGACGGTTATACTGATGGGCGTCGGGGGTCCTTTGTAAAGTTACAAAACATCTATGGCTCTGATGCCTAATCAGTTGACTATTTTGTGAATATCCCTAAGCTACGTTGACAAATATTTGATACAATTGTCGATTAAAGAATTCGGAGAGGATGTTACAGCCGGAACATATAAACATGACTCTGCTTTAAGCCGATTCAAGAAGGTTCTAACCCGATTGTCCATATGGGGGAATGACAAAATGTCCTTGTCTGCGATTATTATGGTATGACTTTTGGCTCGGCTTGTGGCCACATTGAAAAGTCTTGGTTCCAAAGATCGAATTAAAGAGGTATTCGGGATAAATATTATGGTAATATCTGTAGTCAATCCTTGCACCCTTGCAATTGTATCAATCAGTACTTTATTACCTAACCCAAGCCTTAATGCTATTGCCTTTTGTAGTGCTCTAACAGATTTACGGAAGCAACTTAAAACGGCTATGTCAGTTCTAGGGGATTCTTCAAGAATACTATACACTATGAAGGTGGCCAAATTCAACGCCACGTTCGGAGTGGCATCCGCTACAGGCATATCCGTGAGTAAAAGAGTTGGGCCACCGTCATTGTGTAGTAAATTGCGAATGCCGTTTATTTTTAATATGTTATTGATAGAGGCAGATTTAAGAGTGCCGTTGTAAAACAGGCCTGTATAATCAGCATTTCGCTGTGTCAAGCGATAAGTCTTTGTCAATTGATAAACCGGTAATTCACGTTTAGTTGCGACTGTGGTCAGCCCATCGACATAATTCCAAAATTTATTTGATGAAACCCTATCCTCATTAAGCGCTATAACCGGACCTAATTGGGCAGTATCACCAACCCATAAATTAGTCTTTCCGATTTTATTAGCGGCGGCAAACATTGGGGTAAGAGCTTGGCTCGCCTCATCCATAATGACAACGTCAAATGCTCCTTCTCCAGCAAGTTCAGCTGCAAATCCGCTTATAATATAATAGGTTCCCAACATCACACCGCCATTGATTGGCGTAATTTGTTTAGCTGCTCCTATTAAAGGCAATTCGTGTTGTTCGTCGATTGTCAAATTCGATTTCAGCACCAGGCCATTATTAAGCAAGCCTGCTAATGCTGGCTTTGACGCAACTTCAATCAGTGCCCGATTGGTTAGGGCTGCAACCAATACGGACTTGCCTTCTTTGCAAAGGTTACTACAAAGCTCGGCAATAAGTTGGGTTTTACCAGTTCCTGGAGGTCCTTGCAGAATTGTTATATTTGACGAATCAATCTGTCGAAGGATAAATCCAGATGGATTGTCATCTTTAATCAATATTGGTCTTGAAGGTACAGGTGAATATGGATAATCTAATATGTCAGATACATCCCCGGAATACTCATCTTGGCTAAGTTTGTATAGATTTGCGAGATAGTCTATTGGTGGACGATGAGGTCCGAACACCACCAAAGCCCCAGGAGCTTCTGAAATATATTCCGCAAAATCAAGGTCTATTCCTCGAAATCCAAGCAAAACAAACCCTTCCTCATTTGCTTTAGATTGCCATATGCAAACTGCTTCAGATCCTTTAAGCCGATTCTTAAATAATGTTTCATATGTGACGTCCTCCCATTTGCGAAAGTCTTGATACACTTTGGGCAGACACATCACTTGGACATACTCTCCTTTTCGTGGGAAAGCTCTTGTGGCTCTGAATTTAACAATCATTTCGCCATTGTCAAGTTTAAGGAATTGCCCCATGAACAATTCCTCACTTTCATTCAGCAAATGAAGAGCCGATGCAGAGAACCTCTTGTTGAAGTCCTCTGTCACCGCAGTAAGTTCCATATTAAGGAACTTCTGTATTCGTTCTCTATTATCCATTGTTATTCTGGCAAGAAGGATGGGTCTATGGCTTCAAGCCGTTCTCCTGTATTCTTTTCAGAAGCCATGAAACTCTGCCAACGACTGATTACAGGTGTAACATAACTTTCAAAATCAAATTGCATTCCTTTGAAGAATGAAAATGCGGCTGCAAGCCTTGAAATTCTGGATTCGTAATCTAGATTTTCAGAGCCGAATCGAATAGTTATATTTTCTTTGCTTTTTAATAATTGCTTGAAGTTGATTGTGCCTATTCCATTGCTTGTATTTACTACAAACATGGCATTTGGCTTCATCAGTTGATTCCAGTCTATTCCCGAAAGGATAGTATTGCGTCCACCCTTATTGCTACGAATTACAAGTGGATACTCTTTCCCATCTTTCCGAATACCATCGACACAAGTCCAGCCGTCCCATTGAGCAGATGATGTGTCATATCCTTCACAAGACATCTTAGCCAAAATTGCATCTTTAGCTTCGACCAAAGCGACCTTCATTTGTTCCTTGGAAAGTCCTCCGTATGGAGGTTCTTCTCCACCTAAAATAGCGCCACCAGGAGAGGGCTCTATAATTTGAGGTAATTCTGGTTTAATAAGGAATGAGGTATCATATCCTTTTTGTGACAAGTAGTCTTTTAATTCCTCAAAATCTGACATACGCAGAATTGTAAGGAAAGTTGTTTGATGTCCTTTGTGTAGGCCTAACAATCGAACAATATCAGATGTGAGAAGTTCTTGGACACCAGCCCCAAATTTCCCGACATAATAAAGATTGTTGTCCTTTACGTATATTGGTTTATCAATTGCCTGAGTGCCATAAACAACGCGAATTGAAATTGTTTTAAAAAAGTTAAGCTTTTCAACAGCCTCAACCATTTTCAGACGAGACTCATTCCAACTATCCACACTGAAGCGTTCGCTTGTTGATATGACCGTGAGGAAATCTATTTTGTTCTCTATTTTTTTCCTGACTTCAGGCATTTCGGAAGCCTCATCCAGGCCCTCTACTCTATGGTCTGAAATCATATTAACACCAAAGGCAATCATCATAGCCGCGAAGCGGTCATTTTTTAGCCAAGGATAAAATATTTGATTCTCTATATTTACACCACTTATACGAGAAGAAAGGAGGCATAATTTGGTTGGCTCAACGAAATTCAACTCTCTGGATAAAAGTTTATGAACTCTTCCCCAATTTCTAAGTAAATTAAAGTTGTATGACCCCTCTGAGAAATCAAACCCACCATCTGAGATGCGTTCATAGATTCTACAAATCCGCTCTTTATTTTCTGCTATTTTTTCTTTTGAGTCATCTCCTGAAATTCTGTCCAAAACGTCTAAATAGTCCGTTAAAGATAGGTTTTTCTTTAGATTTAGGTAAGATAACCAAGAAGAGTCTATTGACCCTTTTGAGAATAACATAGGGTAATAACATCCAACCAATCTCAGATTCTCTTCTGTGGGTGCCAACAAGTCGGAGGCTTTATGAAGCGAACCATCTGTTCCCGGAAGAATACACCTTGACTCGGTAAGATATTGTATCAAATACTTACCCAAATACCTATGACCTTCAGTATTATCTGTTAAATAACCATACGCGTAGTGTCCAAAACCTGTATGACCTGCAATATGATCGTCATTTCTTTTTAAAGAAATAGGCTTTGTAAAAAGCGAACCCCAAATGAGTTTAGACCATTCATATTTGCTCCATAAGTCCATTCTTGGCGGCAATTGAGCACTAATATAACGATGGACGAAATATCCTGATGTGTGGATTCGGTAACCATAATTTTTTTCATGTCCTGAGCAATAATCTACATATGAAGATAAGTCGCGATATAGCTGGGTGTCTTTGCCAAATGTTCGTTTAGAAATTTCGAACTCAGTATTCGCACCTAATTTCCTAAAGAAAATTTGCCAATCCAACGCACTGTCGGAGGGCCTAAGGTAATCGCTACTGATAAAGACGTTCTCATCATCTTTAATCGGAATTTGTAAAGATGTACCATAAGTTTTGTCTAGGAATGCGTCATCTGCCTTCACAAGAAATCCTGAATTTGTAAGGAGTCTTATATTTTTAATTTTCGTTTTCGGCAGTTTATCTATAATTTGACTTTTGTGATCTGAATCAAAAATAAATCTAACTATATCAAGAGAATTTTCTTTTGTAATATAACCTTCAGAGCATAAAACATTTTCGATGACAGAAAGGTTGTCCATTTCCTTGACACCAAGTAAAGCCAACCATCCTTTGCATTTTTCTGAGATTAACTCACATAGTTTACTATTAACAGTGCGTGCATCTTTTGCGATGCTATTTTCATCCTTATATGCAGAGGGGAAGAATAGCATCAATGGAGGCATTGCATTGGAATTCTCATCTGGTACAATGGCGTATTCTCCAAACTGATTGGAATCCAAAGAACTCAGCCACTCAAGGAAATTTACCCATTCATCTGTCGAAAGGGACGAGATATAGTTTGTCCCATCTTTCAATAGGCTAATTAGCGAATTGCGATTGAGCACATTGACTCCAAAATCAGACAACGACACCCCTGCTTCTTTGCTAATCAAGGTTGACTTGTTGACATTTGAATTGAAAAGACCCTTGACCCATTTATTATAAATTTTTAAAGGAAGTCCCTGTGAGACATTCACTTCTTCAACGATAGCATCTTTTAAATATATTTGGCTCCCGTCTATTGTACGAACAAATGGTATTGAATCTACAGATTTTGCCAGAGCTGATTTATAGCTTAGTTCAAGATCGTTTACTCCACCAACAATCGACGGTAATACCATATGCCAATCTTCATATTTTGGAGCAATAGTATCCTTAATCCAATTCAGATAAAGTGATGGAATCTGAGAGAAGATGAATTTGTTCCATTCGCAGTCTTTAATCAGTTGCTGACGACCGGCATCTGTTATAAAATTGGCATTTACAATGAAGCTAAAGCCAAAAGAGAATGAGGTTGGAAGGTATGTATAAACTACGGCATCCTTGAGTGGGATTATTCGATTATCCTTGTCAAGAGCAACAGCAAATGAAATTTCTACGGCATCTGATTTTTTCAACTTATCCGGAGTCTTTGTATCATACACCAGGTCAGCCTTGACATTCGGTGTCAGGTTTATGGATTTTGAATACATCAACCATTTATTCTGTGGCTCTCCGTTTTTAGATAAGGTTAACAAATCGCCGTCCTGATTTTTAGACAGTGATAATACTTCCTTATCTTCATCCCATAATGTCATTTTTAGATTCCCGATATTAAGGAATAGCAAGAAACGTGCATCCGAGAGAAGCCTTTTGACCTTACCCAGCAATTTAGCTCCATTATTAACTGCTAATACAGTTGCCACATTATATGTTCCATATTCAGTGAGCGAAGGTTTATCGATGGGAATAGGAATAATCTGCCATGGCATTTTTACGTCTTGATATTCATCGCCTTTATTATGAGCCAAAATCTTACATGCCTCTTCATCAAACTTAAACGCTGTACCTTCGGTTACTACGGTAACACACTTGGAGTGCATAAAAACAGATTTGAACCCTATGCCTTTGTATCCAATTTTTTTGGCGTCAGACATTTTATTCCCATTGCCAATGTCGCATAGCCCTTCCAAATCTCGTTCCGAAAACGGTTGTCCGTTGTGTAGAAACATTAAGTTGTTATTTTTAACAACAATCTTAACATCCAGTCCACTTGAAATATCAGGATTGTAACTGTCAACTGCGTTTTGTAGAAGTTCAAACACAAAACGCTCTTCCTCGGTATAGATACCCGAAGAAAGTAGTTCCAACGCGTTAGCAGTTGTGGTAGCCTGTGATGGGTGGCTATACTCTGTAGTACGCTTATGTATTCGTTCTATTATATGTCTCATAAATTTTCATTATGTTTTTATATACCCAATTATTCAGAAAGGTAAACAGCTATTGTAAAACTATGGCAAAATTACTATAATTGCCGCATACTACAATGCCTATATGCTGCGTAACATACCATAATTGGCGAGATTTAGGGTAACAATAGCCGCCGAGGGCTGTGTGGGGCTCTCGGCGGCTTTGAGCTCAGAAGTGGTGGCCTTTGATGCGGCTGGCGTGATGCTGGCAATAGTTGGCTTTGAATATCGACATCGCTTCGGAGTTGGTCAGGTCGGGATGGGTCTTGCGGAAGCGGCGGAATGCCTCTTGGTCGAAGTGGGATAGCCCGTCGTAGAATGATCAGTATTCTGGATTCGAGCCGTGACTTAAACAGAGGTACATCTTGCTCTAAGAGACTGTTTGCAATTCAAACAATGTTAAGATTGTCAAGAAGAGCGTTGGCGAGGTCAGGGGATGGCATGCGGATTACGTTGGTATCAGGAATGGAGCGGCCTATGAGGTTGACGCTGCCGTACCAGCCGAGGCTTTGATCGATGATGGCGCAGGTCATCTTGTTGTCGGAGCGATGGAGGATGTGGATTCCCATTGATTGCAGTTCGGCTTCGCGGTGGCTTGTCTCGCTTATCACGATTGTTACGCTTACGCCACGGAGCATGCAGGCAGTGAGTAAATCTATGATTTTGGGTGTTCGGTTCCATCGAAGGCGGTTTACGCTGATAACAATGCTACGTTTTGCAGAGGATAGATCGGCATGGAATGGCCGTTCAAAGTTTTCGGAGTCAAAGATGGTTTCAGCCGTTGGTTCTGCAAAAATACCATCGTTGACTACGGCAACCGAATAGCCAACGGCTTTGTATCCGTGAAGGCGTTTCTTATACATAGAATCGCATATCGGCACGCGCAGGTCTATGTAGTCATAAATTCTGACTTCACTTTTGCCGGGATGGTCGCGGTGGAGACGCCCTGTGTATTGCGCAATCAGACCTTTCCATGACACCGGGAGCGCAAGCATAAGTGTGTCGAGGCGCGGTAGGTCGAAACCTTCGCCGACATATTTGCCTGTGGCGACAACTACGAGCGGTTCAGTGTCTGGAATAGATTTCAGTCGCTCCATTTCCTCTCGCTTGGTCTTGGCGGAATCATTTCCAACGAGGCGGATAACATTCGGACATATTTTTCTACATTCCTTCGCAAGATAATCCACATGCGACGTAAGTCCGGTAAGGATTATCGGAGAACGTCCCTCGTCAAGGACTTTCTTGACATCATCAATAATCAGGCGATTACGAGATTCATCTTCCGACAATGACTGAGTTATTGCTGTGTAACCGTTGTTGTCAGAGAGATTTCGATAAGTGGTAAATCTGGGAATAAGCAGACGATGGAAAGTTTGTTGCTCCTGTTGCGCTTTTGAATCAGCGGTATAACGAATTTCGCCACATTGCATGAAAATTATCGGCTGATGACCATCTTTTCGGATTGGGGTGGCTGTCAGTCCATACACCCACTTGGCATTGACCTCTTTCAATACTTGCTCAAAACTTACCGCCGGAGCATGGTGGCATTCATCGACAATCACCATACCATAGTCGCGGACAAACGGCTTCACCTCATTATCAGAAATGCAAGACTGCAAAAGGGCAATGTCAATTTTGCCGTTCAGAGAGTTTTCAGTTGATGATAACGCTCCGAATTTCTTGAATTTCTTTCGTCGGCCACGGCCTTTAGGTTGCGCTACCGGCTCGAAATCAACTTCAAGATATTGTTCCAGTTGCTCACGCCATTGGTCGAGCAACGCTTTGGTGTGAACGAGAATCAGGGTATTGACTTTCTTCTGGGTAATCATTGCGATACCGGTGACAGTCTTGCCGAATGCGGTAGCAGCGTAGATTGTGCCACAACGGTGTTTCGACAATTCTTCAATAGCAGCGGCTTGTTCAGGACGCAGTTCACCGAGGAATGTCGCGTCAATTGACTGTCCGGGATTGGTTTTGTCTTCAATCGTGAGCTTCACATCATTCTCATTGAAGAAATCGAAAACAGACCCCTCACATCCTCTCGGTAACCATAGATAATCTTCTACTATTTCCGAACAAGAGATTATACGTGGAATATTGAATGTAGGCAGTCGCATTCCGAGTTTTGCATAGAATTCCGGATTTTTGAATGCCGCCATTCTCTTAAGGTGATTGACAACTTTTGTCGACAATCCGGCCATGGAAATATACAAGCCCGACGCGCGAATAATGGCAATGACTTTCGGGAAATCTCCAGACTTCATAGGTTTTGGCTTGGGTCGCTCCCATGGTGCAGATTCACTTGTCTTTGACAACGCGCCAAGTGGCTCTTGATTGGCATGTAATGACAAAGTATAATCAACTTGTGCTAAGGACATCTTCATCATCTGCTGTAGATATGCCCACTGGTCAGGATATGGAATAAAATTGTCATCTACAAAAACGCTATTGCCTTTCTTGCGGGCCTGACCCTGCAATGGCAGTGCGACAAGATTGCCGAAGCCGCCCTCTGGCATGAAATCTTGATTGGGAAAGAATCTGTCGTAGGACTTGAACGACATTCGGCCTTCACGTTCCATCGCTTCGGTGAGAATAGCATAGCCGAGCCTTCTCGCCGATTGGGCTTTTATGGGCTCGTTGAAAAGAATCCACACATGAGCACCATTGCCCGAACGCGACCACTCAACGTATGCCGGAATCTTCCAGTCGCGACACACTGAGACATATGCTCTGACATCATCTTTATACCCGTGCTCGCAACTCTTATCATCGAAATCACAGCATAGGAAATAGCATGAATTGTCTGGCAGAATTGCGTATGCACCTATCACATCCTTGCCATTCGGGTCCTTCCCTTCAAGATGGGCGTAAACATCTGTATATCCCAATTGCTTCAACTCACGATTCGGACATTCCGCACATTTATACTTCTTCTTGTTGCAATATACTGGATTCCATTCCCGTGTGCATACCGGCTGATAGCCGCTCTTCTCCGTCTTCGGACTATACCATCGCCGCGCAAACACATCCTCACGCCCGCGAAACAGACTCCGAAACAATGCCACCTTCTCCTCCAACGACAACTGCGGCTTCGGCTTCTGAGTCGGGACAATAGGGGATGTGGAAGCTTCACAGCCGATTCCATGCTTGCGAAGCAGCTCCTTCAACCTGGCATTCTCCTCACGAAGCCGAGCCAGCTCTTTTTGTATGTCATCGGTTGATTCCATCGGTCTCGCTGCGTTGTTTGGGAATGGATGTATATTTTTGCTGCGGATGGTTTATCATCTCCGGAATGGTATAGAAAAGTTTCCTCTCCTTTACTAATGGACTAATGATTCTCTTAATGATATGGTATTCTGTGCGATTTAAAATTTGTGCGAGTTCTGATGCTGAATATTGATTTGTGGTGCATAATTCGATTACTATCTCTTGTAATTGAGAGATTGGCACTCTTCTACCTAAATTGTCAATCTTTGTCTGTAATGAAGTGGGTACATTAGATTCGGAGCTGGGTACATTAGATCCGGAGCTGGGTACATTAGATCCGGAGCTGGGTACATTAGATCCGAAGCTGGGTACATTATCAGCATAACCGGTTGCATTATTAGCATCCGAGGTTGCCCCCTTAGTTAACAATGCCATCAGTTTTTCTGTCGGAGTATAGTAAGCGCGTCTGCCCTGTCCGTGGAGCTTTATCAGACCGTATGATTCTATCTGTTTTATTTCGGCGGCTGCTTCACGTGCGGATACCCCGGTGAGTTGGCGATATGTTATGTTGTCAACCGCGCCGACCTCGCGCATGAATATTAAAGCAGTCTTCTGATTGTCGGTCAAATCGTAGTTGAGGCCTGCCAGCAACCGCACATCCTCTTCGGGAAGGAGATGATGAAGCAGTATGCGGGTGGTAAATTGGTTACGGCTATGGTCGGAATCGAAAGTAGGCGGCATCAAGCTCGCCTCCTTCATCAATCGCCGCATTGTGCCTATCCCTGTGCCCTTGACCTCTGCTATCTGTGTCTCGTGTATGATGGAGCTGATTGTGGGGTTGCGCATCTCTGACCCTGGTTCTCCAAGCGTTTCCTCCGGCTTTAACGAGAAGCCGGGGTTGATGATTTCTATCCGGTTGGAATATCTGATGATTTGAATTGGTCGGTGTATTCTCAGCGACTGATGGATGAGTGAATTGACTATAGCCTCGCGTAAGGCGTCTTCGGGAATACTCAACGGACGTTTTGCTTGTAAGTTGCCTGGACTCAAAGAGAAGCCACGCGGCAGGTCATCGGCTATCGCATTGAACGCTCTACCAATCAATAGTAGAAATGGGCCACGCATGTCGATTGATTCAAATCTGTTGTGTGGGTCCGGCACCCACTCCGTCCCGGAAACGCGGATATAGTCTACTCGCACTGCCGGCATTTCTCTACGCAACGCCATCTGTTTGCCGAAAACAAGCAGTCCGGCATTGGTCAGTCGCCAATTTCCGTCTTTGTCTTTGACAATTGCCTTCAATGATCGGAGTAGATCAATGTCGGAATATTTCAGCTCCTCAGCATCCGGATTAGCCTCTTCGCGTAGTTTACGGTAATATCTTACGGCATTTTCATCAATGTCATCCAGATCAGTATCCTCAGCGATTCCTCTATCGAAGCTGTCAGAATCTGTATAAAACACAGCCAAGTCTTCTTCGGTACACCTTTGGTCGGTTGAGCCAATTCTCCGCCATGCGCCACGCGGCAAACCTTCATTCTTGAAATACAATGGTTTGTGTCGGTTGTCAAGTTCAGGCACAGTAACCACAAGCACTTTCTTTCCATCAATAACATCTGGCTCGATGGTTGGACGCACTGGATGGTTGAACATGTCGGCGCATTGAGATGATAAATCCTTCTGCAACTTATCGGGATCTTTTACACCTATTACAGAATAAGGAGCTGATAAGTTATGCGTTTCCTCCATTCCAAGAATGATGACGCCACCGCCAAGATCCGGCTCGTTGGAAAAAGAACATATAGTTTCCAATACACTGCGATCAATTTTGTCAGTGCATTTCTTTGCTTCTATGGTGACATGTTCATCGATGACGTTCAATTCGTCGATATATCGTTGCGCCTTGTTCATAATAAGGTGTTTTATTTATAACGCATATCAGAGGCCGTAAAGTATGGGTAAGTTCCAATGACAATGCAGATTTACCGAATATTTGTTTATTGCAGAAATTACAGCCATTATCTGCTCCGGCGAGAGTCCTTTGAGCAGTTCAATCACCCGTTCTTCTTTTGACTTGTTGAATCGCCAGCAGCAACTGACGTTTCCTTCTTTCCATTTGTCAAACAGTGCTCAAGCTCACTTTGACGGAAGCTCTCGCGATATTTTTCAAGAAAATCATACTCTGTCAACGGAAGAGTAGGTTGAATTTCGTAGATTTTTTGTAACTTCACGATGTATATAATTGGAAAATATCCCCGAATCAACCCGTGATGGGCGCATCGGGGTTCTCTGTAAAGTTACAAAATATCTATGCCTCTGACAAATAATCAGTTGACTATATTCTGACTATCCCTAAATTACTTTCCCATCTTCAAAACTGTGCCATATTCAGATGGTACTCAACGGCGTCAGTTTCCTGGGAGAACGTGGTGACAGGGGTACGGCTTTTTTACGGGAGTACGGGGTTGACGGGAGAACGTTTTTTAGACAGCAATGTCGTTAGAAATCGTCGTCGTCGTAGCCGTCGTTGTCGTCGTAGTCGAGGTCATCGTTGACATCGTTGTAGCCGAAATCATCGTCTTGGTCGATATTGTCGGCGAAGTCGTGGCGGTCGTGGTAGGGGTGGTCGCGGTAGGGGCGGCTGAAGGGGGAGTGGTCAGCGGGGCGGGTGGGGGGCTCATCGGCAAGGGGGCGGTGTGCAGGGACGGCGGTACATTTCTTGAAGATGCCGGCCATCCACTTGATTATCGCCATATCGCGTATAAATTTCCAGAAGCTCATAAGTATTATATGTAGGGGTGGTGTAGCATCTGCAAAGTTAAGTATTAATTTTTTGGAATCAAAAAAGTCGCACTCTCCATTTTCCGTTCCGCTGAAAGTAGAGGTAGCATGTTCAAACGGCGTTGAAATTTCTATCAAATCCCGTTGCCACGGCTTGGTCATAGCAATTTTCTCAGCTCATCCATGTCTGGAAGAGCCTCCTTCAATGCCTCTGGCGTTTCTTGAGATGTGGTGTAGGTTGCCACACCCATCGGTTTGTCGTAGTCCTGCATCACATATTCCACAAAGCTACGGTTTGCCTCCTTGCAAAGGACAATGCCTATTGAGGGGTTCTCATGAAGCTTCTTCACCTTGTCATCAAGAATGCGGAGATAAGTCATCAGTTGGGCAAGATAGCCGGATTTGAACTTTCCGGTTTTCAATTCAACCACAACCAGTGCATTGAGCTCGCGGTTGAAGAACAGCAGATCCGGGAAAAATTCTTCCGAGTAGATTTCAAGATGATATTGGTTGCCGACGAAAGCGAAGTCCTTGCCGAATTCCATTATAAACTTTTTGATGTTGTGGATAATCTGCTTCTCAACCACACGCTCGTCGATGTCCTCTTTATCTCTTTCGTCTATTTCTTCTGTATTGATGAAGTCCAGAACATAGGAATCCTTAAAAGCGAGGACGGCTTTACGGGCCATGCCTTCGTCATTAAGCGTCAGACCAAAATTATTCGGCAGATTAGCAAGCTTCCCAAAATCATCGTTCCTGATGATTTGTGCCAATGCTTTGGCCGATAGCTTTTCTTCAGCACAACGGTGGATGTAGTAATATCTGGCCTTTGTGTCTTTTACACCACTGAATATATGTATGTGGTGGGTGAAAGGGACCTTGAAAAAATCTTCTACCGGAAATTCTGCCGGATTCGGTATTCGTAATTCCCGAAATATATCTATCTTATCATCAGTTGATTGTAATTCGGTAATCGCGATTACCGAATTATCTGAAGTGAGCTCTATTTCTTCCTGGCTGCTTGCATCTGTATCAAAAATCTGCCATTCCTCATAAAACTGACGCATCTTTTTGAGGCTTTCAGCTGAATAGCCGCGCATTCCCGGAAGTAATTTGTATAATTGCTCACTGATTCGCTTCAATGCGCCGGTTCCCCAAAATCCAGCACGCGTATTTTTAGCAACATATTTTCCAATCCAGTAGTATGTTGCGAGTTGAATGCGATTAACATCCTTCAAGGCCTCATATTGGCCTTGGAGTATGGCCGTTTTTATAACCTCGGCTGCGTGATTATATATTCTTGTTACTTCTTGATTCTGTTCCATGTGCGAATTTACGAATTATTTGTTGGTCGGGCAAATTTTCTTCGGGATCGCGCACCGAGCTAAAGCTCGACATGCGCTATTTGCGACTCGCGAATATAACTATTTCTGAATTGCCGAGAGGATTGCGGCTATATCTTTGGATGACATCGGCGTGGCCCCCTGCGCCCAACGCCGTTAAGTTAAGGATACAACTTTGGCTGACTTAGTTAGGAAGATGGGGA